>Ga0268357_101915_pt1 | contig 11286 bp, 8 predicted proteins | sample BioMet10_FD_192466 | JGI IMG/M metagenome (GOLD analysis project Ga0268357, IMG submission 192466) | Sewage microbial communities from Oakland, California, United States - Biofuel 10 (Illumina Assembly) | ecosystem: Engineered > Wastewater > Sewage > Unclassified | place: USA: California... | reverse complement strand
ATTCAGATTATTAGTGGATACTAAGAGCCTATCCGAAAAGTCCCGCTGCTCTGAAAGTTATCCATGCACATGCGAAATGAAGCATAGCAAGGTAATTCTCAATTTTCTTTTCCCATCGAATAAGCAATCTTCTGAATCTATTCATCCAAGAATGAGTCCTTTCTACAACCCATCTTCTTGCCTTATGACCTGGTATCTTTTTTTCTATTTTTTCTTCTCCACGTCTCCGTATATGGGTAGTATACCCATACTCTTCAACCAATTCATCGATATCGGGATAATCATAACCCTTATCCATGCATATATTCTGAATTACATTATCAGGAGAAGGTCTTTCAATAATTATACCATCAAGAGTCTCTTTTACAAGCATTTTATCGTGGCGATTGGCTCCATCCACAGCAACAGAAAGTGGTATGCCTTTACCCTCAGTTAATAGACTCCTTTTTGTTCCTAATTTACCACGATCAGTAGGATTAGCTCCAGTTCCAGCTCCTCCCAATGGTGCTTTTGTCATAGCTCCATCAATTGATTGCCATTCCCATTCTAATCCTTTTTTATTATCATATTCCAGAAGACCAGATTGCCACATTTTCTCAAATAATCCTGCTCTTCGCCATTCCTGAAATCTATCGTGTACGGTGCTTGGAGCACCATAACATCGCGGCAAGGCTTTCCATTGACAGCCAGTACGAAGGAGATAATAAATACCATTCATTATTTTTCGATCATTCTCTCGAGGTCTTCCAGGCTTTTTCTTAGGCTTAGGAAGTGGTAGTAAGGATTTGATCTTATTCCAGAATTCATCTGAGATCTCATAATCGTGGCCTGTTTTTCTTGTTGTCACTAATAAAAATTACCATACATCGTAGTTCTTTTACTTTTCGGATAGGCTCTAAGTACCCGCAACGAAATAACCTATGCAACTTATAATTTATTGTAACTTTGATTGGCTACCTTGATAGTGAAAATCAAAACGTTCAATTGGAAATCTGCATAGTTTGTTCTGAGACGGGGCCTAAGTCTGAAATATTTTTCGTTTTTACTGGAGAACCACACAGGTTTAGCTATGGGAGTATGTCAGACCTGTATCTTATAACCTGTATCTTATAGTAGAAGGAATCATAGACATTATTATTTGACGTTCGATGTTTTCTTTGGTAAAAACCCATATGCTGACCATATATGCTATTGTTACAACGATTCCAGATATTACTAAGGCTCCAAGTCCTGAGACAGGTACAAGAAAATTAATGAGCCTACAGGATCCTGCTATTATAAACGCTGCCAAAGCTCCCGAGAATATGGAACTCACAAAAGTGGTTCTTGGGATCCCAAGTATTTTGGTAGTGTACCAGGGAATAAAAATGGCGTTATTAAGAGTCAGTACAATTGCTCCTGCAACTGCAACGCCATAATATCCCCAGCCAGTGACAAATGGAAGTGTTAGTTCCAGTAGAAAATTGCCTACTCCCATCCAAAATGTGACAATTCCAGGAGTTCGCACTTTATTGTATGCGATGTTTATATCAAAGAGAAGCATTACTGGAAGGTTAATTACAAGATGAGATAGCATTATTAATATTAATGGCGAGATTTTTACAAATTCAGGACCTACCCAAAGTGAAAGAAGTTGTGGAGCAAAACCACAGATAAAACCAATTGGAAGAGCCAGTGCAAAGCCTGTAAGTTTTATGGCACTTTTTGCTAAATTTATAAGTTCTTCGATTTTACCTTTAATATAGTAAGTTAAAATCACTGGTGTAAGGATACTTATAAGCACACTTGCAATAGTGCGCAGTACTGAACTCCACATAAAAGCTATTGAGTATTCCCCACCTGCAAGAGTGCCAAATAATTTGTTTACAACTATGAGGTCTATCTGGAGAAAGAGAAGAGAGCCGATCTGAGTGATAATTACCCATCCTCCCATTTCCAGAATCTCATTAGCCTTTGATCTGCGGAAGTCTTTTATATTTATCTTAAAATGAGGATTTATCCTGTGTGAGAAAAATACAGTAAGAACAAAGGCAACTATGGCAGCTATCAGGTAAGCTAATCCTATGTAAGCAAGATTTGGAGAATCTAATTTGAAAAACAATATTATCAGGCTCACCTGAACAAGGATATTTATGGCATTTATTATGTTCAGAATGTCAAGCCTGTTATAGGCGAAAATAGAAACTCCAAAGTTACTGCTCCAGGCCCGTAATAGAAACGCAATTATAACGCCAAGAAAAAGGAGTCTTGTGGCATTTTCCTGGTTGGATGGAACTTCAAAAAACGACGGAGAATAGTATGAAAGTAGTAATACTATGGGTAGCATTAATAAGATAATTCCAAGTGTTCCAAATAAAGCAGTATTAAAGGTTACATTTGCTTTTTTAAACTCTTCTTTCTGTAATTCAATAGTTATGGGCCTTGAAACTGATGTATTGAGGGATACCGTAATTAGGTTTACATAAGATGTAAAGGAGGTCGCCAGTGGGATCATTGCATAGCTTGCGACGCCAAGTGAATTTATGAAATATGGTACCAAAAACAATCCACTTGCGAGGCTAATTATAAAATACACAATGTTGGCTGTGAGATTCTTGGGCACTTGCTTGCTGAAAACATCCTGGGGATCCGTTGAATTTAACATTTTTACCTTCTTGAATTCTCGTGTGGTATATGGTAAGATTAATCATAAATCTTCTAATTCTGATTAGTATCCCTCTTAATTTTTGATCATCTCTGCCAAAATTTGTATATTTATGTGAAATTATGAAGAAGCCTTAGAAGTCCTGTAATATAGAACAGGATACATTGGTATACCCAATTTTCCACTTACTTTTGGTATTTACTCCCACAATACCATAAGTGTGTGATATCATTGATTGGGTTGTATGTAATGGAGAGTTTATATAAATTCGAATTTGCAAAATTTGTTGTATTCTTATGGAAGCATAAGAAGAAGCTTATGATATCTATTTAAAATTAATAATATACTTTTATCACGATCCTCACATTATGTCCTCAATATGCAATTTTTATGTTTCAGTTTATTACTTTCTTTTTGATGTCATCTTATTAAAACTTAGGCGTTTGAACTTAGAAAGGACGTTTGGAAATCCGGAATCAGATAAATTCCATTATTTTAAAAATGATAATTCCAATAAAGCTGAGAGTTAAAGGAGTGATTGCAATATTAAAAGAACAGTTAATATTTCGGTTCCATTTTTCAGTTGCAACTAGAATCTCCATTAAAGACAGAAGTATCAAAAGCCCAATAATAATCGTACTCCAGTACTGGGGAATACCGATGGTTGTAGTTGCGGATTTGACGCCAGAATAAACAACATTAGAAGATATTGTGCTGTGTGAGATCATGGTTGTTAACATAAGGATTCCTGTGAGCAATATATATCTTTATTAAAATATTGTTTATAATATGATAATATTTCATCATTATCCAAATAATGATTATTGATATTAAGATAGAACAAGTTATAAAAACCTTTCTTTTTTAAGTCAAATTTGAATATTAAAAGAAAAACATACATAATTTAAATAATAATTTCGTATATTGTAGAATACTTATATATTTTAATGAAAAACTTGCTATTTTTTATATTATTGAGTTCATTCCAAGCTCCTTTTCATTCTTAACTATAAGAATTACTCAAGATTGCTTTTACCTCTGATACTCGATTGGTTACTTAATATGCGGGAATCAAAAAAGCAAATTTTGAGTTTTGAGATCGGCTTATTCAGTCTCCAGAACACTGATTATGGCCAGAATCTTATCTTTCAAAGTAGATATCTCGATTTTCGCAGTACTTCCGACTGTCTTGATACCTTTCCAAATCTGGTAATAGTGCAAAAATCTCATAATGTAGAATAAAACCCATAATGTTTATAACCTCAACTTTTTGGATATCTTACTCAGTCGTTTTTCTGAAAATTAATGTTCTCTAATTGCCATTCACCTTCCGGTCTTCTAAGCTGGAATGCGCAACTTGTATATATGTATCCCACTTCCTATGGAGAACAGTAACAGAAACCTGCGCGTTTTAAAAGTATCATTTAGCATACGCATTGGTTTATGTGTAATCTCATCCCAAAGCCTGCTTTTAATCTTAATCAATGAGATTTGTAGAACTGCTTTATGGTTGGAAACTTGATTAGTCCTTAAAGTACGAAATCTAAAAAGTAGATTTTGAGTTTTTGATTAGCTTTGTATGTATCCCACTTCCAATGGAGAACAGTAATAAAAACCTGCACGTTTGATAAGTATTGTTTAGTGCATATGCCGATTACGCAGAAACTGACAAAACAAAAGTAGGAATAATTTTTGCTTTTCTATCTTTTTCGTAAATGATAAACACTATACATTTTATAATAAAACAATATGGCATTTTTTAAATAATACTAATGGCATTATATCGTAGATATTAAAAGCCTCTTGTTTGTGTTCTCCATTGGAAGTAAGATACATATACAGAAAAATCTCAATTTTTGAATTTAGGAATAAACATTTCTGAAGGAACTTTTGCTATTTGTTGCATTCGATAATCTTCAAGCAGTTTTTCTAAAGAATGTTTTTTTGAAGAAACACTTAAAATTCTTCTATTCCTACCGTGTCTTCCTTTATATTCAAGAGTTGAATCGATTATTCCTAGCTGATCTAGTTCGTTTATAAGATCAGTCACCCATCTTTGCGTTAAAATATTAATATCAAGGGCAGCACATAGAAGTCTGTAGACTTGATACATTGTTGAGATAGTACACTTGTGTCCGGAGTCCAGAGTATAAATACAGGCTAATAGTACTGTTTTAGATTGGGTAGGTAATGTTTTTACAGTTTCGATTACCCTGTCGATTTCTATCTTTTCCTTGGCTTTTTTAACATCGGATTCCTTTATAACAGAACTTTTCTGCATCTCTGCAAGTTCTCCAGCAACCCGTAAAACGTCAATGGCTTTCCTTGCGTCTCCATGTTCCTGAGCCCCAAAGGCAGCACACAGAGGGACTACTGTTTCTTCAAGAGCACCTTCTTTGAAAGCTATCTCTGCCCTGGCTTTAAGAATCTCGCCTAATTGGTTAGCGTCATAAGGGGGTATTAGTAACTCGTTTTCAGAAAGGACGCTTATTAGATGAGCTGGAAAACGCTCACGCAGGTTTAAGTCGTTAGTGATTTCAATAACACAAGGTGCATTGCCTGATGTTTTGGATTGGGTTCTAATGATGCTATTGATTATTTGAGGATTATCAGCTTTATCGATTTCATCTAGTAATATGATTACAATTCCGGAATAGCAGTTAATGAGGTGCTCGAAGTAAACACTATGTTTTGACCTTGAATTTCCTATTTTTTGTCTATTTTCTCCTTCTGGAACAGGTAGGTTGTCATTAATTTTTTGCCAAATTGCATTTTCTGTCTTCGATTTTTCACAATTGACGTTGATTACACACAGTTCTATGTCTCTATTAGCTGCTTCTTTGATTACTTCTTCCAGTACCCATTTAGAAAGAATCGTTTTTCCGGTGCCTGGCTTACCGTAGAGGAATATGTTATTTGGAGATATTCCTCTAAAAATGTCTTTTAAAAATTCATAGTACATTTTTATTTCATTATCTCTTTGCTTTATATCGGAAATACCACGAAGGGGATAATTTGGTTTAAGAACTTGCTTGTTGATAAAAAGACTGTTCTCAAAATCAAGTAAGTCAGATAGCGAGATAGTTTTTGACAAGACAGACACTCCAAAAATCTATCTACAATTTGCATGAGAATATTTTAAGTTTTCTATTTGTTCCAATGGAGTTTTTCATCTGCTTAATTGTGTTTTCCATAGGAAGTCTGATACATATACAATCCCAGAGCTTTCCTTTATTTCTGTCTATATGTAATTTGTTAACAGCTCTAACAATATGAATTGCAAATCAAATTGATTCCACTGCATTGGTCATCGGTTAAGGAATTTTCTTACCTGAAAGCTATCGATTTTGCACTGGAAGCCTGCTTTAAATCTTTGCCTCTTTACATGAAATCGATACCCTGTTCCAGCTCATAATATATTAAAATATTTAACAAATGTTGAGGGAATTAACGCAATTTATCATGATTTTTTACTTAACCGCCGTTGACACGCATGGATTCCACTGCAAAAATCTCAGAATAAGCATGTAAATATATGGATGATGAACAAAAGTCAAAATGTCTAAGGAAAATATATCAATATTATATAACGATTCCAAATAATTGATTAATATATTTGACTTTATTCAAGACCAGAGTAATTTAAATTCTTGATTTGTTCTTTTTTAATCATATTCAAAGCTTCAATTTCAATTAAAATGCATAGGTTTTATAATAAAACCTATGTATTTTCTTTTTTTTGGCTTTGAATCTAAAGACATTTTCTGCTATATCTCTCTTTTATACAGAGGTTTAAATAAAATCTCTGTATATTTCTATTTGGAAGTAATTCACATGGAAAACAAATACAAAACTTCTGGATACACTAAAGATCCCGGAGCCTTGCATCTCTACGTTAAAGACATTCGAATTTTGACTCCTAAAGAATATGAGACATTAAAGGTAGTGATTCCTAAAGATTTTCACAAAACAATATTTGATGTTCTTTTAATTACGGGAATGCGTTACATTGAAATGCTCAGACTTTACGAGCACAGAGAATGGTATAATGAGAAGAGAAATTTAATTCATTTATCTGAAGAAGCTCAAAAGAAGGCTAAAAGAAGACAATTAGAGAGGACCATTTACCCATTACCAGGCATGTTCAGTTATATTTTAAAGGATTTCTGGGAAGGTAAGAAGCCGCCTTTAGAAGCTACTTGGAACAAGAACCTTCAGAGATGGGCTATCGCTGCAGGCATTAACCCATATGGACTTTCAGTGAAAACCACAAGAAAAACACTGGAATCCTGGATGGTTGCAGCGGGCATACTTGAATCTGCAGTTTGTCTCAGGCAAGGACATGATAATTTAACAAGTATGAGACATTACCAAGGGCTTGTTTTTTCTGACGACGAATTACGGGAAATTAAGAAAAAGTTAACTTCATGGGGCATTGGAAAGTAAAATAAAAAGAACTGTTTTACACATAAACTCTTATTTCCTCTGAGTTTAGGTGCAGAGCGAACTACAGCATACAAAACGCGTTTGCTTCCTGTTTCATACCCCTGACTATTCTCATGAATCCAAAGAATCCTTCATGGAACATATGTCTATCAGTCCACAGGTCCTACTCTGTGTTCCGCAGGTGTAAGAAAACAGTATGAAATCTATGAGTGTGATATATTTGAGATGTATATAGCTTCCGTCTTTTCGCGGCTAAAGCATGTGGGATTTAGCCTTTGTTCATCTTAAAACATCTTTTTCAAGCCATTTAGCCCTGTACAACAATTTTAGTTTAGTGAGCTCTGGCACACATTAGTATTTTTTACCAATCACTATTTTTAATTTGCAACATTTTTGTTTTTTTTTATATACATACTAACTAAATATTAAAATCATGTAATATTTTGGCATATTTAACTAAATATCAACCTCTCTAAATTTCTATCAAAATATATTTCTATAAATTGAAACTATTAAATATTAAGTTAATAGTTCTTCTTCTAATGACTCAAAATGGGGTGTGAAGATGAGTGGGGAGTCAAGTAATGGTAACAGACATGAGTGTGTAACTTTGTGTGATTATCCGCAAAAGACGCGGACAGCTCTCAAACAAATTTTAGTGATTCTTCCTGCTTATAACGAAGAAATTTCCATCGGAAGTATGGTTCACCTTACCAGATCATACGCAGACAAAGTAATCGTTGTTGATGATGGCAGCTTGGACCGGACAGCAGACGTTGCCAGGAAAGCCGGAGCTGAGGTCATTATTCACGAAGTAAATCTGGGAAAAGGAAGGGCTCTTAAAACTGGCTTTGAAACCGCACTTACCCTGGGCGCTGACATAATTGTGACGATGGATTCGGACGGCCAGCATAACCCTGCCGAGATCCCAAAACTGGTGGCTCCAATTGTCGAAGGTGAGGCTGAGATGGTCAACGGAAGCCGATACCTATACGGCATGGAAAAGAACACACCTGCATACCGTCGTATTGGCCAGACCATTCTTGATGGAGTCACCAACCTGAACTCTGGGCTCCGGATCACAGATTCACAGAGCGGTTTTCGCGCCTTTGCTGCCTCAACAATTGAAAAATTTCGCTTCAACGCACAGGGCATGGCAATAGAAAGCGAAATGCTTAAGGATGCTGGGAATGCAGGCCTTCGCATAAAAGAAGTGGGTATAGGTGTCCGTTACGACGTTGACTGCTCTACCAAAAGACCAGTTTCTCATGGCCTTGAGGTTCTTTTAGCGGTTTTAAAAGACATGGTCTTGAAGAAACATGTTTGAATACAAAATATTGAGGGAGTAATTTCTGGGGGGTATCTTTTTGAGGATTGCATTTTTTATAAATACACCCGCACATGTTCACTTATACAAAAATGTTATAAAATCCTTAGAACTCAGCGGGCATCAAGCCATTATTTTGGCAAGAAATTATGGAGACACAGTCAACTTATTAGATGAAATGGGTTTTGAGTATTTTGTATATGCCGATGTACCTGATTCAAAATATGGAAAAATCTTGTCTCTGCCTTTTAATGTGCTAACAGCATATAGTTTTCTCCGAAAGAAAAAGCCTGATTTGTTAGTTGGAATGGGAGTTTACTCAGCGTATACATCACAATTACTGCGTAAAAAATGCATAATTTTTAATGACTCTGAACCTACACCTTTTCAGTTCATGCTCTTTAAGCCTTTTGTAGATGTAGTTCTCACCCCTTCATCATTTACTATAGACCTAGGTCCAAAACACGTCAAATTTAACAGCTTTAAAGAAATTGCTTATTTACATAAAAACTATTTTGAGCCTGATGTAAAAATCTATGATTTCCTTGGGATAAGTCAAGATGAAGATTACGTGCTTTTACGTTTCAATGCATTTGACGCTGTACATGATTTTGGCATAAACGGGTTTTCCGTTGATCAAAAGAGGCTCCTGGTCAATGAACTGAGCAAGCATGCACGTGTGTTTATCTCGTCTGAAATCAAATTGCCAGATGATTTTAACAAGTATCTACTGAAAATACCGAAATCTCGCATTCACGATATTCTGTATTATGCAAAACTTGTTGTGGCAGATACCCAGACAATAACCACCGAGTCCGCAGTCTTGGGAACTCCAGTTGTCAGGTTCAATTCTTTTGTAGGCAAGAAAGATATGGGCAATTTCATTGAACTTGAAAATAAGTATCATCTTATTTTCAGCTTCAGTGACCCTGAAAAATCAATTGCAAAAGCAGTAGAACTTATTCAGGAACCTGATTTAAAAAATAAATGGAAAGAGAAAAGAGATAGGCTCCTGGCTGACAAGATAGATGCTACCAAATTTCTGGCTTCTTTCATTGGCAATTATCCAGAAAGTCTGAATAAAATAAGGGAAAGGCAAAAATATTCAAAAAGAGAGGGTAGTGCCATCATTCTGCAGGGTGATCTACTATGAAGATCGCAAGTGTTGTAGGTGTTAGACCTCAATTCGTGAAAGCTTCTGTGGTTTCAAGAGAATTAAGAAAAACTAACGAAGAATGTTTGATTCACACTGGCCAGCATTACGACTATGAAATGAATAAGGTATTTTTTGAGGAATTAGGCATTCCTGAACCTAACTATTATCTTGGTGTAGGTTCTGGCTCACATGGTCAACAAACAGGAGAAATGCTCCGAAAATTAGAAGAAGTTCTCCTAATTGAAAAACCTGACCTTGTGCTGACTTACGGGGATACCAATTCAACACTTGCAGGAGCTTTGGCTGCATCAAAGCTTGGAATAAAAAACGCGCATGTAGAATCTGGATTAAGAAGCTTTGATAGATCCATGCCTGAGGAGATCAATCGCATTTTGACAGATCATTGCTCAAACATCTTATTTTGTCCAACTCAGAATGCAGTTGACAACCTGGGAGAAGAAGGAATCACTGAAAATGTGTATTTAACCGGCGATGTTATGGTTGATTCTCTTCTTCTCAATAAGGAAATTGCAGAAGCCAAATCCTCAATCTTAAAGGATCTTAACCTAAAGAACAGGGACTATCTAGTTGCTACAATCCATAGAGCAAGTAATACTGATAATATAGAGAACCTTCAAAATATTATTGAGGCTTTTCAAGAACTGGACGAAAACATCATTTTTCCTGTTCACCCACGAACTGAAAAGTTGCTTAAGACTTACGGGTTGTATGAGAGCTTAAACTCCTCTGTTACGTTAACAAAACCTCTAGGGTTCCTTGATTTCATAAAACTCATGAATCATGCTAAGATGATTCTACCCGACTCCGGAGGCGTTCAGAAAGAAGCGTATATTTTGAAAGTTCCGTGTGTTACACTCAGGGAAAACACAGAGTGGATTGAGACCATTAGAGATGGATGGAATGTACTAGTTGGTTCCAATAAAAATAAGATTATAGAAGCAGTGAACGAATTTATGCCTTCGGCCCAGGAACACCGAAACATTTTCGGGGATGGAAGTGCAAGCAACAGAATTGCTGCAACAATTAATGCGTTATTTGGGAATAAAAGTGCAAGCAACAGAATTGCTACAACAATTAATGCGTTATAAGTAAAACTGGGGGGTTAACTTATGACCTGCGATATACTTGTAGATAATTCCATGAAATCGCTTTATAACTGGGTAAAAAGTGAAGAGTACTATGGATGGGACCCTTATGATGCACTAAACAGTAAAATAGTAAACAAATTCTGTTCGAACTCTCAGCTACTGGAGATACTGGTAACTCAATTGAATAAGTACTCTATCTTAAACATCAGGCCAATTATAGGTGTCGAAAAAGGGCTAGATGTAAAAGGGATGTCCCTTTTTGCCCAATCATTTTCAAAAATTTATTCTTTAACAAACGATCAACGGTATAAAGAGGATCTGTTTGAATGCAGCAATTTTTTAAAAAATAAGTCTCTCAAACAAAAGTATGGATTTGATTGCTGGGCAGGACACTATTTTTACCATAGGGGCTTCGATGGAGATATATTAACTCCAGAAATACCTGATGTTATCACAACATCAAATGTGATCAAAGCAATGGTTGACAGTTACTTAATTTTTAAGGATGAAGAGTTAAAAGATATCGGAAAAAGCGCCTATGATTTCTTAATAAAAGATCTACTGAGAAAAACCGATGACGGTCTTTATTACCTGCAGTACGATA
>Ga0268357_101914_pt1 | contig 11286 bp, 9 predicted proteins | sample BioMet10_FD_192466 | JGI IMG/M metagenome (GOLD analysis project Ga0268357, IMG submission 192466) | Sewage microbial communities from Oakland, California, United States - Biofuel 10 (Illumina Assembly) | ecosystem: Engineered > Wastewater > Sewage > Unclassified | place: USA: California... | reverse complement strand
TGGAAAAATACAAAATTTGAGGTTTTATTCATGAAAATTATCAGAGCTGATAACTATGGTTTTTGTTATGGCGTAAAAAGAGCAGTGAAGATTGCACAGCAAGCGCCAAAAGGGTATAATAGTAATGCTGCCACCTTGGGTGAATTAGTTCATAATCCCAGAGTAGTAGAAAACTTAGCAAAGCAGTCCATTGCCTGCGCCCAAAGTCTAGACAACTTTAGGACCGGGGACGTAGTAATCTTTCGTTCCCACGGTGAAGGGCCTGCAGTTTATGAAGAGGCGAAGGCCAAAGGTTTAACTTTGGTTGATGCTACATGTCCACATGTAAAGAAAGCTCAACAGTCTGCTTTAGAACTGGCCAAGGAAGGCCGCTTCGTCATCATCATTGGCGAGAAGCACCATCCGGAAGTACAAAGTATTTTAGCCTGGGCCGGGCAGAATGCTGTGGTGGTTGAAACGCCGGAGGATATTGCTCTGGTGCCAAGCAAACCTTTTTATGGTGTGGTTAGTCAGACAACTTTTGAACGTCAACGCTTTGAGGAGCTCTTGTCCCTAATCAAGAAGGCTCAGCCCGGTGACTACAAGGTTGTGTTAACTATTTGTACAGCAACAAAAGAGCGACAGGAGGCTGCTGCCAAGCTCGCTAAGGAAGTAGATGTGGTTTTAGTTTTTGGGGGACGTAATAGTGCCAATACCAGACATTTATATGATTTGGTAAAAGCTCTAAATCCCAGATGCTATCATTTAGAACAAGCATCGGAAATCACATTAGCAATGTTAACAAACGCCAAAACTATTGGCATAACCGCAGGTGCTTCAACACCTGAGGAAATTATTGAGGAGGCTGTATCGACTATGGAAACAATGGAAAGTTTATTGGGTGAAAAGGAAAGCATGAAGCTGCATATCGGCATGGTAGCAGAAGGAACTGTGGTAGCTATTACCAATGAGGAGGTAGTAGTTGACTTTGGCTATCAAAGCGAAGGCTCCGTGGCTTTTGACCAATGGATAGTCGGCGGAACCAAAGAAACAGTTGCTCCTACAGTAAAAGTAGGGGATAAGGTTACCCTGAAAGTTATTGCCAGCGAAAACCAAGATGGTTTAGTTGTAATGTCCAGATTGAGAGCCTTAGCTGATGAAGCTTGGACTAAGCTGCCTGAACAAATTGCTGCTAACAAGGTTTTGAAGGTTAAAGGTTTGAAGGCTGTCAAAGGTGGTTTAACTGTTGCTTATCAAACAGTAAGTGGTTTTATTCCTGCTTCTCACCTGGATATTAAGAGAGTAGAAAACATTAAAGATTATGAAGGCAAAGAAATGGACGCCGAAGTTTTGGAGTGCGTTCCTGAAAAGAAACGTTTAGTTTTGTCCAGACGTAATCTTTTAAGACAAGAAGCTAATGCTAAGCACGAAGCTTATGAAGCTGATAAGGCTAAGAGACAAGAGGCAAGAGCAGCTGCTGAAGAGCAAGCCTTTGCCACTTTGCAAGTAGGCAGCACTGTGCATGGTACTGTCAAGAGCGTGGTTGATTTCGGTTTGTTTGTTGAAATCGCTCCTTATGTACAAGGCTTAGTTCATGTGTCTGAATTGTCCTGGGAAAAGGGTGTAAAACCTGCTGACAAATATAAGGTTGGAGACGAAGTTGATGTTTATGTTAAGGATTTAGATCCTGAAAGAAAACGTATCAGCTTGTCCTTAAAGGCTTTGCAAGAAGATCCTTGGCAAGCCAAAGCTAAAGAAATTAAAGAAGGGGAAATCTTAACAGGAACTGTTACCCGTTTCTTATCCTTCGGCGCTATCGTAAAGCTTCCTAACGGCTTGGAAGGTATGGTTCACGTTTCTGAAATCGCTGATAAACGCGTAGAGAAACCTGAAGATGTTTTAAAAGCTGGCGAAGAAGTTAAAGTAAAGGTTCTCCATGTTGATACTAACGGCAAGAAGATTGCCCTAAGCATTAACAAGGCTAAGGAAGATGCTGAAAAAGCAGAAGTTAGCCAATTCATGGAAGAAAAACCTGCTTTGTCCCAAGACTTGGGCGCTAAATTAAATGAGACTCAAACAGAGAATAAGGCTGAATAATTTGAGGTGGCAAAATGAAAACCAGGGAAAACCGGAAACACGACCATATTAAATATGCTCTGGCTTTGCCGGATGGCCCGCTGTCCAACGGCTTTTCCCAGGTTCATGTTGTGCCTAATTGTTTGCCGGAAATAAAGCTTAGCCAGATTTCTTTGGCTACTGCGCTTCCGGGTATTCCTACCCTGGAACATCCTCTGATCATTAACGCTATGACAGGAGGAGCCCAGGAAGCTACAGAAATTAACAAGCAGCTGGCTCAGGTTGCCAAAAACACGCATAGTGCCATGGCAGTTGGGTCTCAGTATGGTTCCTTAAAAAGCAATAATTATCTGGATAGTTTTACCATTGTGCGTAAAGAAAATCCTCAAGGCATTGTCTTTGCTAACGTTAGCCCTTTAGCTTCTGTAGCTGAAGGAGAGCGGGCAGTAGATATGCTGGAAGCACAGGCTCTCCAGATTCATTTGAATGTTGCTCAGGAATTAGCTATGGAAGAGGGAGACCGCAGCTTTACCGGTTTTCTTCAACATATTGAAGAGCTGGCAACGAAAATTTCTGTGCCTGTGATAGTTAAGGAAACGGGAGCCGGCATGGCAGCCAAAGAAATTAAAGCTTTGACCAATGTTGGCGTAAACATTATTGATGTGGGTGGTGCAGGTGGTACTAATTTCATGGCCATCGAAGCAGCCCGCTTCTCGGATACTAACAAGGAATTATGCAACTGGGGACTGCCTACTGCCATAACTTTGCTGGAGGCAGCTAAAGTTATGTCTGATTCTCAAGGCATCATTGCCACAGGAGGAATTCGCACCGGCCTGGAAATTTTAAAAGCTTTGATTTTAGGTGCTAAGGCTGTTGGCATGGCTGGTAATATTTTAAAGTTCTTAGTTGATGGCGGAGTAGATAATGCTACCTGCGAAATACACAAGCTTCTCCATAATTTGCAGGACTTTATGTTGCTTACCGGTTCTAAGTCAATACCACAATTAACCAAGGTACCTGTTTATTTTACAGGTGATGTTTTAGCAGCTCAAACTGCACTAAAAAATAAATGAATGTGTAAAATTAGTACCTAACGTGGGACTAGTTAAGAAAGAGGAAGTTTATGAGTAAACCCATAGTAGCCATTGTCGGCAGGCCTAATGTTGGCAAGTCTACTCTGTTTAATATATTCGCCAATAATCGTATTTCAATCGTAGAAGATACTCCAGGTGTAACCAGAGATAGACTATATGCTGATGCTGAATGGTTGGACAATGAATTTATGATTGTAGATACCGGCGGTATTGAAATGCAAAGTACCGATGAAATTGCCGTATCTATTCGTCAACAAGCTCAGATTGCTATTAACGAAGCTGATGTTATTCTTTTTGTGTGTGATGCCAGAAGTGGTATCACCATGGAGGATGCAGAGGTTGCCAAGCTGCTGAGACAATCTAAGAAGTCAGTAGTCTTGGCTGTGAACAAAGCAGATTCTCCTAAACAGGATGCTGCTATTTATGAATTCTACAGCTTAGGAATAGGAGAGCCTATTCCTATTTCGGCTGCCAACCATATTAATTTAGGTGACTTATTAGATGCAGTTGTAGATAAGTTTCCCACGGAAGCATCTTCCAATGATGATGATGAAGATATCATTAAGGTTGCCATTATCGGCAGACCTAATGTAGGTAAATCATCCATCTTTAATATTCTGGTTGGTGAAACCAGATCCATTGTCAGTGACATTGCCGGTACAACCAGGGATGCCATTGATACTTCTGTTATCAAAGAAGGTCAACGCTATCTGTTTATTGATACGGCAGGCATGCGTAAAAAGGGTAAAATTGATGAACCTATTGAGAAGTACAGTATCATTCGTTCCTTGCGTGCTGTAGATCGTTCTGATGTAGTGCTGGTAGTTATTGATGCCGTAGAAGGAGTTACAGAGCAGGACAAGAAAATTGCCGGCTATGCTCATGAAGCAGGCAAGGGTGCTGTCTTGGTTGTAAACAAATGGGACCTATATACTAAAGACAATTCTTCTACCTTGCGTTTTACAGAAATGCTCCGTAAGGAATTGATTTTCATGCAGTATGCTCAGGTTGCTTTTGTTTCTGCTTTGACTCAGCAAAGAATTTCCAAACTGCCGGGCTTGATTAAGGCCGCAGCTGAAGCTAATGCTATGCGTATTTCTACAGCTGTTTTAAACGAAGTAATTACAGATGCAGTTGCTATCAATCCTCCGCCTCAGGATAAAGGCAAGCGCTTAAAGGTGCTCTATGCTACTCAGGTGAAGGTAAGACCACCGACCTTCGTAATATTTGTTAATGATCCGGAAATCATGCATTTCTCATATGAGAGATACTTGGAAAATAAACTAAGGGAAGCTTTCCTCTTTGAAGGAACGCCTTTGCAAATTATCATTAGAGGAAAGAACGAGGACGAATAAGTAAATACCATGGCATCATTTTTGGCAGCGATAATTGGATATGTTTTAGGGTCCATACCCTGTGGATTGGTTTTTGTTAAAATGATCTGCGGTATTGATATACGTGAGTATGGCAGCCATAATATTGGTGCTACCAACGTATTCCGTACCGTAGGAGCACGTATGGCTTCTTTTGTCCTTTTAGGCGATATGCTTAAAGGTGTACTGGCTATTTTACTGGTTCGTTTTTTCTTTGGCAACAATTTACACTTAGAATTATTAACTGCCATTTGTGCCTTACTGGGGCATAATTTTTCCCTGTTCCTCCATTTTACAGGAGGCAGGGGAGTTGCTACCGGGTTAGGTGTTCTCTTGTATTTTATGCCAGATGTTTCTATTTTCATTTTAACTGTTTGGGCAGCTGTTGTTTTTGTAACTAAGTATGTTTCCTTAGCATCTATCCTAGCTGCTTTTTTGGCGCCTGTTGCTGCGTTCTACAGAGGTTATCCTCTGGAGCTTATCCTATTTGCTTTGGCTGCTGCAGCCTTTGTCATCCTTCGTCATAAAGATAACATCGTACGTTTGATTCACGGAACAGAAAGCAAAATCAAAGAAGGTCATTTAACTGACTCATCAAATAAAGATAAATAAGAGGACGATTAGCTATGAGAATTTCCGTGCTTGGATCAGGTAGTTGGGGAACTGTGCTTTCTCAAATTTTAAATGACAATGGTCATGATGTCCTGCTTTGGTCTAGAACTGCTGCTAAGGCTGCTGCCATGGCAGCTTCTCATTGCAATGCTGATTATTTGCCTAATTTGCAACTAGCTTCTTCTATTACAATTTCAAATGATTTGGCTTTAGCCGTTAAACGAGCACAAGTGCTCGTTTTTGTTGTGCCTTCTAAAGCTATGTCCGATGTAGCTGCTCAGGTAGCAAAGCTTTCCTCCTGCGAGGATAAGGTTATTCTTTCTTGCACCAAAGGCATTGAACCAATTAACCATCAAACCATGAGCAAGATTCTTTCAACCCTTCTTCCCAAGGCCAAGGCCATTGCAGTTATGAGCGGGCCAAACCTTTCCGGAGAAATAGCCTTGCGTCAGCCTAGCGCTACTGTCATCGCTTGTCACGATTTAGCGGTTGCTGAATTTTTACAAGAAATCTTCATCAATAAATATTTCAGGCCTTATACCTCTACAGATGTAATAGGGGTAGAATTATGCGGTGCTGTAAAAAACTGTATGGCCCTGGTGGGAGGCATGATGAGTGGCCTTCGTTTTGGGGACAATAGCATGGCTGCCTTAATTACCAGAGGGCTGGCGGAAATAAAACGCTTAGGGCTCAAATTAGGGGCTCAGAACGACACTTTTAATGGCTTGGCAGGCATGGGAGATTTGATTGCCACCTGCGAAAGCTCGCAAAGCAGAAATCATAAGGCAGGAGTTGCTTTAGCCCAGGGTCAAAGCTTGTCTGCCATACAAAATAACAGCAAGATGGTTATTGAAGGCATCATGACCACTGAGGCGGTCTATGCTCTTGCCGGCTTGCATAAGATTGAAATGCCTATTATTGAGCAGCTCTATCAGGTTTTGTTTAACGGTAAAGATGTTAAAGAAGCTTTACAAACATTGATGAGCAGAACTGGCAAAAAAGAGTAGCATGTTTATTTTTTGTGTGCTATAATGTCTACTGTACGCAAAGCAATATACTTTTGGAAAGGACATTCATTATATGGAAAAGAACCAAAAAACGGCATTCTATTTAGTTCGTGATGAGATTTTACCTGAAGCCATAAAGAAAACAATTATGGTTAAGGATATTTTAAAACGAGGCGAACTTAAAACAGTAAACGAAGCGGTGGCAAAGGTTGGCTTAAGCAGAAGTGCATATTACAAATATAAAGATTATGTATTTCCGTTTTATGATGCCAGCAAAGAAAAAATCATCACTTTATCCTTACTGTTAGAGCATAAGGCAGGAGTTTTGTCTAAAGTTCTTAATACTATTGCTACAGATTCAGGTAGTATCATGACTATTAATCAAGGCATTCCTTTGCAGGGAGTAGCCAATACTACTATTTCCATTGAAACCAAATTCTTAACCATCGATTTGGAAGCTTTGCTAGATAAAATTAGATTAATAGATGGGGTTAAACGCTTGGAGCTTTTAGGCCAAGTTGACTAATGTACTGAGGGGGATAACATGAAAAAAGAAATCAATCTTGGACTATTGGGTTCAGGCACCGTTGGTGGTGGCGTAATTTTAGTACTGAAACAAAACGCAGCAGAAATCAGCAAAAGGGTTGGCGTTCCGGTGAAGATTAAAAAGGTCTTTGCCCGTCATCCGGAAAAGGTTAAGGCCCTTGATGCTTCCTTGCCTACCACTAATGATATTAACGATATCATGACCGATCCTGATATCGATATCGTTGTAGAACTAATGGGTAGGGAACATCCTGCCAAGGAATATATTATCGATGCTTTAAAAAATCAGAAGAATGTCGTAACTGCCAACAAGGATGTTGTGGCAAAATATGCTGCAGAAATTTTTCCTGAAGCTGAAAAATCCAATGTGGACTTTATGTTTGAAGGCGCAGTAGCAGGTGGTATTCCTATTATCCGTCCTTTAAAATGCTGCTTGGCAGCCAATAAGATTAATTCCATCATGGGTATTGTAAACGGTACAACAAATTATATGCTGACCAAAATGTCCAAGGAGCATATGGACTTTGATGTAGTCTTAAAGGAAGCTCAAGCTAAAGGCTATGCAGAGTCAGATCCTACTGCCGATATTGGTGGCTTAGATGCAGCCCGTAAGCTGGTTATCTTAGCTTCCATTGCCTTTAACACCAGAGTAACGCTTGAAGATATTTCCGTAGAAGGCATAGAAAAAATTAATATCAGAGATATTGAATATGCCCAGGAATTAGGTTATGTGATTAAATTATTGGCCTTGGCCAAAAATGATCCCAAGAACGGTATCATAGTACGTGTTCAGCCTACCATGCTGCCGGCCGGTCATCCTCTGGCTACTGTAAATGATGTTTATAATGCTATTTTCGTTAATGGTGATGCAGTTGGTGATACCATGTTCTTTGGCAGAGGTGCAGGCAGAATGCCTACCGCCAGTGCCGTCTGCGGTGATATCATTGATGTATCCCGTAATATCTTAAGTAATTGCACAGGCAGAATTAGCTCCTCCTGCTTTGAAACCAAGCATTTGTGTGCACCGGAAAATATCATGTCTCCCTGCTATATTCGTCTTTTAGTGCAGGATAAGCCCGGTGTCCTGGCTGCCATTACTTCTGCTTTTGGTGCCCAGAATGTCAGCTTAAAGAATGTAGTACAAAAGCAAAAGGTTGATAAATTAGCTGAATTAGTGGTAATTACTTATGCTGTATCTGAGTTTAATTTACAAATGGCTATTGCTACCCTGAAGGGTTTGCCTGTAGTAGAAAAAGTATCCAATGTAATAAGAGTAGAGGATAATGACCTGGAGTAAACAATGACAAACAATTCTCGTAAATCCGTAACTGTACAGGTTCCTGCCACATCTGCCAACTGTGGCCCCGGCTTTGATTCTTTGGGCTTGGCCGTAACCTTGTATAATACCTTTACCTATGAGCTCTTGCCTAAGGAAAAATTAGAGCTTACGGTAGAAGGTCAGGGTGCTGATTTTATGAAAGCATCTCCACGTAATTTAGCTTTTCTTTCTTTTTTTAAATTGTGGAATAAGGTTATGAAGAAAAAGACCGGCCTTAAAATTCACATGAAAAATGAGATACCTTTGTCACGTGGCTTAGGTAGTAGTTCTACTGCTATTGTGGCAGGACTAATGGCTGCCAATGCCTTAACCGGTGAGACTTGTTCTCAGGAGGATTTAATTGCTTTGGCTACTGAGCTTGAAGGTCATCCTGATAACGTAGCTCCTGCTATTTTAGGCGGTTTTACCATTAGTTTTATGCACAATGGTGAGGCTCATTCCGTTAAGCTAATGCCGGCAAAGCCTTTTCAATTGATTGCTTTGATTCCTGCTATGCCTTTGGCTACCTCTAAAGCCAGGGCAGCTCTTCCTGCTAAGGTTCCTATTCAGGATGCGGTATTTTCCATGAGCAGAGCTTCTCTTTTGGTGGCTTGTCTTTTAACAGGAAATTTTACAGATTTAAATTTAGCCTTAGAGGACAAATTGCATCAGCCTTATAGATTACCTTTAATCCCGGGAGCAGTGGAAGCAATTGCTGCGGCCCGTCAGTCCGGAGCCTTCCAGGGCATTATTTCCGGAGCAGGTTCCACCTTGATGGCTTATGCTCCTATGTCGGCTGATGCCAGGAAAATTGGTGAAGCGATGGTTCAAGCTATGGCCGCTCACAAGATGAAAGCAGCCTATAAAGTTGTAAAAATTGAAAAAAATGGTGCAAAAATATTGTAAATAACTTGACACATAGCACTGAAAAAAGCTATAATAGCAAAGTGTTCGGGGCGTGGCGCAGTTTGGTAGCGCGCTTCCTTGGGGTGGAAGAGGCCGTGAGTTCGAATCTCACCGCTCCGACCAATAGAACATTAAACACCACAAAGCGTAACTTTGTGGTGTTTTTTTATAATCTAATCTGCTATAATACTAGTGGATTTATTTAATTTAATAAGTTTAATAATCCAACATACGTGTTTATTTGGGAGGACCTTTAATGTCTGATTTACAAGATAAAATTGCCAAGAGGAGAACTTTTGCTATTATCTCTCACCCTGATGCGGGTAAAACAACCTTAACCGAAAAACTTTTACTGTATGGTGGCGCAATCCATCTGGCAGGATCAGTTAAATCCAGAAAAGCCAATAAACACGCTGTCTCCGATTGGATGGAAATCGAAAAACAGCGTGGTATTTCTGTTACGTCCAGTGTTTTACAATTTGATTATGAAGGCTATCGTGTTAACATTTTGGACACTCCTGGTCACCAGGACTTTAGTGAGGACACTTATCGTACCTTGATTGCTGCTGATAGTGCAGTCATGCTTATAGATGCAGCCAAGGGCGTGGAACCACAAACCAAGAAGTTATTCTGGGTTTGTCACAGAAGAAAGCTGCCCATCTTTACCTTTGCCAATAAGCTGGACCGTTATGGCAGAGCTCCCATGGATCTGATGGATGAAATAGAAAAGGTTCTGGGCATTCGTGCTTATCCTATTAATTGGCCTATTGGTATTGACGGACATTATATTGGCGTATATGACCGACTGAAAAAAACTGTGGAGCTGTTTGAAGCTGACACCGCACACGGTTCCAAGAAATTAAAATCTACCACCGGCAGCATAGAAGACCCGGCCATTATTGAAGCAATAGGGGAGGATAATTATCAAAACCTCTTAAACGATATTGAGCTGCTGGATTTAGCAGGTGAAGATTTTGATCTTAATAAGGTGCGCAACGGTGAATTAACACCTATGTTCTTTGGCAGTGCCATGACTAACTTTGGTGTGCAAAGCTTCCTGGAGAAGTTCCTAGAATTGTCTCCGTCACCGCAACCCAGGCTTTTAAAAAACGGCGATATTTTATCTCCTGATGATCCTGACTTTACAGCCTTTATTTTTAAGATTCAGGCTAATATGAATCCGGCTCACAGAGATAGAATTTCCTTCATGAGAATTTGTTCAGGTATTTTTACCAAAGGGTTAACTGTTTATCATCTGCAAAGCGATAAGCTGGTTAAACTGGCACAGCCACAGCAGTTTTTGGCTCAGGAACGTTCTATCGTAGAAGAGGCTTATCCCGGTGATATTATCGGTGTCTTTGATCCCGGTATTTTCCAGATTGGTGATACTCTCTGTAATGAAAAAAATAAAATTCAATTTGAGGATTTCCCCATTTTCCCGCCAGAAATTTTTGCCCGCATCCAACCAAAAGACTCCATGAAGAGGAAACAGTTTGAAAAGGGTATTACTCAGCTGGCTCAAGAAGGCGCCATTCAAGTTTTCCAGCAAAAAAATATTGGTATGGAAAGCTATGTAGTTGGTGTAGTAGGTGAATTGCAGCTAGAGGTATTGGAGTATCGATTGCTTAACGAGTATGGTGCTCAATTACTAATGAATCAGCTTGGCTACAGCGTGGCCCGTTGGGTTTATGGTAAGAAAGAAGCCTTAGAGGATATTAAAGGTTTGGATAATGGTATGCTTGTGTATGATAAAGAAGGACGTCCTGTAATTTTAGTAAGTAATGAATGGTCGTTAAATTGGATATTAGAACGTAATCCTGATATTCAGTTTAGTAATGTTCCTACTGAAGCAGAAGCAATTTAATATCTACTTGTGCTACCGGAGACTTTGTTCCCTTGTAACTACTAGCGCTTGCCAAGCAGTAAAGGAATAATCATGAATAAGATATTGTTTGATTCAGGTAATTATAAGTTAAAACTTTATCAACAAATCATGCTGTTAGTTTTTTGTCTGATGATAATTGTTGTTTCCTTAAACATGCTCTTTATCAATAAGCATATGGATGTTTATGTGAACCATCAATTGGAGGATAATGCTGACATGGCAGCTCAGGCCATCGCAACATCTCCTTCTATTAAGCAGGCTCTGAAGACGACTCCTGTTGATGAAGTCATGATTGCCGATACGGTAAAAGGTATTTCCAAGGCAATTAAAGCCAGTATCATTGTTTTGGACAAAAAGCAAAATATTGTTTCTATTTATAATCCGACTAATGAATCCTTATTGAATGACGAGGTTACCCAAAAAGGTAATTTAATTGCCTTAGATAATTTGCCGGTTAATATTTTTAAGAGTCAAAATGCTAAAACCATTG
>Ga0268357_101908_pt1 | contig 11307 bp, 9 predicted proteins | sample BioMet10_FD_192466 | JGI IMG/M metagenome (GOLD analysis project Ga0268357, IMG submission 192466) | Sewage microbial communities from Oakland, California, United States - Biofuel 10 (Illumina Assembly) | ecosystem: Engineered > Wastewater > Sewage > Unclassified | place: USA: California... | reverse complement strand
TACTTTTACCCATGTGTACAAAATGTTTTTGTGGTGAAAACAAAGGAACACATTTAGGGCTGAAATCAGAAATGAATTCAGCCCTTTTATATTTGCCTCTCAAAATGTTTTATCGGACAGCAATAATAAATAATACAATGACGCCATAATTCCATCAGTGTAAAAACAAAACCGGCAAGAAAAGGACAGATCAACAGGAACATAACCAGCTTCGTCGAACAAAAAGTCATTTTAGTCGGTGAATAAGGTCTCTCTTTCCATAAGATTTGTAGAGAATTTACAAGTGTTGTAATTTTGTTTTTGTAAAAAGATAGCAAAACAAAAGTATTATGAGACGATATTCATTATTCATCCTTTCTTTACTGTTCTTGGCATCTGCAGGAATAAAAGCACAAGACTCACTAAAAGTGTGGACTCTGCGCGACTGTATCAGCTATGCGCTAGAGAACAATATTCAAGTAAAGAAAAGCAAAGTAGCCAGCTTGTCAGGCAAAGAAGATACAGAGCTAGCAAAAGCACAACTGTTTCCGTCGCTGTCGGCCTCAGTTACGCAAGGTCTTGTCAACTATCCATCAAATAGAGTCGTAAGCAACACCACCTACAGTGGCAACTATACAGCGAATGCGTCAATGAAACTCTTTGATGGTAACAAACGCGTAAATACCATCAAACAGCAGAAAATCCAGAACCAGATTGACGAACTGAGCGTTCAACAGAATGAAAACCAGATTGAAATCTCGCTGGTGAAGACTTACATGCAAGTGCTATATGCCATGGAATCAGTGAGCATTAACAAGAACACGGTTGAGGTGTCGCAAGCGCAACGCGATAGAACACAGGCACTATATAAGGCCGGTTCTATTTCGTCGGTCGATCTGGCGCAACTCGAAAGCCAGTTGAGTTCTGACAAATACCAGCTTGTCATTTCGCAAACAAATCTGGATAACTACAAACTACAACTTAAACAGTTGCTCGAACTCAATATCAACGATGATATTAAAATCGCTTATCCGAATCTGAGCGATAATGATGTACTGATTCCGTTGCCGAAGAAGCAAGACATTTACGACACATCGCTGTCTGTTATGCCTGAGATCGCAAGCAGCAAACTAAATGTAAATGTTGCAAATATAGAAGAACAAAAGGCACGAGCCGGATTTTTGCCATCGCTCTCGCTGAATGCAGGAATTGGAACTGGGCATCTTTCCGGAACCGACTATGCTTTGGGGTCACAATTGTGGGACAAATTCAATGAAAGTATTGGGCTGACAGTAAGTATTCCTATCTTCAGTAATCGTGAAAATAAGACTGCACTCAACAAAGCCAAATATGCCATTACAACTAGTCAATTGGAACAACAAGATGCAGAAAAGACATTATTGAAGACCGTTGAAGGCGTCTATCTGGATGCAACCTCTTCACAAACGCAATATGCTTCTGCCAAAGAGAATCTGGCTTATGTAAAACAAAGTTACGACTTAACACAGGAGCAGTTCTTCCTAGGCATGAAAAATACAGTAGAACTATTGACACAGAAAAACAACTACCTGACGGCACAACAAGAGGTACTACAGGCAAAGTATATGTCCATCATGAGCATTCAACTTCTCAACATCTATCAAAAGAAATCGATTGAAGTGAACTACTAATGAATTATATTCACTCTCTTTTTGTTTGAACCTCTGTCGGTTTTCTTTCCGGCAGAGGAATTCAAAAAGACAAAAAATTCAATAAAGGAAATAATAATACATTACACATATGAACAAGAAGAACAAGAAAACGCTAATCATCGTAATAGTAGCCGTTTTGGTGGTAGCAGGAGGCTTTTTCCTCTTTACCGGTAAATCACAAAAGACAAAACTTTACCTTAGTACGGCGAAAGTAACACGTACCACATTGTCGAACACAGTGACCGCTACGGGAAATATCAAACCAGTAACAGAAGTAGAAGTCGGTACACAGGTATCAGGTATAATCGATAAATTGTATGTCGATTACAACGATCAAGTAAAAGCAGGACAAGTCATTGCTGAAATGGATAAAATAAATCTGAAAGCCGAGCTAACTTCGGCGCAGGCACAATTAGCCAGTAGCAAGAGCGAATTCGAATACCAGTCGAAGAACTACGCGCGTAGCAAGGTTCTTTATCAAAAGAAACTCATTAGCGATTCCGATTATGAAACTGCTACTTATGATTATGATAAAGCTAAAGCAGCCTACAGCCAAAGTCAAGCTGCTATGGTAAAAGTAAAACGAAATTTGGAATATGCAACCATAACAAGCCCTATCGACGGTGTTGTTATTGACCGTGCTGTTGAAGCGGGACAAACAGTGGCAGCAGGATTCTCAACGCCTACTTTATTCACAATTGCCGCCGATCTGACAAAGATGCAGGTCGTAGCCGACGTTGATGAAGCCGATATAGGCTCAGTAGCCATTGGCCAGCGCGTAACATTTACAGTTGATGCTTATCCTAATGATACATTTGAAGGTAAAGTCGAACAAATACGTTTAGGCAGCACATCAAGCAGTTCGTCAAGCAGCTCAAGTAGTTCAAGCAGTTCGAGCTCATCCTCTTCTTCGACCGTTGTCACTTATGAAGTAGTCGTTTCAGCCGAAAATCCGGATTTAAAACTTAAGCCGCGTCTGACAGCAAATATTACCATCTATACGCTAGAACGCCCCAATGCTTTAGCAATCCCGACAAAGGCTCTTCGTTTCATTGCCGACGAAAGCATGCTGACTCCAATGGGTTATACAGTGGGGAAAGCACAATCGGAAGTACCAGCCGGGAAACGTCTAGTCTGGGTTAAGTTAAACAAGAATATAACGCCTAGAATCATTTCTGTAGGTACAGCGAGCGGTAATTTAACTGAAGTAACTGAAGGATTAAAAGAAGGCGAAGAGGTTATCACGGAACTAACAGCCGAACAAGTTCAGACTGAACAGGCCACGACTGAAAAGAGTCCATTTATGCCAGGCCCTCCGGGGAGCAACAAAAAAAATAACAAGAATGCGAAGTAATCATGAAAGAGATCATCAAACTAGATAATATCAGACGTAACTTTATCGTTGGTGACGAAGTTGTACACGCCCTTCGAGGTGTCACTTTCACCATCTATGAAGGGGAGTTTGTAACGATCATGGGATCGTCAGGTTCAGGCAAAAGCACACTGCTGAATACTTTAGGCTGCCTGGATACACCTACGAGTGGTGAATATTATCTCGATGGTGTATCAGTTCGCACAATGGGAAAGAACTCTCGCGCGACACTTCGTAACAGAAAAATCGGGTTTGTATTTCAAAATTACAACTTACTTCCCAAGACAACAGCTGTCGAGAATGTAGAGCTTCCATTAATGTATAATCCAGCATTCAGTGCAAAAGCTCGCTACGACAAAGCTGTTGAATCACTGGTAGCTGTGGGACTAGGCGACCGACTGATGCACAAGAGCAATCAGATGTCAGGCGGACAAATGCAACGTGTGGCGATCGCCCGCGCTTTGGTAAATGACCCGGCTGTTATCCTTGCTGATGAAGCGACCGGAAACTTGGACACGCGAACCTCATTTGAAATTCTTGTCCTGTTCCAAAAACTCCATTCTGAAGGGAAGACTATCATCTTTGTCACCCACAATCCCGAGATCTCACACTACAGCAGTCGCAATATTACATTACGCGATGGGCATGTTATCGGCGATATGGAAAATGAAAAAATATTGGATGCAGCAGAGACATTAGCAAAGCTGCCTAAAAACGAGAATTAAGCGTATAAATTATGAACGGTACAAACCTAACAAAAATAGCTCTCCGAGCATTAGCCAACAACAAGATGCGTAGCTTGCTCACAATGTTGGGTATTATCATCGGTGTAGCTTCTGTCATTACAATGCTCGCTATCGGACAAGGTTCGAAAAGGAGTATTCAGTCGCAGATAAGCGAAATGGGATCGAACATGATTATGATTCAACCCGGTGCCGATATTCGTGGTGGCATCAGACAAGATGCTTCAGCTATGGAGACATTAAAACTGAAAGATTATGAAGATATTGTCAATAATACACGCTATGTTTCTGCAACATCGCCTTCTGTCAATAGCAGCGGACAAGCCATTTACGGTGGCAACAATGCACCGACAACTCTCTATGGTGTCAGTGCAGACTATATGAAAATCCGTCGTTATAAAGTTCAAGATGGCGATATGTTCTCCGAGCAGGACATTCAGACTGCAGCAAAAGTGTGTGTAATTGGTAAAACAGTCGTTGACAATCTTTTCCCAAATGGAGAAAACCCTGTTGGTAAAGTAATTCGTTTTAAAAAACTACCGTTTCGCATCGTCGGCGTCTTGGTCAGTAAAGGTTATAATAGCATGGGAATGGATCAGGACGACCTGATCTTAGCTCCATACACAACTGTTCAAAAGAAAATTCTGGCTATAACTCATCTACAGGGTATTACTTGTTCAGCTCTAGATGAAAAATATACCGATCAAGCTATCAACGAAATCACGGAAATTCTACGAACGAACCACAAATTAAAAGATTCTCAGGATGATGATTTCACTATCCGAAGCCAACAAGAACTGAGTACCATGTTGACAAGTACTTCCGATATGATGACCGTTCTGTTAGCAGCTGTAGCAGGCATTTCATTGCTTGTAGGTGGTATCGGTATTATGAATATTATGTATGTATCAGTCACAGAACGTACGCGCGAGATCGGCCTTCGCATGAGTATTGGTGCCAAAGGCAGGGATATTCTGGCGCAGTTTCTGATTGAATCAGTACTGATCAGTGTGACTGGCGGCCTGATAGGTGTAGTTCTTGGAGTCGGAGCTTCTGTCGTCGTCAAAATAGTCGCACACTATCCGATCTATATCCAACCATGGAGCGTCCTTCTATCATTTGCCGTATGTACATTTACAGGTATCTTCTTCGGGTGGTATCCTGCAAAGAAAGCCTCAGAGTTGGATCCTATCGAAGCTATTCGTTATGAATAATATTTAAATGAATATAAGATGTTTCATGATCAAATGTTTCTCCACTAACTTTAACGACCGATTGTTTATCAAATTGATAAACAATCGGCTTTCTATAATAAACAATTTGTATTAAAAACAGAATTATATGACAGAAAATACATCCATAAATCTCTCCGGCTCTTCCTATAAAAGGATGGAGTACATCATCCATATCGTTGCCTGGGTGATCGTGTTCGGTATTCCGTTCTTTTTTACCGGACGTGAACAACAGGAGATAACAACAACAGAATACATTTATCGTGAGATTGCTCCTGTCTCCTTTATGCTGGTCTTCTATATCAACTATTTCCTACTTGTTGATTATTTTCTATTCAGCAAGCATACACGGCAATTTATTCTTTGCAATATAGTATTCATTGCTATTATAATGGGAGTCGTGCACATTTGCATGCAGCTATTGCCTCCACCTGCAGGTCTCCATCTGCACCACAGAGACTGGAATGAAACACTGGGATTTTTCCTGGTCAATGCATTATTATATATGCTGGTTGCAGGATTAAGTGTAGCCATTCGCATGACTGCTAAGTGGTATCAGGTAGAATCGTCAAAACGCGAACTGGAAAAGAGCAAAGCAGAAGCTGAACTCCAAAACCTAAAAAGTCAGCTTAACCCACACTTCCTGTTCAATACACTGAACAATATATACAGTCTGATTGCATTTAGTCCCGAAAAAGCACAAAAAGCAGTGCACGACCTAAGTCGCCTTCTTCGTTACGTGCTCTATGACAGCAATCAACAAGAAGTACCCCTTGAGAAAGAACTCGATTTTATCCGCAACTATGTTGAATTGATGCGTATCCGGCTACCTCAGCATGTAGAACTCGAAATAAATATTGCTGAAGCAAATCCGGGGAGTTTAATTGCGCCGCTACTATTCATTTCACTTATTGAAAATGCATTCAAACATGGCGTAAGCAACAATAAACCGTCATTTATACATATACATATTCATCAGGATAATGGGCGAATTGTATGCGATATCAGCAACAGCTATTTTCCGAAAGACAACAGTCAGGACAAAAGTGGATCAGGAATAGGATTACAGAATTTACATCGCCGATTAGAGCTACTTTATCCCTCACGCCATATTTTCGCATATGGACAAAATGGTGAAACCTACAACTGTTTGTTGGAAATATTGACTTAATAAACTTCCTTTTACTACATTTGCATACCGACATTTAATCCTTCATATTATGAAACTGAAATGTGCTATTGTTGATGATGAGCCACTGGCAGTCAGTCTGCTGGAAAGCTATGTAAATAAAACGCCTTTTTTAGAATTAAAAGGTACTTACAACAGTGCAATAACGGCACTGGAATATCTTACGCGCGAACCGATAGAACTTCTATTTCTTGATATTCAGATGCCCGAACTGAGCGGAATGGAACTTTCACATATGTTAGGGACCGACGTGCGCATCATTTTCACGACGGCTTTTGATCAGTACGCTTTAGACAGCTATAAAGTGAATGCATTGGATTATTTGCTCAAACCTATTGATTATCCAGACTTTCTCAAATCAGCAAACAAAGCGTTACAATGGTTCGAACTAATCCATTCAAATGAAAATGTACAAATTGAAACCACACAGAAATCGGTGCCACAAGAGATACGATCTACCTCTTCCATTGAATCGATTTTTGTAAAAACAGAATATAAACTTATACAAATTGAACTTCGTAAAATTTTATATATTGAAGGGCTGAAAGATTATGTCAAGATATATGTCGAAGACGAACCACGTCCGATCCTTTCGCTCATGAGTATGAAAGCAATGGAAGAAATGCTTCCTGCGAATCGATTCATCCGTGTTCATCGTTCATTCATCGTCCAACCAGAAAAAATCAAGGTGATTGAACGCAATCGCATCGTTTACGGGAAGGAATACATTCCTATTTCAGACAACTACAAACAGAAATTCATGGAATTTCTACAGCTACATTCACTACTCCCTTAATTGGGAAATAATTGTACCAACAAGTCACCAATAGCATTGGTCATCTGTTTTGTCGTACAAGAATAATTATTAACAAAAACAGATACAGCATAGGTTTTTCCGTTCTTCATAATATATCCTGCGAAATTGCGTACTCTACTCATACTTCCGCTTTTAAAACGAGCTTTCCCCTGTAGATTTGTTCCTCCAAGAAAGCTTCGCACAGAACCTTCTTCACCAGCCAAAGGGAGAGATGCGATAAAGGATTTTGACTCAGTGGAAGCTTTTGCCATATAAACCAAAAGCGAAGTCATAAATTTTGTCGACACTTTATCTGCAGGCGCTAACCCGCACCCGTCATACATCCACAATGAAGCAGCAGAAATACCACGAGATTGCCAGCAATTTTTCACTTCACGAATACCTCGTTCAAATGAATTGAGTGCATAATCACTGGATTTATATTGCAAACCAAGAGTCTTAAGCATAGCATCCGCATACAAATTATGACTGACATGATTGGCCACAGATACTATAGTTCCAAGCGAGGGCGAATCGGTTGTTATCAGTATATGGCGTTCACCTTCTTTCCAGCGTCCGGCAGCTTTCTCCAGACGAAAAGACGATGGTGGCAACTGAATTTTTATACCTTCTCTTTTTAATCGCTTATCCAAATAAAAAGCAAGATAGAACGGTGGATCCGGAATATCGCCTTTCAAAAGATACGAGCTGTTGCAGGCAGGAACTGCGCCAATCAATGAGCGTTCGTAGTCGAAAGGTGAACCAATAATATATGCACTGTCGGTGAACTGATCAATAACATGCAAGTCATTATGAAAACGTATACTCGGCATATCAGGTGAACATCTCTGAATCTCAGGTTGCGAACCTATCGAACCACTCCGAAGAGTGAGTGTATAGCGATTATCGAACACAGAAACACCATAACTTCCCGCAGCATAATAGTTTCCCAAATCTTCACGTAGCCATTTTACTGAAACACCTTCATTATCAAACACGCGTTCGTCGGAAATTATCGACCCTTCAATCTTCTTGATCCCTGTGTTTTTAATAGCCTCTATCCATTCGGTGATAAAATTATTTGTTCCCTTAATGAAAGACGATCCCAACGAAGGATCGCCGCCTCCCTTGATATACAGGTTACCATTCAGTATGCCATCTTTGATTACTCCATCATACTCCAGCGAAGTCTGATAATGATAATCGCTTCCTAACAGTTCAAGAGCCGTTGCAGTAGTGACGACTTTCATGACAGAAGCCGGGACAAGCTGCAAATAAGGATTGTAACTATAGACAACTTTCCCACTTTTAACCTCCTCAATCCTTAACGATAAAGAGGCTCCTTTCATAAATGGTTCATTAATCAGCTTCATGATCGGCCGTGGAGTCTGTGCCGAAACAAAGAACCCTGCAACAAACAATAAACAGACCGATAATAATTTGCTTCTTAACATTATAATATACTTTACTAACAGTCAATGAATCATTGACAACAAAGACAGAGTGCACCATAACATAAAAAACAAAAATTTCTTCTATTCTGCTGCAACATGCATTATCTTTGTTTCGAATAAGCAAAGATAGAAATTTATATTATGAATCCATTATTTGATAAACCATTTACATTCGACAGGGTGATGCGAATATTCTTCGGCTTCATCATCGCAGCAGGTATAATTTATCTGATAGCCGTCTTGCGCAATGCTTTATTGCCTTTCTTAATCGCGTGGCTGCTTGCTTATATGATGCAGCCATTCGTCTTATTTTTCCAATACAAACTCCATTTTAAATTTCGTATCATTTCTATTCTGGCTGTCATCATTTCGACTATTATTATAATTGGAGGACTGGCAGCGCTAGTTATTCCATCCATAACAAACGAAGCAAGCAGCATGATAAACATGTTGCAGAAATATAACGGATACAGCCACATCCCCTTTATTCCTAACTCATGGGTCGTTTATATAGAACACAATTTAGATCCAGACCGACTGATGCGTATGCTGAGTAAAGAGAATCTCAACGACCTCATCAAGGAGGTCTTTCCTCAAGTGTGGTCGTTGCTGACAAATACATTCTCCATCATCTTCAGCATCACCATCGTGTTTGTAATCATGCTCTATTTTATTTTTATTCTTTTGGATTATGAGAAGATTGCCAATGGGTGGATCAATTTGATTCCCAAAAAGTATCGCCACTTTGTCAAAGGTTTGTCTGAAGATGTTGAATTCAGCATGAACCGCTATTTCCGGGGACAATCGTTGATTGCACTCTGTGTAGGAATACTATTAGCTATTGGATTTAAAATTATTGATTTTCCATTAGGGATCGTGTTAGGTTTGTTTATCGGCGTACTAAATCTGATTCCTTATATGCAAGCAATAGGCTTAATCCCGATGATTCTGCTTAGTCTTATCAAATCGACAGAAACAGGAGAAAACTTCTGGATAATATTCGGGCTCAGTGTATTGGTTCTATGCATTGTACAATGTATTCAAGATCTAATCCTTACTCCAAAAATCATGGGCAAAGCCATGGGACTTAATCCGGCAATCATTCTTCTTTCTTTATCTATCTGGGGGACACTTCTAGGATTTGTGGGATTAATCATTGCATTACCGATGACTACACTCTGCCTCTCTTACTATAAACGTTTTATTTTAATGGAAGAAGAGGAAGAAACAAATAAACCTGCTTCAAAAGAGGGAAAAATAAATGAAAACGAATAAAAAACGGACTATAGGGTTGCAAATCTAAAAAATTCATTACCTTTGCACCGCGTTACAGAGTAACACATAGGTCGATTTGCTAGCTCAGCTGGTAGAGCACATCCCTTTTAAGGATGGGGTCTTGGGTTCGAACCCCAAGCAGATCACAAAAGACGGATTTAGAGGGATACTTTATCAGTATCCCTCTTTTCGTTTATATACATCATTTGAGTTCCAATTCGTTGGTTTAGAGGGATTAATACCATTGTTTAACCCCGCGGCTAACGGGAATTAATGGGAACAAAAAAGACCTCTCGGGAAGGGTTTGCGCTACCAAAACACTCTCTTTTGAGTTCTCAAAACGCCTCCAAGCCGTAATAAAACGCTTTAATATGACAAAAGCAGAAAGTATCTGTCGTATTCGACAGAAGAAAAAATGTCGAAAAGTATGGTTTCGGCTACGTTGAAATTGAAATTTACTTAAGCCGAAATGAACGAAAGTACTTTGGATTTGGGAAATGCAAGTCTAAAGAACTAAAGTCTTTTACTTCTTCACAAGAAACAAAGGACAAAATCAAACGATGTAAGGACATTATCGCAGCGATGTCTTTATTTGGCGACCCTCTGACCATTAAAAACTTCGAACTGTACTATCAGGGAAAGAAATTGAATGGAGCTAATTTCTATAAAGGTACTGATCAGTCCACGAACTTTATCCTTTTTATGAAAGACAGAATTGAAAAAGAGACACTCAGTGAAGGAACCCGAAAACATAAGATGTGTTCTTGGAAAGCAATCAAACGCTTTGGGAAAATCAGAACCTTTTCCGATCTTATTCCAAAGAACATTCTCCTATTAGATGAATGGCTCCATGATGGGACATGTACAGATGTTTCTGTACATATCTACCATAAACATCTTAGAAAAGTGACGAGATACCTTCGCATGGCCGATATGATACCCGCCGACCCGTATGAACGGGTAAAAATCAATCGTGGTAAAAGTAAAGAACGTCAGCCATTGACGGAAGACGAGTTGACAAAAATGAGAAAAATGAAATTGGACGACAAGTTGGATCATGTACGTGACCTCTTTATTTTTTCTGCCTATACCGGCCTAGCATACTGCGATGTACAGGCCTTCAATTTTGATTTAATGACAGAGAAAATAGGTAATATGTATTATATTGATGGACAGCGCCTGAAAACAGATACTAGGTTCTTTACTCCTATTCTAAAACCTGCCATGGAAGTTTTGAAAAAGTACCATTTCAATCTACCCCAAATTACGAACCAAAAGGGCAATGACTATCTTCACATAATTCAAAATACTATGGGACTCCATAAAAGCTTGACTTTCCATGTAGCCAGACATTCTTTTGCAACTCTAGCTATATCCCATGGTGTTCCGATTGAAGATGTGGCCCGTATGCTTGGACATGAGGATGTGCGCACCACTCAGATTTATGCGAGTGCGCCCAGATTGGTCGCTTGATAAATACTTCCTTAGCAAGAAGTTAGGATTGAGTTCGATATAATCCTATCGTCAATCAGTTTATCCGAAGGGGAAACCCAACGGGGAGTGTAGCATACTGATT
>Ga0268357_101906_pt1 | contig 11326 bp, 10 predicted proteins | sample BioMet10_FD_192466 | JGI IMG/M metagenome (GOLD analysis project Ga0268357, IMG submission 192466) | Sewage microbial communities from Oakland, California, United States - Biofuel 10 (Illumina Assembly) | ecosystem: Engineered > Wastewater > Sewage > Unclassified | place: USA: California... | reverse complement strand
ATGTTTTCCTGGCCGGTATCGCAAGCCTTTTGACGGTCATTGTTGCCAGCCGGATGAATTGTCCACAATTTCTTCGAAGTTTAAAACCGCTGATTGCCTGATTGGTGTCCCTTTTGGTCTTGATTCCTCCGGGCTTGGTTTTGCTCGCCCTTTTTAATCTTATTTCTTCTTTTTACCTGTGGATAACTCAGTTTTGCTTTGAGTTCTCATTTATCAATTACCTATTTTTTATTAAGTATTGCAGGATCGTAGGAATTTATACTTTTTCTCTTTCCGGTTTGGGAATCTGTGTAATACCAATAGTACTGCTTCTTTCCTTTGCTAATGCGAAATTTAAAATTAGTCATTTTTCACCAATTTTTACATATCTTTCCACCGGTATCTTTATTTCCAATATCATTATCGTTGATTCCACCGATTTTGGCAATGTTTTTATTTTGAATCCAGACAAACACAGCGTCTTCATTAATAATCCATTTGCGCTCCCCAACGCGAACAGCAGGGAAGGATGGATCCTGATTGATGATTTTGTATAGGGTCCCTCTGGATACGCCCAACAACTTGCTTGCCTCAAGTGGTGTCAGTAGTTTTGGCATCAATATAACCTTCTTTCTAAAAAATTTGGATCAGCAATGCTGTCCCTGCTTTAAAAATAAAGGGTCATCAAATTAATTTCACATAAAAAAGTGGCTCATATGAGCCAAGAGCCACTTTTTAGACGGTTTTCCGAAAGGATACTTAATAAATGCTTAAATATTATGGCTCGGATTTGTTTTATTCTTAGATTTTTCAAATTGTCGTAGAAATGTCATCTTTTTCCCTTTATATTTTTGTCACGCAACGCAAGAAAATTCTGTTTCATTAGGGATTGGTATACAGGTCTTATTAGACAAAACGTGTTGAGCCGCAAACCACGAGAAAAATAACGGAGCGGACCTCATCCTCCGCCTGACTGACCGTTAGAGGGCCTCACCATAACCATGAGATGCGTTCACGATGAGTTCAAAGGCATGTTGTAATGATGATTCGTGAATGTTGTGACCGTCCTGTTGCTCGAAAGGGCTAGGGGGCATTTATGTGCAGTGATCGGCGGCTTTAATGGCAGACCTTGGGGCCTGGTGATTTTTACCAACATGAGTGGTGGTGCTTGCAACATCACAAGGGCTGGAATTTTATGTGTTTATTCTGGTGTTTCCCTTCTTAACAAAAACCAGTGTGGAATACTGCGCTGAATTTTTGCCAGGGGGGAAGGGCTGGGTCTGCCGTCGAAAGGTGGTTGATATTGCGTTCGGTATTGATCGCGTTATTCTTACCGGGTTTTATAAAAATTTCGGGTTTTAAACCGTTAAAAATTTCAGTTAGATATAAAATACAAAGTTTTGAAAAAATTGAAGTTTGTAAAATCTGAGTCGTGAAAACATCCTTGGTTGATAAAACATACATTCATCTTCAACGAAAAAAACTTACTTCCGAACGCGTTTAAAAATTCAATCATCTTACATAATATCATTCAAACATCCAATCAACAATAACCATTCAATCAAACAATAAACAGAAGCCCGGTGAGGGGAGATGATGACACTTATACTCTTTTATTGTATTAATATTTGTATATAGATAATATCAAATGTCAGTGTCAAATTTTTTTATCATTACGATTAATAATATTCCATAACTGGCTCATATGAGCTACTTTTTCGAAAAAACCGGCTGTGTCCCAGCTGGTTCATTTCAAATTCAAAAAAGTATTATCAAAAACAGTGTGTAACTTTGTACCAGGTAAGCTTTGATTATCTTCGACACCATATTTCTGAAGACATCGAGTATTCCAGCATTCTTTCGCTGGTTGTGCACTTCATGGAAAAGCTGGAGTAATTGTGTTTTTGGTCAAATGAAAATTCTAACTCTTGAAGTATTACATTTTAACTGTATCTCTCAGTATAGGATTTTATAGGGTGGGTCTCAATAGCGGATTGCTTTTTAAAATCATGTGGTCCTCTGGTTTGGATTTGGTAGTGCTTTGCATCGGATTGGTTGGCTCTTTAACAGCGGAATATTCAGGGCATATTACTATTATATTTGGTTCAATCTTACTGCATTTGGACATTGAAAGCCCCCAAAATAGGTTTTGTTTTATATTTCAGTGTCCTGCTTGAGGGGAGTATATCATTTTGGGTGTGATGTTTCATTTTAGAAAAACATTTCCAGGTTGGTAGAATATATACGGGATACAGGCTTTGCAAAACATGGAGCTTCTATCGAAAATACCGCGTATCATTTCGGCCAGAAGGCTAATTATTAATATCTACACCATTAAATACCATAAGATGTGGTTGTTTTGGGGAATGGAAAAGCTGAAGCGAAGATTATTGCTGAAGTGGCTCATATGAGCCACTTCAGGATTTTAAGGTGCGCTCGGCATGGGCGATGATTAGGTGGTGAAAGTCCACTACGGACTCGACAGCAGGAAGCGTTAGCCGAAGGCAAAGGTGTCCTTGACGACAAGGAATGACCTCGCTTCACTGGGTCAGGCAAGCTGGATTGCGGAGCTGAAAAGTGCTCCAATGGGCAAAATTCCGGGCCGATGAACAGAAACCTCATGGAAGGCCGAATCGAGATGACTTCGTTTCGTATCATCTTTGAAAATACAAAGTCATCGCAAGGTGTCAGACTCTGCCAGCATTCTTGTATGGATTGCGGTATTTTCGTGGCCATCGGTATTCTTCTAATTGGTAAATCCTCTGATATGTTCATTTTTAAGTCAAGAAAAGTGCGAGAGTAACACATTATTCTTGACTTAAAAATGTATATTCGGTATACTATCGCCATGGAGATGATTATATGAAAAGAAAATTTGAGGAAATACTCTGTCATTGGAAAGACAATAAGCGTCGGAAACCGCTGCTTGTTCATGGTGCCCGTCAGATCGGTAAGACGACTACAATCCGAAGTTTCGGTGAAAATCATTTTGAGAAGATGGTTTATGTTAATTTTGAAAGGGATCGTCGACTTTTCAAGGATTTTGAGACGGATTTGAGTCCAGCCTTTTTAGTTAAAAGGTTGGAAATCTATTTTGGGGAAAGAATTAACCCAGCTTCCACATTGATCTTTTTTGATGAAATACAGGCATGTGAGCAAGCGTTGACCAGCTTGAAATATTTTTATGAAGAAGCACCAGAATATTATATCATTGGAGCTGGCAGTTTGCTGGGGATTGCCATCAATCGGAGACAGTACAGTTTTCCCGTCGGAAAGGTGGAGCAGATCCGGATGTTTCCCATGGATATGGAGGAGTTTTTGTGGGCGAGAGGGGAAAACCTGTTGGCCCAGGAAATCCGCCAATGTTTCGCGAAGCAAAGGGCTATGGATGAGGTGCTGCATCAAAAAGCCATGGAGCTTTACCGTGAATACCTGATGATTGGAGGAATGCCGGAAGCGGTGCAGGTCTTTGTCGATTCCAAGAGCTTAATTGATGCAGGCGAAATCCAATCGGACATTTTGGATGCTTATGTGGCTGACATGGCGAAATATGCATCGGGTACGGAAACAGCAAAGATCATGGCATGTTATGACAGCATTCCCAGCCAGCTGGCAAAGGATAATCGAAAATTTCAATATAAAGTTGTGGCTAAGGGGGGGCGGGCTTCCTTGTTTGGCACTTCCATTGACTGGCTGCTTGCCTCTGGTGTTGTGGTCAAATGTGAACGTGTTGAGCAGGGACAGCATCCTTTAGCGGTTTTTAAAAATCTGGCAGCCTTCAAGCTCTATATGGGTGATGTGGGACTCCTGGCCAGAAAAGCAGGGGTTCGTGTGTACGACATTATTGGACAAAACGATCATGTTTTCATTGGTGCTCTTACAGAAAATTATGTGGCGGATGCCTTGCTTCAAAATGGCCATGTTTTGTATTATTGGGCGGCGGACAGTAAAAATGGCGGGCAGGCAGAGGTGGATTTTTTGTTGGAGCAGGAAGACCAGGTTTGTCCAGTAGAAGTAAAAGCCAGAGAAAATGTACGGTCACGGAGTTTGAACATCTTCATGAAACGTTACGCAACTTCCTGTGGTATCCGGATATCAGGTAGAAATTTCGGCCTTAAGGATGATATCTTATCCATACCGCTTTATAGTGTTTTTTGTTTGTGATGGGATGAATGTTTATGAAACGAAGCAAGTCAGAATCGTGTCGCAAAAGAATATCACGTCTACTTTGGGGATCCAGCCGTAAAATCATGAACTTGGATGAATAGACGAGGACCTTCCGCCTCTTTTTCATCGAGACGATGACTGATTTCAGCGGCTGAGGGTTTTTGAGAAGTGGCCCACATGAGCCACTTTAGGAATATGGAAAAAGGGTGAGATATCGGATAAAATGGTATCATCAGCGTGAAAAGGGAGGGAAAGTGAAATGATTTATACGAAATTGACCAAGAAAGCTATGAAATTGTGTTTCGAAAAGCATAAAGACCAGGTTGACCGATGCGGGATCCCGTATCCCTTTCATCCATTTCATGTTGCGGAATCCATGATGGATGAAGATACAACCTGTGTGGCGTTGCTCCATGATATTGTAGAAGACTCAGATATGGCCTTAGAACAACTACACGATGAAGGTTTTCCCGATGAAGTCGTAGAGGCGGTTAAGCTGCTGACCCATGACGAATCAGTTCCTTATTTTGAATACGTGGCAGTATTGAAAGACAATAAAATCGCCCGCGAAGTAAAAATGGCGGATTTAAAGCACAATTCGGATATTAGCCGTTTGGATGTCGTCACAGACCGGGATTTGAAACGGATGGAAAAATATAAAAAAGCTTTTGAAATACTGGAACAATGAGAAATAAGCGATGCAAGTGGCTCATATGAGCTACTTTACCCGGAACGTATCTTGGCTGATAAGATTTATCGTAATCGCGAAAACTTGCGATATTGCAAAGAAAAACAGATCGTCATCACCGGTCCCCGCTTGGGCAGACAACCGAAGAATGACCAGGAAGATAAAAAGCAGGCTTACAGCGATCTGCGTGAACGCAACACCATCGAAGGACGCTTTGGCACAGTCAAACAATCTTACTGTATGGGACGCATCAAAGCACGGCTGAAAGAAAACTCCGTGACGGTTATCTACTTATCCGTCATCGTATTGAACCTGCGCAAAAGGCTGGCCGCCTTTTTGTGGCGATTTTTCGGATGGCCGATTCAAGTGCTTCTTTTGACCTCATTTATTTTTGAGTGAGGTTATGGAGGTTACTCTAAATAAAGATCATTCACTTAAGTTATTCAAGTAAGCCATTTTTTCAAATTGCACAGTCATATGGCAAAATCGTAGGAAATAGGTTAAAATGGGACTATCAATATAAATTAAATCCTCTGAACAGAAAGAATCAAGGTGATTAATATTGTTTACAGAAGAATATGATTACAAAAGAAATATGATGTTTCAGCGGAAGGAAAGCTTTAAATATTGTAAAGAAAGGTAGAATAGTATGCAGCGCCTCATGTGGCAGTCAACTGTGATTGGGATAATCAATCCGGATTACAGCGTGGATTTTACAGAAAATGTAAGCAAAATGCCCCGAACTTTCCATGTTTTGAAAAATCAAAAATGGACAAGACAGGATTTTGAGCGATTTTTGGTAGACCGGATACCAAGTCGTAACCGCCGCGATATTGAGATGCTTCTGGCCCGGATGCATCTGTATGAGTATGACATTTTTGACATTGCAGAAAAGACTCATGCAGTTAATGTCAGGGATTTGTTTTGGCTTGGAAATCAAGGGGATACATTTAATAATTGCTTTCAGAAATTATCCAAACATCTTTTCCTGGATACATCTGATTATCAAAAAAGAATCTACATGACACCAGAAGGACAGAATGTTAAAGATTATGGGGTTTATCATGGAAGCTATGGGATTATAAAGAAACGATTGAGCCCATTACTTACGGACGTCGAGTCAGAAGTGGCCGTTTATCGCCTGTTCAGGGAATGGGGGATCCCATGTTGTCATGCAGTTCAGATTGATAAAGATAAGGTGTTTTCCCAATTTTCTTACAGATTCGGGATAGAATATCTTGTACATTTCCGGACCTTGCTTGCAATGACACAGATACCAAAAGGATATAGCCTTTTGAATCAGATAATGGCTGTCAGACCCGAGTTTTTTGCATCTTATGTGCAGATGCTCGTCGGCGACTTTTTAACGAGGCAGGAAGACCGTCATACCAGTAATTTTGCCATTGTTGCATATAACGGAAAAGAACATTTTTATCCGTTGTATGACAATGGGAGGTCATTATTCTATGAAAGTACGATACAGGATATTGAGGATGCAGTTGGAGATATTGAAAAATATTCTGCGTTTTTTGGACAAAGTGACACCTATTATAAAGCAATTATTGAAATTGCCAAAGAAAGACCAGATGTCTTATCCAGAGTCATTACGGGTATCAAGCTTGACCGGATCGGGGAAATACTGGATAATAGTTTTATAAGTGGTTATAGAAAAAATGGAGTGGTGGAATGGATGAGAAAAGGATTGATTTTCTTAAATAGTTTAATTTAAGAGTTGTGTCACTCGATTAAAAAAAGGAAGCGTCATAATTGCTTCGCATGAGCCACATTTTTTGAAAAGCATAAAGACCGGGTTGACTGATGCGGAATTCCATATCCCTTTCATCCATTCCATGTTGCAGAAACCATAACGGATGAAGATACAACCTGTGTGGCGTTGCTCCATGATGTAGTAGAAGACTCGGATGTGACCTTTGAACAACTACACGATGAAGGATTTCCGGATGAAGTCGTAGAGGCGGTTAAGCTGTTGACCCATGACGAATCAGTTCCGTATCTGAAATACGTGGCAACATTGAAAGACAACAAAATCGCCCGCGAAGAAAAAATGACGGATTTAAAGCACTATTCGGCCCTGACCCGATTGGATGTCGTCACGGACCGGGAGTTGTAAGAGATGGAAAAATATAAAAAAGCTTTTGTAATACTAACTAAAAAAATGTAAAAAGATTGTTTGATGATTTTGATTCATACAAATATAAAAAGTATACTTTTCTTGCCATTATCTTAAAAATCTTATTAGCTCAAACTTTGCACATGACAAATAAGTCTTAACGACGATAGTAAGCGGCTTGAGCCCAACCGGATTAGATGCAAATACCCAGTCTGCGTTAAAAAACAGCAGGCAACATGGTCATGAATACTTCAACTAATTCATCCAACTGTTTAGATGTCAGACAAAATCTTTTAGATAAAAAGTCATAAAGGACATTCGGTAGAAATGACAGAGCAGTCGCAAAATCAATATCAGTGAGTTCGTCCGACATCAGCAGGAATAATTCACCTATAGTCTGCTCATCCTGGTTCTGCCTTGTATGAATGGCCAGTATCATATATCTCACGAAAACAATGGCCACATGGGCAGTTAAAACGTCGTAGGACAGGGAATGACATTCACAACCGTGCTTCAACCAGGACTTGCAAGTTTTGAAAAAAACCTCAAATTTCCAGCGTTTGCCATAAACATGAATGACTTCTTCTTCGGATAATATCATATCTGTCGTGATCAGGACCAGATAATCCTTCTTTTTACTTCGATTGCGCACAAATACCAATCGGGCAGGAACGTATTCGTCATCTTTGATGACCTCTACGGTAACAGACAACAGGTATTTCGAACGGCCTGGTCTTTTACGATTCTGGTTATAGATATCTTTGACAGACTGCATCTTGCCTTCATAGGCATAATGGATTTTCAATGACTTCTTCGTCATGGCGATGACATCCAGCTTATTCTTAGAATGGATGATGGTGAGCAAAACCACGTATCAAAGAGGATATGTCGGGCTTTGATACCTGCATTTTAGGCAACATCAATCAGCTCAAGCATGACTTCAGGCGCTTTTTTCAAGGCCATCACACGACGTTTGTAACTATTGCTGCGTTTATCCAGTTCTTTTGATTCTGTGAGTCGATTTGTTCTTTTGCCAGAGGTCAGCAGACAGCTTCCTACAGGCAAAAAGCTGTTGCCATTGGACTAACCAAGTGTTAAAAGCCGGTATCCATAACAATACCTATGGCTGACATGATCAAAGACTTTAGAGCTCAACTCAGATTTTTTAGAGCGATTCCGGTTATAAAGTGTGTCATCAACAATCAATACATCCACGCGGTCATAGGATGTGAGATTTCCAAACGTTTTTTCTACGATGCTGGCAGCCAATAGGGACATGAAGCGCAACCAGTTTGCAGCTGTGCTGTTCCAAAAACGGTAGATGGTATCTTTGCTAAAATCGAGATAATTTCTACCGGTAAGATAACTCATATACAGACTTCGATTGGTAAAGACCGCTTGGATCAGATAAGCAAAAACCGCAACAACCGAAAATCCTTTAAGCTTGAAAATATTGGAACATTTCAGATGAACACCTACGTGATATTCTTTAAAGAGTATCATCACGAATTTCATAATCTGGTTACCATCTTCTGTGTTTCGTGTTATACTATTCATGGCATGGAACTCCTTTTGGTTATTTTTTGTGGTCAAGAAAATTTTACCAAAAATAAAGCTTACAAGCCTTCTTATTTCTTGATACCCGTGCTTTTATGCGGATTTTCTGTTGGTTTTTATGTGCGAAGTTTGAGTTGCTTTAAAAAAATACTGTATCGGAAAAGAAGAAGGATTTTGTTTTTCTATTGGGGAGACTAAATATGAAATAGTTGATATTCTTAGAAGTGTTAGACAGACGAACGATTAAGTATATCTTCATTTTATTTAAATATATGGAAAGGTAAAGGGAATAATATTGAATACTAATGGGAACCCAAAAGTTTTTATTTCATATTCGTGGAATAATCAACAATTTGTAAAGGATCTTGCAGATAGGTTGATATCGGATGGTATAGATGTAATAATTGATATATACGACCTTAGGGAAGGTGCTGATAAGTATGTTTTCATGGAACAATCGGTCTCCGATTCTTCGATAGATCGTGTATTGATTATTTGCGATAAGGTATATACCCAAAAGGCTAATCAAAGAAAAGGTGGAGTTGGAGACGAAACAGCCATCATCACTTCCGAAATATATGGAAATGTTTCACAAGAAAAATTTATCCCTATAATAATTGAGCATGATGATGAAGAAAAACCCTATTGTCCGGCATATATTAGTACTCGAGTTTTTATCAATCTTTCAGCTGATAATCCTTCTTTTGAAGGTGAATATGAAAAGTTGATTCGTAATATTCATAACGAACGGCTATTTAGAAAGCCTGCGATTGGATCTAAACCTGAATGGTTAAGTGGTGAAGATATCGATTTTTCAAAAATACGAGGCAATATTAAACATATTGAAAATTGTCAAAATGTTGATGCTTTTAAACTAAACTTATTAATCAAAGAAACAACTGCTCATATTATTGATAAACAATTTGAATACAGAATATTGACTGATCCTTATGAAGATAATGGTGAAGAATTTTTACGGGTATTAAATAAAACAAAGATTTTTAAAGATCTTGTTCTTGATTTTTGTGAAAGTATTTTTAAAAAGCCTATCAATCATGGGGAAGAGATGGCGGGTTTTGTTGAAGCTTTATATAATGGGGTGCGTGATGAAAGTAGATTAGAAGGTCACTTTCAAAATGCTAATTTGGAGATTTATAATTTTCTTCTTCATGAATTGTTTATTTCTATCGCTGCACTTATGCTTCATTATGAATTGTACTCTTCACTTAATACTTTTATTACATACACTTATTTCTTTAGAAAATCAGTTTCCCGTTCAGACGTAAGCAATCAGAATTTTCTTGTAATTAGACCTGTTTATAAATATATTAATGAGATTTGTGATTCAGTAAACGAATCGAAACATCTTTCGCTTGCAAGTAAAATCATGTTGAGTAGAGAAAAAAGACCCATTTTTACAAAATATTCACTTATTAATGCTGATTTGGTTTTATATCAATTATCGATTGTATTTGATATCAAAGAATATAATTATGGATGGTTTCCATGTTTGTATATTTATGATGATTCTCAGATTCAACCTATTTGGCAAAAGTTGATTTCGAGGAAATATTGTGAGAAAATCTTTCCATTATTTGGTGTTCAGAGTATTGATGACTTAAAGCAAATGGTAAGTAAATCAGTACATGATCCAAAGATGAAATATAATGAATCCTATTATTCGGCTTTATCAATTCAGGATAGTATTCAAATTGACAAAATAGGAACAATACAATAGTGCAACTGTTTGTTTAGAAAAAGTTGTAAAGTGGCTCATATGAGCCACTTTGGTTATGAAATCATGTTGGGTTATTGGAGATTACATTTATGATTACTTTGCTGGAAAAATATAAAGAACAGCTTCAACTTGAAAATAAAACCTTAAACAGCATTCAGCAGTATAACCGCGAAGCTGTGCATCTTTTGGTTTGGTTGGAAGAAAAGGGGATTCCTTTGACTGGTGAGAATGTCAAGGCTTATGTGGATCTTTTACCGGAAACCCTTCGTCCAATCAGCAAAAACCATACAATCACTTTACTTAACCATTTTCTTTGTTTCCTTGGAAAATCCGAATGGAAGGTAGAACTTCTTCATATTGAGAATGAAAAAGAAACGGATGTGGAAGGTGAAGACAATCTAGATCTTACTCAATTAGAATATGAATGTCTTGTCCGGACCGCTTATACACTTAAGAATTTACGTTTGGCTGTCATCATCCAAACCATTGCGGTTACAGGGATTCGTGTTAGTGATTTGGCTGCCATCACAGTGGAAGCTTTGAAATTGGGATATGTTTGTATTGGTCGCAAGGGTGTTAAAGTCATTTTAGGAACTGAGCTTATTCAGCTTTTGATGGATTATTGTGAAGAAATGCATATTCATAATGGCATTGTATTTAAAACAAGGACAGATCAACCCTTGGACAGAACTAATATTTGGCATGCGATGAAGAACATTGCCATTCGAGCCGAAATTGATCCTCGTAAGTGCCATCCTGAAAATATATGCCGTTTTTATGCCCATACATTATATGAAAGAGGTATCCATGGAGTAAGAGCAAACATTGTTGGAAATCCGGAATAATATTGTTAAGCCCAAAAGTGGCTCATATGAGCCACTTTTGAGAGTGCGCCCGGCATGGGCGATGACTAGGTGGTGAAAGTCCACTACGCGCTCGGCAGCAGGAAGCGTTAGCCGAAGGCAAGGGTGTCCTTGGCGACAAGGAATCCGAAGGAAGCCGGATTGCGGAGCTGAGAAACGCTCCAATGGGCAAAATTCCGGGCCGACGAACAGAAATCTCATAA
>Ga0268357_101900_pt1 | contig 11370 bp, 7 predicted proteins | sample BioMet10_FD_192466 | JGI IMG/M metagenome (GOLD analysis project Ga0268357, IMG submission 192466) | Sewage microbial communities from Oakland, California, United States - Biofuel 10 (Illumina Assembly) | ecosystem: Engineered > Wastewater > Sewage > Unclassified | place: USA: California... | reverse complement strand
GAACTTCGTAGATTCCAAGGCTCCAAACGCAATGTGCAAGAACAACTGAAAAAGATGTATGGAACTGCCATGAAAAAGGTTGGCGAGAAAAAAGCAGCTATTTTTGAAGTACATCAGATGCTTTTGGATGACCCGGAGTTTACCGATAATGTTGAAGAACTGATTCGCCGCGGTAAAACGGCAGCTGAACAAGCTGTCAACCAGGTGGGAGACCAGCTTTCCAAGACCTTTTTGGCATTAAATGATGATTACATGAGGGCCAGAGCCGCGGATATAAAAGATATTGTGCAGCAACTGTTGGCAGATTTGCAAGGCAAGGAAGCAACGGTTATGCCGGAAGGTCAATTCATTGTGGCGGCGGAGGAAATCACGCCTAGTATGGCTTTGCAGATGGATAAGAGTAAAGTTCTGGGCTTTGTGACCACCAGAGGCAGCAGTAATTCCCATGGAGCTATTTTGGCAAAAGCGATGGGTGTGCCGGCGGTAGTAGATCTGGGCTATGAATTTACTGAAGCTGATAATGGTAAGACTGTTGCTGTAGATGGCAATAAGGGTATTGTTTATGTAGAACCGGAGGCTGAGACGCTGGCTAAACTTAAGGCGCAGGCTGCCGATGAAGAAGAGCTGAAGGCCAGCTATAGCAAACTGATTGGTCAACCCACTGTTACTATGAGAGGCCGTAAAATAGAATTAGGTGCCAATATTGGCCGGGTAAGTGATTTACCGGCAGCTTTGGCCAGTGATTGCGAGTCCATTGGGCTGATGCGTAGCGAATTTCTCTATTTAGGTAAGGAGACTTACCCTACCGAGGAGGAGCAATTTGAAGCCTACAAGACGGTGGCTGCAGGGCTAAGGGGTAAAAAAGTTATTATTCGTACTATGGATATCGGTGCGGATAAAACGGAAAAATATTTTGAGCTTTCCCAAGAAGAGAACCCGGCTTTAGGTTTTAGGGCTATTAGGATTTGTTTGCAAAGACCGGATATTTTTAAAACACAACTACGGGCTATCCTGAGAGCATCTGCTTTTGGCAAGCTTGCTATTATGTTCCCCATGATTACGGATCAGGGAGAGGTAAGAGCGGCCAAGAATTTTCTGGCTGAAGCCAAGAAAGAATTGGCAGCTAAGAATATTCCTTTTGATAAGAATTTGGAAGTCGGCATTATGATGGAAACACCTGCTGCTGCCATTCTGGCAGATGAGCTGGCCAAGGAAGTGGACTTCTTTAGTATTGGTACCAATGATTTGACGCAATATGTTCTGGCTGCCGATAGAGGAAGTGCAGAGCTTAGCTATTTAGTCAGACCTAATCATCCTGCCGTACTTCGTCTTATTAGGAAAATTATTGAGGAAGCACATAAAGCAGGTATTTGGGTTGGAATGTGTGGCGAGGCGGCCGGTGATTTTAGCTTGGCGGCAACCTTTGTAAATATGGGTATTGATGAGTTATCAGTGGCACCAAATAAGGTTTTGCCATTAAGAGCTCTCATTAGGAGTTTATAAAAATACGACAGGGGGACGGTACTTTTATCATCTTTTGAAAAGATGATAAAAGCACCGTCCCCCTGTCAATTTATTTCTGTAAAACACCGTTGATAAAAGTTTGTTTGATTTTGAAGTCTTGGTCGAAAATGGTCAGGTCAGCCCTTTTGCTGGTTTCCAAAGAGCCTATGTTGTTAAGACCGAGTTCCCGAGCTGGATTTAAGGTGACCATGGCTACTACCTTCCAGATGGGAGCTCCTGTATTGACTTTAAAATTGCGCAAGGCGGCATTCATAGCCAGGACACTGCCGGCCAAGGTGCCATCGGCCAAAGTAGCCCGAGGTCCCCTTACAAAGACTTTTTGTCCACCCAGCTCGCTTTCTCCATCGCCTAAAAGAGCAGCGCGCATGGCATCGGTTATGAGGATGATTTTGTCCGGACTCTTGAGCTTGTAAACAAGCCGCTGAAGCATGGGATGGACATGAATATTGTCGCAAATAAGCTCTACATAGGCATCGCTGTCTAAAGCGGCGCCGACCAGACCGGGTTTTCTGTGGTGCAAGCTACTCATGGCGTTAAATAGGTGAGTAACGTGAGTTGCCCCGGTTTTAATAGCCGTTAAGGCTTCTTCATAGGTGGCAGAGCTGTGTCCCAGGGAAACTATGATATCTGCCCGGCGGCACCGACTAATAAAATTGGTAGCCAGACAAGTTTCGGGGGCAATAGTAATTAATTTGATGACATCCTTATAAGCGGCGATTTTGGTAAAATCAGCCTGATCGATATATTCTTCTTTTTGGGCGCCCTTATATTTTACGCTGATAAAAGGACCTTCCACATTAGCACCCAAGATTTTAGCGCCCTGTTTGTTTCCTTGAGCATTTTTAATGTTTTCCAAAGCCTTGTAAATATCCGGTCGGCTGGCTGTCATGGTGGTGGGCAAGAAACTGGTTACACCGGTAGAAGGCAAGGAGCCGGCTATAGTGGCTAAAGCAGCAGGAGTGCCGTCCATGGCATCGCTGCCTTTAGCGCCATGGAGATGAATGTTAATAAAGCCGGGTGAAACGTAGCAGCCTTGAGCATCAATGATTTCTGCATCAGGTGGTAAAGGTGTGCTGTCCGGTTCCAAAGCTTGAATGGTATCTGCAAAGATAAGGTGATGCTTTTCTACTACTTGTTGTGGTAAAATAAACTTACCATTAGTAATTATTTTCATAGTTTTACCTCCGCACTACATTATACTAATTATAGCATATTTAAAATTGGGAGAGAGAAAACGTGGTCAATTTAGATAAAATATCCACAGAACAGCGTAATGCTGCCAGTGAACATATTGATAAAGTATCAACCTTGGATATGGTAACTATTATTAATAATGAAGATAAGAAAGTCCCCGAGGCAGTAAGTGCTATTTTGCCTGCAATTGCCCAAGCAGTGGATTTAATAGGGGAGCATTTGAACAAGGGTGGGCGCTTATTTTATGTGGGTAGCGGTACATCCGGACGCCTGGGTGTTTTGGATGCTGCAGAATGTCCTCCTACCTACAGTACTGCACCGGAAATGGTTCAAGGACTGATTGCCGGCGGCGAACAAGCAATGTTTATAGCCCAGGAAGGGGCAGAAGATTCTGAGCAATTGGGACGGGAAGATTTGCAGGGCAGAAAGCTTACCGGCAAAGACGTAGTAGTAGGTTTAACGGCATCAGGCCGTACTCCCTACGTGATAGGAGCTTTGCGCTATGCCAAAACGCTGGGTGTTGCTACTATCAGCATTGCCTGTTCTAAAGAGCCTGAGGTAGGTAAGATAGCTGATATCAGCCTGGTAGCACTGGTAGGTCCGGAAGTGGTGACCGGGTCAACCAGAATGAAGGCGGGTACAGCACAAAAATTGATTCTCAATATGCTGTCCACAGGTGCCATGATTAAACTAGGCAAGGTATACAGCAATTTAATGGTTGATGTGAAGCCTACTAATTTGAAATTAAAGGAAAGGGCCAGACGTATTGTCATGACTCTTGCCGATTGTGATAAAGAGACAGCACATAGGGCTTTGCTGGCAGTAGGTGGCAAGGTAAGAACGGCTGTAGAACTGATAAAGGGAGAGCATAATGACAAATAAGGAAATTGCGGCCGCTATTTTTAAACTGGTGGGGCCTAAAGAAAATATTCTTGATGTACAAAATTGCATGACCAGGCTACGGTTACAGCTAGTAGACAGAAACTATACTGACGGGCAATTGAAAAAAATTGCCGGTGTAAAAGGCGTGAATAACGCCGGACCGGAAGTGCAAATTGTGTTGGGACCGGGAGTGGCACGGGCAGTAACAGAAGAATTTAAACATATACTGGAAAATCCTGCTGTTTTGACTGAGCAGGCTACTGTACAGCCTGCGGATTTTGGTGTGGGTGATGGCAAGGCTCTGCACGCTTCCATTAAAGCTAAAAATGCTACACCTTTTAAGCTGGCCCTCAAGAAGATTGCTAATATCTTTATGCCTTTGGTGCCCGGCTTTATTGGTTGTGGTTTGCTTACCGGGTTATTGAACATTATTATTAAAATAGACCCTGCCTTAGCCAAGAACGCTGTAGTGCAAATGCTGGCCATTGCCGGTAACGCAGTATTTTGGGGAATGAACCTGTTTGTTGGTATTAATACGGCAAAAGAATTCGGTGGTATGCCTATTATAGGTGGTATTATGGGTGCCATTGTTACCCATCCAGGCCTTAGTAATATTACTTTGTTTGGCAGTAAGCTGTTGCCGGGCAGAGGTGGTATCATTGCGGTTATTCTGGTGGTAATTTTTGCTGCTTATTTGGAAAAATGGTTGCATAAGACAGTGCCGGTCATGTTGGATTTATTTTTAACCCCTTTTTTGACTATTGGTATTTCTACTTTGATAGCACTTTGTGTTTTGCAACCGCTAGGTGGAGTAATTTCTGAACAAATCGGTTTCCTGGCTACTACAGCTGTAGAAAAGGGAGGCGCTTTTACAGGCTTTATCTTGGGTGGGATTTGGTTACCCATGGTTATGCTGGGTATTCATCAAGGTATGACGCCCATCCATGCCGAGCTTCTATCCCGCTATGGAGTTACTATTTTGTTACCGATTTTAGCTATGGCCGGTGGCGGCCAGGTAGGTGCCGCTGCGGCAGTGTATTGCAAGACCAAAAGCGCTAGGGTCAAAGAGACAGTGGCTTCCGCTTTGCCGGTTGGTATAATGGGAGTAGGAGAACCATTAATTTATGGCGTTACTTTGCCGTTGGGCAAGCCTTTTATAGGCGCTTGCCTGGGGGGTGCTTTGGGTGGCGCTGTACAAGCCTATGGCGTGGTAGGAGCTTCCGGTCTGGGCTTGTCCGGGTTGCCACTGGCAGCAAGTGCCAATAATATTCCTGTTTATCTTATGGGCCTTTTGGTTTCTTATATAGGTGGGTTTGTAGCAACTTGGTTCTTAGGTTTTGATGATCCCAAGGAGGAGAAAACAGATGCTTAAAGGAATTTCAATCTATTTGGGGATGGAAAACACGCTGGAACAAAACAAGGAATTGATGCTGAAAGCCAGAGCTTATGGTTTTACCAAGGCATTTCTGTCCTTGCATATTCCGGAGGCAAAGGAAAATGTCATTCAGGCAGAACTTGGTGATGTTACGGCTTTAGCCAATAAAATACACATGGACCTTTTAGCAGATATTACAGCTACTACCAAGGTAGCAGGGGGTATTTCTCAGGTCCGGCTGGACGACGGTTTCACTCCTCAAATGGTTGTAGATTATCTTAAGGAGCATCCTGATCATAAAGTAGTGCTTAATGCTTCTACGGTAACAGCAGCTTTTATGGATGAATTAAAGCAGCTACAGGTGCCTGCTGACCGGCTGGAAGCTTTGCATAATTTCTATCCCAGACCTCATACCGGCTTGGGAGAAGAGTTCTTTTTAAAACAAAATGCTATGTTAAGGTCCCATGGACTGAAGGTCGGTGCTTTTGTGCCAAGCCAAACCGGTAAAAGAGGACCTGTTTTTGAAGGACTGCCTACCTTGGAAGCAGACAGGCAGGGCAATACGGATCTAGGGGCTCGGCATTTAGCCGCCTTGAATTTGGATGCTATTTTCATTGGCGACAATAATCCCAGTGAGGAAGAGCTGCAGGCTTTAGGTGAAGTAAAACCGGGGCAAGTTGATTTAACCTTGGAAACCAAAGGGGCTGTACCTTATCTGGAAGAATTAGTTGGGAGGACTTTAAAGGTTCGCCCCGACGAGGCCAGAGATGTGATAAGAGCCTTGGAAACCAGACGTATGGCCAAAAATTGGGATATTGCTCCCCATAATGCCATTGCCAGACAGGTAGGGGCGGTCACCTTGGATAACAATCTGGCCGGCCGTTACAAGGGAGAGCTGGAAATAATTAAAAAACCTTTGGAAGCAAGCAAACGGGTAAATGTTATTGGTCAGATACCACAGGAAGAATTGTTCTTATTATCTTACTTAAAAGCGGGAGTTTCTTTTAGTTTTAAAGCAAAATGAGGTAAAAATAGGCTAAAAGTAACAAAAAAACCGAATAAATTGTGAACATCTTGAAAAAACATTCGAAATGATTGCTAACTATAAGCTAAAATGTTAAAATACTTCTGTTGTTAAAAGGCCTTTGGCCACAGAAATTAAGATAGGGGGAAGTATTGTGATACCACGTTATACCAGTAAGGAAATGGGTTCTATTTGGACGGAAGAAAATAAATTCCGTACTATGTTAAAGGTTGAAATTTTGGCTTGCGAAGCCATGAATAAATTGGGCAATGTGCCTGATGCTGCTTTAAAGGAGATCAAAGAAAAAGCCAATTTTAATTTGGACAGAATGCATGAAATTGAGAAAGTTACCAACCATGATGTTATCTCTTTCCTTACCAGCATTGCCGAATATGTAGGGGATTCTTCCAAATATATTCATAAGGGACTTACTTCCAGTGATGTGAACGATACTGCTTTGGGTGTTCAGATGAAACATTCTGCTGAGATTCTTATTGACCTGGAAAAGAAATTGCACGAGGCTTTGAAAGTACAAGCTGCTAAATATAAAAATACTATTTGCATTGGCCGTACCCATGGCATTCATGCTGAGCCAATGACCTTTGGCTTGAAGTTTGCTTTGTGGATGGATGAAACAGAACGTAATATTGAAAGATTGGAATTAGCTAAAAAATATGTTTCTGTGGGCAAGCTTAGTGGTGCGGTAGGGACCTACTCCAACATTGATCCTTTTGTAGAAAAGTATGTTTGCGAAAAGCTGGAAATCGCTCCTGCTAAGCTAGCTACGCAGGTTATTCAAAGAGATAGACATGCTTTCTATCTGACGACTATTGCTGTGTGTGGCGCTTCTTTGGAGAAGATGGCTACAGAAATTCGTAACCTGCAAAGAACAGATATCAGAGAAGCAGAGGAGTACTTCGCTCCCGGCCAAAAGGGTTCTTCTGCTATGCCTCACAAACGTAATCCGATTACTTGTGAAAAAATTTGCGGCATGGCAAGATTATTGCGTGGCAATGCCATAGCAGCTTTGGAAAATGTAGCATTATGGCATGAAAGAGATATTTCCCATTCTTCCGTAGAGAGAGTTATTTTGCCGGATAGCACCATTGCTTTGGACCACATGCTTCGTAAGTTCACTAACATTGTAGAGAAGCTTTTGGTTTATCCAGATGCAATGCTAGCCAATCTTAATAAGACCGGCGGGCTTATTTTCAGCCAAAACCTCTTAATAGCTTTAGTAAGCAAGGGAGTGCTTCGCGAGGATGCTTACAAGTGGGTACAAAGGAATGCCATGGCTCGCTGGTTGCAAGGTGCTGATTTTAAGACCAACGTGGAAATGGATGAAGACATTAAGAAATATATGACTAAAGAAGAAGTGGATAAATGCTTCGATCCTAAACCTATGCTGAGAAATATAGATTTGATTATGGCCCGTTTTGGCCTATAAGGAGATGTTTTTATGTCAGCAGTTGTAGTAATTGGCGCTCAATGGGGCGACGAAGGTAAAGGCAAAATTGTAGATTATCTGGCACAAAAAGCCGATGTTGTGGTACGTTATTCCGGTGGCTCCAACGCCGGTCATACCGTAGTGGTTGATGATGTTGCTTATAAGCTGAGACTTTTGCCCAGTGGCATTTTATACAAAGATAAAACCTGTTTCCTTGGTAACGGCGTGGTCATTAATCCCAGAGTAGTATTGGCAGAGATTGAGGACATGCAAGCAAAGGGCATTGATACTAACCATTTGAAAATCAGTGACAGAGCTCATGTAGTTTTCCCTTATCACGAAAAATTAGATGAGCTTCAGGAAATTGCTTTGGGCAAAAACAAAATCGGTACCACTAAAGGCGGCATTGGTCCTTGCTATATGGATAAAGCTGCCCGTACAGGTATTAGAATGTGTGACTTGATAGATCCGGATACTTTGGCAGAAAAATTACAGGTACAATTAGCTGCTAAGAATACCTTGTTTACCAAAGTGTATGGTGCTGAGCCCTTGGCTTATGAACCAATGCTGAAGGAATATTTGGGCTATGCAGACAAGCTTCGCCCTTATGTTACTGATGTTAGCGTAGCACTAGGCGATGTTTTCGATGCAGGTAAAAAGGTGCTTTTCGAAGGTGCTCAAGCTACTTTTCTGGATATTGATTATGGCACATATCCATATGTTACCAGCTCCAATCCAACGGCAGGTAATGCTGCAACAGGTGCCGGTGTTGGTCCCAGAAATATTTCCCATGTCATTGGTGTAGTGAAAGCGTACACTACCAGAGTAGGTGAAGGACCTTTCGTTTGCGAGCTTTTTGATAAGGATGGCAACTATCTGAGAGAAACAGGACATGAGTATGGCACAGTTACCGGTCGCCCACGTCGCTGCGGTTGGTTGGATGCTTTCATGGTTAAATATTCTGCCCGCATTAACAGCATGGATTATTTGGCTATTACCAGGCTGGATATTCTTGATAAAATGGACAGCATTAAAATGTGCGTAGGCTATGAAATTGATGGCAAGCCTATTGCCAACATTCCTGCTGATCTGAAAATTTTAGCTAAAGCAAAACCTGTTTACGAAGAATTTCCGGGTTGGAAACAAGATATTAGTGGTATTAAAACTTACGATGCTCTGCCTGCTGCAGCAAGAAAATATGTTGAAAGACTCAGTGAAGTGGTTGGTGTGAAGTTGGGTATAGTGTCTGTTGGACCTAACAGGGCACAAACTATTGTGTTAAAAGAATTATTTTAAAAATATTTTAACCATTTTGTTATTGCAACGAAAATTCGTGCTATACTTATAGTAGCGGAGTTTCCGTTGCAATATTTTTATTTAGGGAGAGTGATTGGAATGACAAAGAAAGTATTGGCAGCAGTTATCTTAACAAGTATGTGTGTGGCATCTGTAGCAGGCGCTACCCCTATGACAGAATTTAAAAAAGGTGAGGCACAAATCGATATTGCCGGCTGGCAGCATGGTGGGGTTTTTGATAAAATTTCTGGAACCAAGTATGATGGCGACAGCAAGATTGGTTTTGTGGGAACAGCTACCTACGCCATTGCTGATAAATGGGGCCTGCAATATGGTTACCATGATTTAACAACAGGTGATTTAAACAATGGTAGAGAGGATTCTCACGTTGGTGGTTATCAAAACGAAGTTAATGCATTGTATAGCTTTGATCCACATGCTGCAGCTTATATCGGCTGGAATCGTATTCACACCAATTTAGGTGGGACTCATAATGATAATAATCTAGCTCAATTGGGTATAGTAGCTAAAACTGCTTTAGCTGACAAGCTGGATTTGTATGGTAACTTTGCAGTTGGTTCCCAGAAGACTTATATGGGTGAAGCAGGCTTGGGATATAAGCTTTCTGACAACCTTGATTTGAATGCAGGGTACAGATATTTAAAGTCTTCTGCCGTTATGCAAAGTGAAGACTATACTTGGAAGGGCTTCTTCATGGGCCTGTCTGGTCGTTTTGGTGGACACAAGACCGAAGCCATGGCTACTGAGGCTCCTAAGACGGTAACTTCTAATACTGCTCCTGCTGTAGTAGAACCTGCAGCCCCGGCAGTAGCAAATGACTACTATTTCAATAGCATTCATTTTGACTTTGATAAAGATGATGTCAGAGCAGACCAAGTTGCCAATGCTGACAGCATTGTTTCAGCTGCTAAGCAAACCGGTCATGTCTTCAAACTGGTTGGCAACACTGATGGTATCGGTAACAACACTTACAACGATGATCTTTCTAAACGTCGTGTAGATAACGTTGCTGCTTATGTAAAGGCACACGGTGTTCCCGCTTCTCAAATCGTTACTCAATACAAGGGCAAGAATGATCCTGCCCAAACTAACGACACTGAAGCCGGTAGAGCAGCCAACCGTCGTGTAGATGTCTTCGAACATAAATAATTTGAGCGAACACAATAATATGGCGAATACTGTTTCGTAAATTCAAAAGAGACCTTCGGACATACGTTTATTGTATAGTCCAAAGGTCTCTTTCTCGTTGTTGCTTTCTACGCCGTCTCTTGGCATTCTTAAGTTTATTTTTAAACGCACGCCTTCTAAATGGCCTTAAGGTCTGTGCAGTCTGCAACTTTTTTGAATTATGATAATTGCACTGTTGTTATGACAATTATTACTAAAAGGTATATAATAAAAACATAAGTGACAACAAAAGCAGTGCTGGTTTTTTAAGGGAGTAATAATATAATCTGTTTAATAAACAATTGATAGGAGAGGGTTGCTATGGGGAATTGGCAACAGATAAAATCTACAAGGCGGGGCATAGGAAAAGTTATGCTTTTTCTATGCCTATTTTTATGCCTTTTTGTAGCAGGCAAAACTCAGGCAGCCGGGCAGAAGACCATCAAGGTTGGTTATGACACAGCAGGAGTACTGACCAGTAAGGATACTGAAGGAAACTTTAGAGGGTACAACGTAGAGTTCCTTTATGAGATTGCCAAGTACACCAATTGGAATTACGAATATGTTCCTTATCAGGCTTGGGGCGAGGCACTTGCGGCGCTGGAAAAGGGAGAAATTGATCTTTTGCCTACGGTGCTTAAAACCCCCGAACGGGAAAAAACCATGCTTTTTGCCAATCATTGGATGGGCATGATCCATGTGGCCTTGGTAGTGCCAAAAGGAGATAAAAGCCATTTTTATGGTGATATAGATTCCCTGCAGGGCATGCGCATTGGTATAAGGCGTAACACTAAGGATGCTGCTGATGTAATGAACTGGGCCAAGGATGTTAACCTGAAGTGCCTGCTTTCCGAGTATCAAGATAATAAGGATCTTTTGGCGGCTTTGGATACCGGTAAGATTGATGCAGCAGGACTGAGCTATATTGGTCTGGCACGAAAATATCGTACTGTGATGGAATTCGCCCCTCAGGAAATGTATTTTGCTGTTGCTCCGCAAAGACATGACTTAAAGCTGGAGCTGGATAATGCTTTAGGGCAGATTGGCGTTTTAAATCCCGAATTTTATTCTAATGCCATAGATCAATTAACCGGTCAGGAAGCCAATCCGTTACCTATTTTTAGCGTTAAGGAAAAAGCTTTTATTGATCAAGGTAAACCTGTGCGTGTTACTTTCCTGCGTCAGGCCCAACCGTTTTCCTTCTTGGATAGCAATGGCCTGAAACAAGGTGTTTTGATTAAACTGCTAGCTAAGATTAGTGAGTTGTCAGGTCTGAAATTTACCTATGTTGAGGTAGATAATCCTGATGAGGCTGGTAAGGCTGTTAAAGAAGGCAGAGCAGATATAGTAGGGCGTATCACCAATAATTTGTTTTATGCCAAGCAAAAACAATTGCGCCTGACTACACCTTATACCAATATACCTATGGTAGAAATTTCT
>Ga0268357_101896_pt1 | contig 11390 bp, 10 predicted proteins | sample BioMet10_FD_192466 | JGI IMG/M metagenome (GOLD analysis project Ga0268357, IMG submission 192466) | Sewage microbial communities from Oakland, California, United States - Biofuel 10 (Illumina Assembly) | ecosystem: Engineered > Wastewater > Sewage > Unclassified | place: USA: California... | reverse complement strand
CGGTGGAGGCAGTGTTGTTGCCAAAAATATTCCGGATAATGTTGTGGCACTAGGTAATCCCTGCCAGATTATTCGAAGCATTAAGGATAATGCGAAACTGAAACGCATATAGCATCATAAACAACGCTTACCAATTGGGGACGGTACCAACCGGCAAGTACCGTCCCCAATTGGTAAATCCAAAGCATCATGCTACAAGACTTGTTTAGCGAGCACTCAGATATGGTATAATACTCTGAAAAGAAAATATGGCAAATGGGGGAAAGTATTATAAATATAAAATATCGTTTAATCTTACTTTTAGTAGCTTTAATATGGGGTGCGGCATTCGTGGCTCAACGTGTAAGTAATGACACTATGGGGCCTTTTGCTTTTAATGCCGTGCGAAATTTTTTGGGCGCTTTGTCCATTTTACCAGCTGTGTTCTGGCGAAGTGAGAGCGCCATGCGACCCAAGCCACCTATGTGGCTGACTTTGCCCAGGGCTTGTATCTTTCTAGGGCTTATGCTTTTTGGAGGAACGGCTTGCCAGCAAATAGGAATGCTCTATACTACAGCAGGCAAGGCAAGCTGTATTACGGCACTTTACATTGTGGCAGTGCCAATAGCAGGTTTGTTAATAAGGCAACCACTTAGGCTTTTGCACGTGGTTGGTTTAACTTTAGCAGTGCTGGGGTTGTACCTTCTGGCCTTCAAGCCGGAAGGAGACTTGAATATCGGAGATCTTTTTGAATTATGTGGTGTGCTTTTTTGGTGTTTCTCTATCCAGGGAGTGGGTGTGTTCGTCAAATATTATCCGGGGTTGCTCCTCTCGTTCTTTCAACTGTTGATTTGTGCCTTGTGCAATTTTGTCTGCATGCTTATTGTCGGAGAAACTTTAAGCTGGTCCATAATTCAGCAGACAGTGGTTCCAATTTTATATAGCGGCATCTTGAGTAGTGGCGTGGCTTATACTTTGCAGATTGTAGGACAGCAGCATGTATCACCTACAGAAGCCTCCTTGCTACTGAGCATGGAGATGGTTTTTGGCGCGTTGTCGGGATATTTATTCTTGGATGAAGTTATGACTAGCAGAGAACTACTTGGTTGTATTATTATGGCCTGCGGTATTTTTGCGGCCCAGATTCCTAGCCGTATTATTTGGCAAAGGGGCCCAAGCGTGGAATTACGATAAAATGATTTTTGATTTACCAATTGACTCCGTCCCCAATGGTAAATTTAGGTTCGGATGGATAAATGGCTGCTTATCAATCAAATATCTTTTGCCAAGAAAGAGTGTATGGAATCTCTCAGTGCGCTGATAGACTTAGTTGAGACAAGTGAAAAAGATAATGCCAATAAAAAAGCTAACTGAAGAAAGTGGTAATTCCTGATTTGTTTGGTAAAAAAATAGGGCAAGCTATTCTACAAAACTAGAACAGCTTGCCTTTTTTATTCCTGAATATCACTTTTCACATCAGATTTGCCTGTCATGCCAAAGTAATGGATAAAAATGTTAACTATTTAGTTTGCCAAGGGGATGGCATCCTTTTTTACCGGCGTTTCTTAACATTTTTTGCTAAATTCATAGGCTTCCTGCATGGCTTTCTTATCTTTAATCTCGCCAATCTGCCAAGCGCCTAAGCCATAAACAATGCCCTTTTCCCTGGTATCAGGCAGACAATCCAAGGTAAAGCCGCGTAGACATTCAATCGCCTTTTTCATATTAGCTTTGCTGGTGTCAGCGGCAGTAATGATGTAATAGAAATCTTTGCCGATAATATCCGTATAACGGGGGACGCAGCGGTCAATAAAGGTTTTTAGTTGGCCGTTAATACTGTAAAAGTAGACAGGACTGGCTAAAACAATGACGTCGGCGGCAACCATTTTGTCTAAAAGCTTTGCCATGTCATCCTTTAATACACATTTATGCTTGGTGTTGCAGACACCACAGCCGGTGCAGTAATTAATCTTGTAATCTTTTAACAGAATTTTTTCAGCATGGTGACCGGCTTCCTGAGCTCCCGTTAAAAACTGGTCGCATAGAGTATCGGAGTTGCCGCCTTGACGTGGGCTGGCAGAGATAATCAGTACATTTTTTTTCATAGCATATGCTCCTTAGTATTTTACATATTTTTTATTTGTAGCATACAACTTGAAGGTAACTTTAAGTCAAGAAGGCGGTGGTGGATAAAAAACAAGGCAACGGGTAAGGTGCTTTTATCGAAGCTAAAAATCTGGACGATAATAGTTGGAAAGGCTGGAAATAGTGGAAAAATAGAAAAACTTCCGGAAACTAGTTTCCGGAAGTCCTTTTTCTGGCGGTTTTGGACTTATTAATTTCGAAATCTTTTTTGATTACCTCATTATAGACGCCTATAACCTTATAAAAAGTCTCGATTTCTTCAGGAGAACATTTCTCTTGCAGTTCTGACATGGTCTTAGCAATATCTTTAATATCATACATTTTGTGAGCCTTACTTGTTTTAGCTCCTTCGGGTGTCACATAGAGATGAAGGTTTTTCGCATTGTCGGCCGCTTTTCTCTTTTCGATTAATCCCATATCAGTAAGGCGAGTAAGAATCTGAGAAATAGATCCTTTGGTCTTATCCCAATAGACAATAAGTTCTTGCGGGGTAGTACCTGGATTATCTTCAATATAGCTTAAAGTGTGTACATCCAGCATAGAGAGAGGATGAACATTGTCATATTCGTGTGAAGAGTAGATGTAATCATTATAGTGCATAACGAAGAAATAAATATTGTAATATCTGTCGTTTAGGGTTTTATAAAGATTATCTACCATGGTAGGTTTTTTAATTGCTTTTTCCTTGGGCACGGCTTTAAATCTCCTTTGCTTTCTATGTCTCTTGAACTCAAAGGATAACATACTTTGAGAAATCTTTCAAATATATTCTACTGCTTTTACATTGGGAGGTAAATTGTAGTTAAAAACAAGAAAGTTTAACGATTAAACAAAAATGCATTGACAATAATAGAAGAACGGGAGTATTATGACAATGAAAATTGTTTAAGCGCTAAACAATAAATATAGTTTTTAATAATAAGGGGAGGCAATATTGTGGGAAAATATGATTTCGATGCAGTTGTGAATCGTCATGGAACAAGTTGTTTGAAATATGATTTTGGTATGCAACGTAAGGGTAGGACAGATTTGTTGCCTTTGTGGGTAGCAGATATGGATTTTAAGCTACCAGATGAAATTTTGGCTGATTTTCACAAACGTATTGACCACGGCATTTTTGGTTACACGGATCCGGATCAAGAATATTATGCAGCTTTAGATGGATGGTTTTCTCGTCGTCATGGATATCATATTGATCCCAAGACAGTTACGGTTGGCTGCGGTGTTGTATATGGTTTGGCGACAGGCGTGAAAGCTTTTACCCAACCCGGTGATGCTATCTTGATTCAACAACCTGTTTACTATCCGTTTAGAGAAGTTATTGAAGATAATGGTAGAAAATTTATTAATAATCAGCTTATTTATAAAAATGGAAAATATAGTATAGATTTTGCTGATTTTGAGGAGAAGATTGTTGCTAATAAGGTTAAGGTATTTATTTTATGCAATCCTCATAATCCCGTAGGCAGAGTCTGGTCCAAGGAAGAATTGGAAAAAATGGGCGATATTTGTTTGAAACACAATGTAGTTATCATGGATGATGAAATTCATTGTGACTTTGTGTTTCCCGGTCATAAATTTACCAGCTTTATGACCTTGGATGCCAAGTACCAAGAAAATCTAGTTCTCTATAATTCTCCCAGCAAGACATTTAACGTAGCTGGCTTACAGCCTGCCAACATTATCATTAAAAATGAGAAACTTCGCACCATGTATCGTAAAGCCAATGCTGCTTCCGGTTATAGTCAGGGCAATATCATGGGTATGATAGCTGTTAAATCAGTTTATACAAAAGGTGCTGCTTGGGTTGATGAATTGGTAAAATATATTACAGGCAATATGGAATATGTAAGAGCCTTTGTAAAAAAGAATTTGCCTAAAGCTTATTTTGTTGAACCGGAAGGAACATATTTAATCTGGATAGACTTTTCTGGTTATGGTTTTACCAGTACTGAGCTAGAGCATGTTATGGTTGATGAAGCTAAGCTGTGGCTAGACTCCGGCAAAGTATTTGGTCCTGCAACAGAACAATTCGAGCGTTTTAATTTGGCTTGCCCTCGTAGTACAGTAGAACAAGCGATGAAGCAATTAAAAGCAGCGTTAGATATGCATAAATAATAAAGGAGAAAACCATGAAAACATTGTGGACGACCTATAAATCATCCGTTTTGCTTTTGGCTTCGATGATAATTGGTGGGGTAATAGGTTATTTTTGGGGACCTGGTGCTGCAATTTTGCAACCAGTTGCCGATACTTTTTTAAACCTTTTGTATTGTTGCGTAGTTCCGTTGATTTTCTGTTCCTTAACAGCAGCTATTGCCAAAATGAAGGATCTTTCCAAACTAAAAAAAATAATGAGTATTTTTTTAGCAGGTACGTTTGTGACAGGTATTATCTCCTGTATATTCATGATAATTCCTTGCCTGTTTATTGATCCGGCTAAAGGATCTACTATAAAACTAGCAGAAACCGTTAAGGATGCTTCCGGCAGTATGAATGTACTCGGTATGTTTACGGTAGGGGATTTTCCCTTATTGTTTTCCAAGTCGCACCTTATGGCGTTGATTGTTTTTACGGTTATTTTTGCTATTGCTGTTATTCAGGCCGGAGAAAAAGGCAGGAAAATTGTCGAGGCCATGGAAGCTTTGACTGCTGTTGTTGTAAAAATAATCGGTATAGTTATGAAATTGGCTCCATTAGGTCTGGGTTGTTATTTTGCTATCCTAATTGGTACTAATGGCAGCGAAGTCATCGGACCGTTGTCTAAGGCTATTGCCATGTATGCAGTAGTTATTGTTGTTTACTATGTGGTTTCTCAAACAGCAGAAGCCTATATTGGTGCTGGAATGAATGGAGTAAGAACCTGGTGGGCAACTGCAGTACCTCCGACTTTGACTGCGCTTGGAACATGTTCTTCGGCTGCTACATTGCCGATTAACCTCCAACAAGCCAAAGAAATTGGTATCCCTGATGAAATAGCTGATCTGGTTATTCCCTTAGGTGCTAACCTTCATAAAGATGGTGCCTGCGTCATTCAGATTATTAAAATAGCTTTTCTTTGCTCCGTTTTTGGAATAAACTTTGCCACACCCAAAAATATCTTCTTATCAATTATGGTTGCTGTTATAGCATCTATAGTTATGGGCGGTATTCCAGCCGGTGGCTATGTCGCTGAAATATTCATTCTTTCTGCTTTTGGGTTCCCGACAGTTGCTATACCAATTATGGTTTTGATTGGAACAATTACAGATGCACCTGCTACGGCTGTAAATGTGACTGGCGATACAGGTCTGGCTATGATTATAGCAAGGTTTGTAGAGGGTAAAGAATGGTTGAAAAAAGCACAAGAAAAGAAAGCCCAAGTTGTTATGTGAAAAAGCATGAACCAAATGCAAGGAGGAGTTTTAAATGGATATTATTGAAACAAAAGAAGCGCCAAGTGCTATTGGACCATATTCACAAGGATATATAGTTAATGGATTCGCATATACTTCAGGACAAATTCCTGTTGATCCCGTTACTGGAAACGTGCCGGAAGGAATTGAAGCTCAAGCAGAACAAAGCTGCAAAAATGTAGGTGCAACCTTGAAGGCTGCTGGCAGTGGCTTTGCACAAGTTTTTAAAACAACATGTTTTTTGGCAGACATGGCAGACTTTGCAACCTTTAATACGGTTTATGCAAAATATTTTATCTCTAAACCGGCAAGGAGCTGTGTAGCTGTGAAGGCTTTGCCCAAAGGAGTCCTTTGTGAAATAGAAGCTAGTGCTGTTGTAAAATAACATCTTTTTATAGAAAGGAGGAAATGTATGAAAGTTACGATGATTGGCAGCCATTTATGCCCAGATACTTTTGCCGCTATGAGCGCACTTTTAGCAGCTGGTGTAGAGGTAAGTTACAAAGATATCTTATCCTGTCATGCTGATTTAAAGACTTATTTAAAACTACGTGATACAAATCAAATTTATGCAGAGATTCGTGGCACAGATATGCTAGGTATACCGTGCTTTATTTTAGAAGATGGCAATATAACATTGAATTTGGCAGAAGTTTTAAAATTAACAAAATAATGTAGCCGAAACTTATGATAGGTTCGGATTAGAGCTTTACCAAACGGGGACGGTACTAACTAGTTAGTACCGTCCCCGTTTGGCAAATAAAATATACCTAGTTACCTTTTGACTACGTTCCTGTTTGGTAAATTTACTGCTCCCATAAATTCTTAATAAACAACAAACTTTCTTTTGCCACTTCTGGCTGGCTATGAGGATTAATTTCAAAGGTAAGTACTCCGTCAAAGCCTGATTCTTTCAGTGCTGTAAGCGCACTGGCGAAATTAATAACACTGGAATTAGGGGGTAGGCGATTTTCACCGGAAATATCTAATTGTGGTATTTTAGCACCCCATTTTTTTAAAACTTCAGTAATATTTTCCCCTTCATTATGCAGGTGCATAGTGTCCATATACATAAAAAGATTAGGTGCATTAACTTTGGCTAATAATTCCAGTAATGGTTCTATTTTATAATAAGCATCTGATTCTAAATGCTCAATGAGCTCCATGAGTACGGGGACACCCAAGCTTTCTGCATATACACATACTTGTTTTAAGCTGTTTTCAAAATTACTAAAATAAGTTTTAGAATTAAGTGCATCTCTGGTATTGCCACGACATGCACCTATAATCAATCCGGCTCCACCCAAGTCAGCTGCTATGTCAGCCAACTGGCATAAACGTTTAATGCTAGCAGCTCTATTGGCTGGATCACTGCTACCCATGCTAAGGTGTTCTACAGAATAAATTCGGCCGGTAGCCAGAGCTGTAACTGTAAGACCGGTTTCTTTTAAAGTGTTTTTCAGAGTTGACCAATTATAGTCGTCAGGTGATGCGATAGTTAACTGAACACCATCATAGCCAAATTCAGCAGCCTTACGAATCGCAGCACAAGCTTCGCCTGGGATAATAGCCGTACCACAGGGATATTTGCCATTAGAAATTATTGCAGAATATTTCATGAAATTTACCTCTTCTCATAGTTAGTATAAAAATGCTTGTTACGATAAGAGTTCATATACTATGCTCTTGCTTAGTGTATGGAGTAAGCCTTCTGTCCAAAAAGAGTGGAGAAAGAAAAAATAGTATGCTTTATTATAGCATACTTCTAAAATTAGCATTCACCATTTGGGGACGGTACTAACCGGCGAGTACATATATGTACTCGCCGGTTAGTACCGTCCCCAATTGGTAAGTACGAGATCCTTATTTACCAGTTGGTACCGTCCCCAATTGGTAAATGGCGAGTAGGTCCGTCTTGCTGATAATGTTGTTGGTGGGATTCTTTCTTTTTATTATAAAAAAGGGTACAATGTTATCAATAGGTGTATTTGAAGGTTGAATAGTCATAATAAGCTGCCAATAAAAAATAATTTGGAAAGTATTTATTCCAAGTAAAGGAATATATTTTATGAAACCGTACAATCAAAGTAGATCAGTTTTTATTTTAGCAGTGGAATTATTGCTTACCTTGTGCGTATGTATTGCCATCGGCATTGCTAACCTGATGGTGGAGCAAAACCAAGCGGCCAAATATACCCAGGCTACCGCTGTGGATTATCATCACCTGGCAGAAAGGTATCTTTCTGTTTTTAAAGTACTGACCGTGCCGGTAAAGGACAAGCTTGCTACAGATCCTTCTTTTGACGAGATGCAACGCTGGTTGCAAGCCCATGAAGATATTTTCCGCGAAGCGGTGGACAAGGACGTCTACGATGGCTTTGCTATGACGTATAAGGGCGGTTATGCCCACAGCTGGAACTATGGTGATTATTCCAAGTATGATCCCAATACTCGTCCTTGGTATCAGCAGGCCGCCAAAGCCGGAGGAGAACCGGTGGTAGTGGCGCCATACCTTTCTTTTTTGGGAGCAAGCAAATTGAAGGCTGATCAAGTGGTCATTATGACCATTGCCCAAAAATATTCTGACACCATTTCTTTTGATCTTGACCTAAAAATAAAAAAACTGGATGCTATCTTGTCACAGCGCAAGACGGAACATGCCGGGACTTCCTTGATGCTGTTTAACAAAGCGGGTTTATCTTAAGCTCTACGAACAAAGCCTACTACGCCCATAATGTGAATGAACCGAAGGAGTCGTTAAGTAAAAGCTTGAGCAGTGTGCTACTGGATCTACAAAAGCATACGGAAGAAATAAAATTCGTTCGTATTGACGGCCAGCCTTATTTTGCATATGCATCTACAGACAAAGAGGGTAATGTGTATGTGGCGTTGAGTCCTTTCTGGGCCATCTTTGTCAAGAGATTTTTATGGATAATTGCGATTTTTATAGCTTTAACTGCTTTGGAAATTTGGATATACTATCGGCAAAAACATGCGCTCAAAGAGCTGTCGGCGCGGGACATGCGAATTTTGCAGGCTATGGCCTTTTATTTTGAAGGAGTGTATGTAGGAAACATTGATAAGGATGAGTTTGAGGTCCTGAAGGCAGACAGTTACTATGAATCTTTGATAAAGCAAAAGCTGACGCGGAAGGAAATTTTTGCGCACATGGCAGCAGAAAGAATAGCTCCGGAAGCCAGGGAGGAATTTTTAAAAATTACTTCTGCGGAAAATATTAAGGCTCGTCTGGATATTGGTCAGGGCTTTAGTAGCAATGTTCCCATGCAGGATGGTCATTGGCTGACCCTGCACTTTATTCGTAGTAAGGATTATGCTACCAATCATGCTTTCGTATTCTTTGTGGAAAATGCGGATGAAGAGATGCGCAAGCGTAAGGCGCTGGAAGATGCTCTGGAGGCAGCCAACAAGGCCACGGTGGCCAAGAGTGAGTTCTTAAGCCGCATGAGCCACGAGATTAGGACTCCCATGAATGCTATTGTGGGCTTGAATGCTATTGCCAGAAACCATGTAAATGAACCGGTCAAGGTAGAAGATTATTTGAATAAGATTGATGCTTCTGCCAAGGTGCTGCTAAATATTATCAACGATGTGCTGGATATGTCTGCCATCGCCAATAACAAATTGAAAATCGCCAAGGTGGAGTTTGATTTAAAAGCAGTACTGAATGCTATTTCTACTATTTATTATACGCAGTGTGAGCAGAAGGGCGTCCGCTTCGTCATGGACGTGGACGTGAGGAACGAGCTCTTAATCGGCGACAGTTTGCGCGTAAATCAGATTTTGATGAACCTGGTTTCTAATGCCTTTAAATTTACGGATCGGGGCGGTACGATTGCTGTACGGGTTAAGGAGGACCGTCGCGAAGAGGATACAGTCTTTTTGCAGTTTACGGTTAGCGATACAGGTGTAGGTATGGGACCGGAGATGCTTACACGTATTTTTAAACCTTTTGAACAGGAAAGTGCTGATACGGCTAAAAAATATGGCGGCAGCGGCCTGGGGCTTTCTATCAGTAAAAACCTGGTGACCATGCTGCGAGGCGATATCGCTGTGAAAAGCGAGAAGGGCAAGGGAACTACCTTTACAGTAGAATTGCCCTTTAAAACTACAGGTCGCGCCAGCGAACCGGTGGATAAGTCTCAGTTTAAGAGCCTGCGCATGTTGGTGGTGGACGATGAAAAGAGCGCTAGGGAATATATCGGCATGCTTTTGGAGCGAATCGGTGTCAAATATGACCTGGCTACCTCCGGCGTGGATGCTCTGGAGAAGGTACGAGCAGCCAAGGCTGCGGGTAAAGGCTATAACATGTGTTTGTTGGATTGGAAGATGCCGGGACTGGATGGAGTGGATGTAACCAGGGAACTGCGTAAGATTGTGCCAGCAGGGATGATGATCATCATTGCTTCCGCGTATGATACCAGCGAGATGGAGGACGAAGCTGTCGATGCCGGCGCGGACATGTTAGTGTCTAAGCCTTTGTTCCAGTCGACTATCTTTAATCTGCTGGTGCAGATGCTGGGTGGCAAGATGGGCTTAAGCGCTATTCCTTTTTCCAGCTACGATTTTTCCGGACACCGGGCACTTTTGGTGGAAGACAATCCTATCAATAGCTTGGTGGCGCGCGAACTGCTGCGCATGATAAAACTTGATTGTGATTTGGCTGAGAACGGTCAGGAGGCGGTGGACAAGTTTAATAACACTGCTCCCGGTACCTATGACCTGATTCTGATGGATATCCAGATGCCGGTACTAGATGGCTATGGAGCAACCAGGGCCATCCGGGCTCTGCCGCGTCCCGATGGCAAAACTATACCTATCTTTGCCATGACAGCAGATGCGTTTACGGAGGACGTGAGCGCAGCCTTAACCAGCGGCATGAATGGCCACCTGGCCAAGCCTATTGACGTGGCCAAGTTGTATACTACCGTGGCTAAAGTAATTTGGAAAGACAAAATTCCCAATGCAAAAGGACAGAAAAAAGTAAATAACAAAATGTAAAGGAAGGCTTTGATAAGTAAAAATGCACCTCGAATGTTTGGTAAAAACATTTAGAGGTGCATTTTTAATTGCTATCCCAGAAGGCTTATCCATTCTACCTTCAACAACCGGAAATGTCTCAACGAAGGTGCTTCCAATGTTTAGCTTTTTTTAGCATTCATATTGGGCAGTATTTCGGGAGGAATCGGAGAAACAAAGGGCTTGCCTTCCGTGACGGCAAGGTATTCTGCCTTGGCTTCCTGTGCTATTTCAGGGTTGTCCAGAATATGGCATGCGGCAGTAGCCATGACTTGGGCAGCATAAAGCATGCCTTTCATAGCATAAGGCGTTTTGCCTTGGGCCACTAGCTGCCAGGAATGTCCCGGAGTGCCTGGTACATAGCAGGCAGCATTAAACTGTGCGGTGGCTACGGCATGACTGCAATCACCTACATCAGTAGAACCGGGTACCGGTGCATCAGAATGCTCATACTTTACAATAAAGTCTGCCATAAGCTGGCTTTTATATTTTGCTACATATTCTTTCTTTTTGGCCAGGGATACTGTGTGTAAGGTAGAGTCGCTGGCAATAGCAGTCTCATCTAAAATAGGTTTAATCTTCCTGGCAAAGGCCAAATCTTCTTCCGTATAGGTAGGCAAAGGTGTTTCCTGCATGCTCTTATAAAGTAATTTCTCTAAGACACTATTGGATAATACATTAGAGCAAGCTTTATCAAACACAATCTCTACCTCTGTTTCCGTCATGAGAGCGGCACCTTTGGCAATTTTGCAGACCCTGTCATAGAGCTTTTTGACATTTTCATTATTTATAGAACGAATCAGATAAATTACTTCAGCATGATTTTGTACTACG
>Ga0268357_101894_pt1 | contig 11398 bp, 7 predicted proteins | sample BioMet10_FD_192466 | JGI IMG/M metagenome (GOLD analysis project Ga0268357, IMG submission 192466) | Sewage microbial communities from Oakland, California, United States - Biofuel 10 (Illumina Assembly) | ecosystem: Engineered > Wastewater > Sewage > Unclassified | place: USA: California... | reverse complement strand
CGCCGCAGAACTACAGCTATGCATGGCTGCTGGGATATTACAGCGTCAACTCAGGCAAAGAAAATGCCTTTGGCCTCCGTGGAAATCTGAAGGACTATTCTCTCTACTTCCTCAACAGTCAGAACAAAGGTGCGACCACGACCCTGACGACCGATACCGGACTGCAGGATTTTGCCTACCAGCTGCTGAATGGCCAGGAGGGATCTGTCATTGTCCTGGACAACAAGACAGGAGCCATTAAATGCCTGGCTTCCCAGAGCACGATTGACTATGACGTCAATGATACAAATACCCTTTTGGATACAACTGTTGAAGGTTCGCAGTACCGCAGAGGCACCTATGAAGTCGATCCTCCAGGATCCACCTTCAAAGTCGTGACCAGCGCCGCCGCCTTAAAAAAACAGGAAGATGAAAATCTGCCTGACACCTTCTTTGACTATGTAGACAATGGCACCTATGTACCGGCCGGCTCTGACTTTACGATTACCAACTATGGCAATAAAGCCTACGGCAGCGTCAATCTGGAATCTGGACTGAACAATTCCGTCAATACCTACTTTGCTAATCTTGGCGTGCAGGTCGGCGGAACGCGGATCCAGGAAATGGCATCGAAGTTCATGATCGGCAAAAATATAGAGATTCCATTCCTCGGCACCATATCATCAAGCATTGATGACCTCTCCAAGGCAGATACGGCTGAAATAGCTCAGAGTGCCTTCGGCCAGGGACATACTCAGGTCACACCATTCAACATGGCTCTGATTGCCCAGGCGATTGCCAACAACGGTGAGATGATGGCACCATATATCGTCTCCAAGATCTCATCCGGAAGGATTCCTCTGTATTATGCCTTTACACATAAGCTGAGCACATGCATTGATGCGACTGTCGATGCCAAGCTGAAAGCCATCATGCATTCAACAGCTGTCGGCTATGGCCTGAGTGAATCCAGCTACGGTATGGTCTATGCCAAGACCGGCACCGCTGAATGTGCTGACAACCGCATTCACACTTACATCATCGGCTTTACCGAAAATGCGTCGTTCTGCATCTCACTCAATGACAGTGATACCTCAACAACCCTGTGGTACCATGCAAAGAAGCTGGTGGAGTATTTAAATCAAATGTATGCAAAGTGAAAACCAGATGTTCTCTATGCTAGAGACCACCTGGTTTTCTTTAAGGGATAGTACACAACGGAGTGTGTCGAGCATCAGTTTCAGTTACTTCTCGTCTTCATTCAGCCATTGAATGACAGTGCGGATATTGCGGTCCCAGAAATCCCATTCATGGGCACCGTGTTCCTCATGCCATGTCAGATCAGCACCATATGCCTTGAAGGCATCACGCATACTGACATTCATCTGATACAGAGGATCCTCTGTACCGCAGGCCTGGAAGAGCTTAGGTGCAGTCTGGCCTTTTTCTTTCAGCCGACTGTAGGAGTAGAGCAGATCATTCTCTGTGCTGCGGATATCATCTGCACTTTCCCAGACATCTTTGACGCTGCCAGGGAACAGATTCTTCTGCACTGCCATCTGATACAGCGGTTCCACTGCCAGAGCACCAGAAAGGCTGGCCGCATAGGAGAACTTGTCAGGGGCTGCCAGGGCAATCTTGAAGGCACCAAAGCCGCCCATCGAGAGTCCGGCAATGTATTTATCTTCCCGTTTGGAAGAGATTGGGAACATAGTCTCCGCAAACTGCGGTACTTCCTCTGAGATATAGGTATAGTAGCGGCTGCCATGGGACATATCGGTATAGAAGCTGTTGCGTGCACTCGGCATCACAACGGCAATATCAGCAGCCTGTGCATATCTTTCAATGCCTGTGTTCCTGACCCAGTCCGATGCATCTCCATAGATGCCGTGCAGCAGATACAGGACAGGGATTTTTCTCCCATCATCTCTTCTGCCTTCACTCTTCCCCTGTGAAAGATCAGTAGAATCATACGTTGGAACAATGACATACAGATCTGTGTTTTCAAACAGTGTGCGGGAGAAATAATTCACATGCATCAATGCCATATTATCTGGCCTCCGTTTCTTTTAATTCTGCATCGCGTTTCGCATTCTCTTCAGTAAACTTGGCAATATCAGAATCCTTCAGCTTATAGCAGAAGATAAAAACAAGCATCATCGCAGCAACACCGATGAACGGTACGATTGTCATCATTGAAAAGATGCCGTTCAGTGAAGCTTCAGACTGGACTGCATTCGGTACAAAGCCTGTCCCGTCCAGAATAAATCCGACAAGTGCTGATGCAATTGCCTGACCAAGCTTGGTGGTAAAGGTCTGCACGGAGAAGGAAATGCCTGTTGCCCTCTCACCTGACTTCCAGGTACCGTATTCAATACAGTCAGCGGTATACATTGGATACATGACATTGAAGATGCCCTGACTGAGACCAATCAGCACCATGAAGATGACAACGGTCGAAAAGTTCTTGTATCCGGCAAAGTTGAAGGCAAGCAGAACGATCATATAGAAGATGCATGTGCCGATCATGACTTTGTTCTTGCCAAACTTCTTGATCAGTCCCTGCACCAGCAGAGCATCTGCCATCATCGGCAGGACAGCCGCAGCCATCAGCACACCGACCAGACTGCTGTCATTCAGGTTATATTTCGTGAAATAGTCCAGCGTCAAGGTTGATGTGCTTGTCGCCAGCCACAATGTAATGCAGAGATAGTAGATCAATAAATACTTATTATGGAACAGGCAGCTGAGGATCTTCTTCAAAGTGACATTCTCTTCTTTTGCCTTATATTTCTCAACAACTTTTCTGCGCTGCAGATTCATGAAGATCATGGCAGCCAGGCCGATGATCAAGGCAGCTCCAGTCCAGCCGAACCGATTGCTCAATGGAATGATTGTCAGACTGACAATCATCAGACCGAGCACTGCAAACAGACGGCTTGTGGCAAGCATCTCATTGCGCTCACTGATGTTCTTTGTCATCACAGTAGCCATGGCAAAGCCAGGGACATCAGAGATTGTATAAGTCATGCCCCACAGCACATAGATGACTGCCGCAAAGGCAATCTTGCCGCCCATTGGAATATTTGGAATACAGAACAGCAGGAAGGACACGACTGGGAGTGCAATCGAGACAAAGTTCATCCAAGGCTTATACTTGCCCTTTTTCATATTTGCTTTATCAACGATAACACCGAACATTGGATCATCAACTGCATCCCAGATTCTCGCACAAAGGAAGATGGTTCCGACGACTTTCGCAGTGATGCCGACATAATCTGTAAAATACAGCATGGCATATTGGTTCACGATAAAATAAAGCATGTTCTGACCAAGGAAGTAGCTGTAATAGACTGCTTTTTCCTTTGTACCAGTTTCATAATTTTCTTTTTTCATCTTGGTCTGCCTCCATATCTTTGCTATATGTAAGCGTATCTATTTGTGATTTTTTTGTCTTTCCATGAATTATCCTGTTTGAAGCTCTTCTATCCATTTTCATGATGTTTTATTCTGAATATATTTGTGAGCTGAAAATAAAAAGATTTGATATATCATGTTTTGACATATCAAATCCTTTTTTCTGTATTTAAATCCTCTGCAGTGTAATCAAAGTGACTTCATGCGGCTCCAGCAGGTGGTCAATCACGCAGGTGCCGCTGCAGGTGATCTCACTCTGGTGATACAGGCAGGCGCAGGATGCGGTCAGATATGAAGTCATTTCATTGGTGATATTCACCGGTGCTCCGCTCTGTTCCCATTGGTCATAGACAGAACCATGTTGCTTATTGAGTGTATATGTTGTCTTGACGTACCGGCCGAAGACACCGCTGATCTGCACTGCCGCATGTTTCTGATTCTCCGTAAAGAAAGCATAGCGGTCGCCTTTATCTGTATAGTCTGCCCTTCTGCCCTGATTGCCGAAATCACAGTAGTTGTACAGCAGAATCTGTATCCTGCCGTCTTCACTTTTGGTGACAATGATGTCCTCATCTTCAAACAGGACTGTATTACCAAGTTTATTCAGAAATTCCAATGCATGCCAGACCGGCTTTTTTAGACCGGAGTTTGTTATGAAGCCGATGCCGCCGTGGAATGGCTGGCCTTCATCCCGATAGTCCACCTCTTCAAAGATGTCGCTGAAGGTCCAGTATACAAAAGCATCTGCTTCATCGCGGCAGTGCAGTGCATTATACACAAAGAATGGAGCCTTAAAGGCAGTATCATTCAGTTTATCTTTAGAATCCGGCGTCAGATTCCATTCATTCAGGATGATCTCGCCTGAGAAATCAGTATTCTCCATGAGCCATTGGTGGAGCTGCTGCAGTCGTTTGGCTGTAAATTCTTTTTCGGCATAGATGGTCTGATTCTCACTGTTGAAGACACGCTGCGGTGAGAAGACACCGTTGTTCAGGAGGTTTGTATTCTCCATGATCTTGCGGTAATCCATCTCCTTGAAGATGGTCGTATACAGGCTGAAGGATAAAAAGTCTGGATGGATGCGGGCTCTTTCAAAGTACTTGAAATAGTCCTTCAGCATCTGATCATTGTCATAGTCGGCCAGGATCAGATATGTATCGATCACTCCTAAGCGCAGATGTTCATCCACCCCTTTGACCGCGTTCCATGTCGCCTTCAGAAAAGAAAGCTTCTCCTGCTGGGAATAGACAGTCGTGCTGAAAGGAAAGCCGAAGCTGTTCCAGATTTCAAAATACCAGGTACGCACTTCCTTGCTGCCGTATCTTTCAATCTCATTCTTCAGCCAGGCAGCGACGAGTGCCTTCCATTCATTGATATCCTTCGGCAGCGATACATTTGCCTTCCAGGCAAACGTATAATCCGCGCGGGACGCCAAAGCACTCGGCATATAGCCCAGTTCAATATACGGCTTGAGATGATTTGCCAGGAAGAAGTCAATCAGCTGATCGCACCGTGAGAAGTCATACCATACCGTCCCCTGTTCATCACGGCGGACGATTTTCATATCATCAGAAAAAATACCGTGGAAACGGATGTACTGGAACGGAATCTCTTTCTGCACCTGCCGGAGTTGATTGCGCATATCCTCCCCCATGGCGGTATATACGTTTGAGAAGCCCATCATTCTCTGCCAGGTCTTATGCAGTACACCTTCTTCATGACTGACATCAACTTCATATGTCTTCTGTGTGACTGCTTCTGCTGTTCGAGCGCCTTGTTCATGAAGATGCATGTACAGATGCTTCAGCGCTTCACCTTCCCCAGTCCTCTCAGCTTTGAGGCTGCTGCTCTGGAATTCCTTCCGATAGAGCGAAGGAGTCTTTCCATAGTGTGTCGCAAAGGCAGCATAATATGATTTATAGTTTGGAAAGCCGCAGGCCATAGCAATCTCGGAGATGTTCTGGTGGCCATAACGGATCATGCGCAGTGATTCATTGAGCCTTTCGTTGGCGATATAGTCTGATAAAGTGACGCCTGCCGTCTTGGAGAACAACCGGGACAGATACTCCTTGCTCAAGCCGACGGATGAGGCCGCCAAGGAAACGGTGATTCTTTCATTCATATGCGCACGGATCCATAAGATTGTCTTTTTTACATAGTCCTCATTCTCATCCGAGAAGATGACTTCCTCATCACTGCAGAATTCTTTCAAGTACAGAGCTGTCTCCATCAGGTCTCTTTCAATCTTCAAACGAGCTTCCTGATTTCTGCTCTCCAGACTGTGCATAATTGATGCTATCAGATATTTTAAGGGTCCGTCATTCTCCTTCAGTACTCCCGCTTTCATATGCAGCGAAGAAAATCCCTTTTCATACTGATCAAAATAAACGCTGTCGATCTGCATCATCAATACTATGCTTTCAATCTTCTTCAGCCGGAACGGCGTCATGCGGCCGGTGACCAGGATCTGATCTTCCTTCAATATCTCTATTCCTTCCGCAAGCTCGATTTCAGACTGTCCGATACATGCATATAAAAGTGTAATCTGGTCATCACAAAAAGCAGACTCTTCCCCGGCATGATAAAAGTGGATGCGGAGCGGGAGCGAATCAAACGAACCTTCAGAATCAGCCGATGGATGATTTCTTTTCATGCCAACATTATAGCTCTTTCAAATTGCAGCAATGCAAGCATTTCAGCATGCATGTCCATGCAAAAAGACGGATTGTGCGTCCGTCTTTCATTTTTAAACCTTCTTTTTCTTTGATGCAAAGTAGATGATACATGCTGCCGCTGCAACAATGGCAATCCCACCGATCAGATAGATCACGGTCTGGCTGCCTTCCTCAGATGCTGATGTGTTGCCTGCAGAAGATGTCGATGCAGCAGAAGCTGTTGAAGAAGCTGCTGCTGCTGTTGAAGATACAGCAGAAGTATTCTGGGCAAATGTTGTTGATGTACCGTATGCTGTGTCAAACCCAGAGCGGTCAATGTATGTTGTTGTCAATTCATTGTCAGAATCGGTCGTGACAGTTGTGCTGTAGGAACCTGTAACAGTGACGGTATACGTTGAATCACCCTTGACGACAGTCTGTCCGTTGGCAATGATTGTAACAGTCTTGCCGGAGGCATCCACGACTTTGCCGCCTTCAGCGACATTCAGATTGGATACTGTGGAATCACCGGTCACGATCCAGGAAGAATCCTTGCTGATATTTACAGTGATTGGTGAGGCAGTTGCCTTTGTATTGACACTGTTGGTCACAATGGAGATTGTGCCTGTATATGTTGTGCCGTCTAAGAAGTATGCATCCAATGAAGAAATCGTATCTACTTCAATGTTGCCTTTCAATGTTTCACCAAGACCTGTAAAGGTAACTGCAGCACCATTGGAACCAGCAGTGCCCCAGCTGTTGGCATCATTGCCTTCAGCCATCAGCAGATCTGCCTGATCAGAGTCATAGTCAAGTGTTGTTCCTGACAATATGATATTGGCACTGGTATTGGTCAGATAGAAGAAGGAACCTGATGTGATGGAGCTCTTCAGAGTTGAATCTTTGACCTGGAAATTTGCCGTGCTGCCAGTCGTGCTCTCTGCATCACCGGACGTGGACTGATAGATAATGACCGCATCAGCGACTGGATCAGAAGCTGTCTTGGACGTATTTGTGGAAGTCAGAGTAGAGTTGTAGATCAGAATCGTATTCAATCCTTCCATACCGGCAAGCTGTGAGCCTGTTGCTGTACCGATGACATTGTCAACTTGGATATTGCCGGTTGAATACAGCAGTGGTGAACCGCTGCCTGCGGTCGCCAGAGTTGAGTTGGCAACCGAGATATTGCCGCCGCCGCGGTCAGTTGCAATCGAAGCACAATGGTCGCCCTTGGTTGAGATATTCATATCGTTGGCAATGATTGTTCCGTCATATGTTGCATCCAGGCCTCTGGAGTTGCCTGCACTTGTTGTAATCGTATCGCTGTTGGCATACACCGTGCCGGAATCCGTTGCGAAGATGGCATTGGATCCTTCGGATGTTGCATTTAATGTGGAATTGGAAATCTTAGTCGTGCTTCCGCTTCCGACTGTCAATGAAATTGAATTGATGCCGTAGAAGTTGCAGTTGTCGCCATTGGTATCATCGCCGCTCTTCTCCAGGGCAGCTCCGTTAATGGTCAAGGTGCCGCCGTTTTTAGCCAGCGCAGTATTTTCATCAGCTGTTGAAGACGTATAGGATTTCTCACTGGCGGTGACGGAGGTTCCATCTGCTGTCAAAGCACCGGATGTAGTGCCGGAATAATCATATGTCTGAGTATTTGCCCCGCCGCCTGCTCCGCCTGGTCCGCCTGAAGAGCTGCCGCCGCTCGGCATATCAGGAGGTGTACCGCCGGTCGATCCGCTTGGCGGTGTCCCGCTTCCATCGCCTTCCGCAAAAACACCTATTGTACTAAGTCCTAAAGATGCGGCAATTGAGCCTGCCATCAGTGCAGCATATAACGATTTCGGAGCTTTTTTCATATCACTCACCTCGTACCTATATACTATTCTGAATGTGAACATGCTATGTGAACGTCTTCTGAACCTGCCATGAAACATAAGTGAAACAAAAAAGCCAAATAGGTTGAAGAATTTGTTCTTTACAGACTGCTCTGAAATTAGTATGATTTTACCCAAAAGGGGAGATCATTATGAAACTAGTTTATGATGTTGAATCAAAGCCAAAGTTCCATCAGTTGATTGTTTTCGCTTTCCAGCAGGTATTGGCTATTATGGCTGCAACCATCGCCGTCCCACTGATTGTCGGCAATGGCATGAGCACCGCTGCCGCTTTATTCGGCGCCGGTGTCGGCACGTTAGTTTACATTCTATTTACGCAGCATAAAAGCCCTGTTTTTCTGGGCTCTTCTTTTGCCTTCATCGGATCAATGAGTGCAGCGTTCGCAGGCGCCGTCAGTGTCCAGGCTGGTTATCTCGGTCTGATCCTGGGTGCCTTTTTTGCAGGTCTTGTCTATGTCGCCTTTGCTGTCTTAATTCGGACCATCGGCGTCTCCTGGGTTGACAAGCTCATGCCGCCGGTCGTCATCGGACCAACGGTTGCCATCATCGGCTTGTCCTTAGCAGGAAGTGCTGTCACCAACCTGAAGCAGAGCTCCGCAACCGGGGAAAATACACAATGGGCTATCCTCTGTGGATTAGTTGCCCTGCTGGCTACCATGCTGAGTTCCACTTATGGCAAAAAGCACGCCAAGATGATTCCATTCATCATCGGCATCTTAGCCGGATACATCTTCGCAACTGTCCTGACCCTGATTGGCAATGCAACAGGAAATGCATCTCTGCAGATCATCAACTTCTCTACATTCACAGCCTTGACTGCCAACGGTGTCAACCTGAGCACCTTCTTCTCAATGCCTGACTTCACCTTCTTAGAAGCCGCTAAGGGTTTTGCTGGACTGGATGCTTCCTATATTGGTACAGTTGCTGTTGCCTATATCCCAGTTGCCTTCGTCGTCTTTGCAGAACATATCGCAGACCATAAGAACATCTCAAGCATCATTGAAAGAGACCTTCTGAAAGATCCAGGACTGGACCGCACCCTGCTGGGTGACGGTGTCGGTTCCATGGTCGGTGCCTTCTTCGGCGGCTGTCCAAATACGACTTATGGTGAATCCATTGCCTGTGTTGCCATCACAAGAAATGCATCTGTCGCAACCATCACCGTCGCTGCCTTTGAATGCATCATCATCTCCTTCATTTCTCCATTCGTTGCCTTTATCTCATCCATCCCTGCCTGTGTCATGGGCGGTGTATGTATGGCATTATATGGATTCATCGCTGTTTCCGGTCTGAAGATGGTCCAGAAAGTTGACCTGGATGACAACAAGAACCTGTATGTCATTTCAACCATCTTGGTTGCCGGCATCGGCGGATTATCCCTCACCTTCGGGAAAATCACCATTACATCTATTTCTTTTGCCCTGATCCTTGGTATCATTGCAAATAAGCTTCTTTCAAAAGAGGTTGTTGATCATTCTGAAGAATGATCCAGCTTCTTTTTTCTTGTTGAAATCAGCATAAAACATGCTAAAATAGCGTTGCATCAGCGATGAAAGAGACAGAACACAAAGCAGCCCCAAAGAGAGTCCGGAATGGTGAGATCCGGGTGGAACAGAATGTGTTTGTAAGACCTCTTGAGCCAGGCCGCCGTCCGCGTTACAGACATTTAAGAGGCGGCATATATTCAGCCGTGAATTAGGGTGGTACCACGAACAAGCTCTCGTCCCTATGGGTGAGAGCTTTTATATTGGAAGGAGAACACATATGGCCGATGAATTGACCAAAGAAGAAAAGCAGCGCATCAAGGAACAGCGCCGCCAGGAATTTTTAGCAGCACATCCTGAGCTTGCCGCAAAGCAGAAGGAAGCAGAAGAAAAGAAACAGAAGCTGGTGCAGACAAAGAAAGAGATTGTTGACGCAGTTGACGGGGCTCTTCTTAATGACCAGGAGGAATCACGCCGTGACAAGATGAATGACCTGCGCAGTCAGGGCATTGATCCATTTGGTCATGCTTTTGCACGCACTCACAACTCTGCCATGATCAAGAAAGCCTATGGGGAGAAGAATGCTGAAGAACTGAAAGCACTCAACGCTGAAGTCACCATTGCCGGGCGCATCATGTCCAAGCGCAGAATGGGCAAGCTTGGCTTCATCCATTTACAGGACCGTGAAGGCAGAATCCAGGTCGTCATCAACCAGCGAGTTGTCGGTGATGAAATCTACAACCTTTTCAAAAGTGCGGACCTCGGTGACATCATCGGTGTTACAGGTCATGTCTTCAAGACAGATGCAGGCGAACTTTCCGTAGAATGTGCAGAATATACACATTTGACCAAGGCACTGCGTCCGCTGCCGGAAAAGTTCCACGGCCTGCAGGATAAGGAAGAAAGATACAGAAGAAGATATGTTGATCTGATCATGAATGACACATCTCGTGATATTGCCATTCTCAGACCTCGTATTGTCAGTGCCATCCGTCATTGGATGGACGGCCAGGGATATGTTGAAGTGGAAACACCGATACTGCAGCCAATCCTCGGCGGTGCATCCGCAAGGCCATTCGCAACACATCACAATGCGTTGGATAAGGACTACTATCTCCGTATTGCAACCGAGCTGCCATTAAAGAGACTAATTGTCGGCGGTATGGAGAAAGTATATGAGATCGGCCGCATCTTTAGAAATGAAGGCATGGACCTCAAGCACAATCCTGAATTCACCACCATGGAAGCATACTGCGCCTACAGTGATCTGGAAGGTATGATGAAGATGAATGAAGAACTGTTCGAAGCAGTTGCCATGGAGGTATTCGGCAGAACAGAATTTGAATTCATGGGACACACCATTTCATTAAAGGCTCCATTCAAGAGATGGAACATGGTCGATGCTGTCAAGGAAGTCACTGGTGTTGATTTCTGGCAGCCGATGAGTGTTGAAGATGCACTGGCACTTGCCAAGGAGCACAATGTTGAAGTACTGCCTCATCAGCACACTGTCGGCAATATTATTTCTCTCTTCTTTGATGCCTTCTGTGAAGACAAGATCATCCAGCCGACCTTTGTATATGGTCATCCAATTGAGATCTCTCCATTGGCAAAGAAGGATGACAAGGATCCTAGATTCACTCAGCGTTTTGAATTAGAAATCTGCGGCATCGAAATGGACAATGCCTTTACCGAACTGAATGATCCAATCGATCAGAAAGCCAGATTCGAAGCACAGCTTGAACTTAAGAAGCTCGGTGATGATGAAGCCTCTGAAGTTGATGATGATTATGTTGAAGCACTGGAATACGGCATGCCTCCTACCGGCGGCATCGGCATGGGCATTGACCGCTTTGTCATGCTTCTGACTGGACAGGATTCCATCAGAGATGTGCTGCTTTTCCCGACGATGCGTCCAAAAGAAAAATAGAACTGAGACCTTCAGCAGAAGGTCTTTTTTTTT
>Ga0268357_101877_pt1 | contig 11489 bp, 8 predicted proteins | sample BioMet10_FD_192466 | JGI IMG/M metagenome (GOLD analysis project Ga0268357, IMG submission 192466) | Sewage microbial communities from Oakland, California, United States - Biofuel 10 (Illumina Assembly) | ecosystem: Engineered > Wastewater > Sewage > Unclassified | place: USA: California... | reverse complement strand
GGCTCACCCGATAATTAGTGGGGGGAATAAGATAAAATGTTATCTTTGTCGTATGGAAAACGACGTTTTATTATCATTAGTAAATTTGATGCTCCCCGAAAATATTTTATCAAGGTTTAGTATCGTAAATGTAGAAAAGAGTTCAGATACAATACTTATTTATTTGGACGAAAAAATAGATGCTAAGTATGCTTCGAATGACCTCTTTGAATCCAAAGGCTTCCTGAATCCTGTCACCATCAGAGATTTTCCTCTTCGTGACAAAGCTGTTGATTTGGTGGTTCGTCGTCGCCGTTGGATTAATCGACAAGCAAATGAAAGTTTTACAGCTCCTTATGATGAGTTTAAAGCCGAAGGTACCCGCTACTCGAAAGAGTTTGCGGCTTTTTTAAAAGAGGTGTATGGAGACGAGGCCTACGACCTCCCGTTCACTTGATGCTTATTATCATATAAACGGGGATACGTTTGAAAAACAGTATAAAGAAGTCCTGAGCTGTTACCGTGAATGGAATGAGTTGTCTCACGCCGACGAATGGCTTATATTCCCAGAGAATGTTGGTAAACGGCTTTGCATTGATGAGACATCCATAAGTGATGGCGAGCTTTATACTATAGTCTCCAACCCAGAAGCGCGTGGAAGAAAAGGGTCGCTGGTAGCTTTGGTTAAAGGTGTTTCTTCAAATGATGTAATCGATACTTTAAAACTCATACCTGAGGATAAACGATCTGTCGTGGAAGAAGTTACAATGGACCTATCCAATAGCATGAATCTTATAATCCGAAGATGTTTTCCCAAAGCCAAGCGTACAATTGATCGTTTCCATGTTCAAAAGTTGGCATGTGATGCATTGCAGGAAATGAGAATAGCACATCGTTGGGATGCTATTCAAGCCGATACGGATGCAAAAGAAGAGGCTAAGGAAAAAGGAGAAGACTATCAGCCTACCACATTTGCAAACGGTGATACGCAAAAACAATTGTTGGCACGGAGTCGATATTTACTGTTCAAATCCATGGACAAATGGACGGAAAGCCAAAAGGAAAGAGCGGCAATATTGTTTGATATCTATCCCGATATAAAAGAAGCCTATTCTCTAACTCACTCACTGAGAATGATATTCAACAAGAACACGGTAAAGGATGCAGCCAGAATGTCACTTGCACGTTGGTACGACAAAGTCGATAACTCCGGCTTTAAAAGTTTTAATGTCATAGCAGGAACATTGTACGAACATTATGACGAGGTATTGAACTTCTTTACAAACAGGGCAACCAATGCGTTTGCAGAATCTTTTAATGCAAAAATCAAACAATTTAGGGCACAGCTTAGAGGAGTGATTGATATAAAGTTTTTCTTCTTTAGATTGACTAAGCTTTATGCATAGCCCCACTAAATATCGGGTGAGCCGAAGCTTTTCTTTTTCGGATCAGATTTCTGGTGTGACCTAAATAAAAAAGCTTCCTAAATCATTGATCTAGGAAGCTTTTTTTACATTTGAGATGAACTATTGTTCTCTGGTGATCCGCTTGGGGCTCGAACCCAAGACCCCAACATTAAAAGTGTTGTGCTCTACCAACTGAGCTAGCGAATCATTCGTTTAGTTCTCTTTAGCGGGTGCAAAGATACGGCTTTTTCTTTACCAACCAAACATTTCCTATAAAAATATTCTGTTTATTTTTCGCTGGTTTTCTTTTCTTCCTGATTATCAGTTTCTTTAGGGTCGATTATTTTTTCACGATGAATAATATATCTCTGATAGTAAGATAGCATGAGGGATGTTGCTGGAAGAGCGATAATCATTCCGAGGATTCCGAGCAAAGAACCCCAGATGGAAAGTGATAGTAAAATGATGGCAGGATTAAGGCCGGTTATCCTTCCCATTACATTAGGAACAATAAATGAATCTTCTATTGCTTGTACTACTGCAAAGACTATTAAAGCTGAACCAAGCACAATCCAGACGCTTTGTCCGGTATCGGCTGCTTTGAGTAATCCCAGGATGAAAGCTGGAAAAAGGGCAATCACTTTCATATAAGGTATCATACTTAATATGCCAATTAAAAATGCCAGTCCCAGAGCTAATGGATAATCAATGATAAGAAAACCAATACCCGAAATTATAGCAACACATAATGCTACAAATGCTTGCCCCCTAAAGTATCGGTTCATCCCATTCTTTAAATCATTAATTATATTAGCAGAAAAATGTCTGTATTTCTTGGGGATAAATTCAATCCATCCTTCAGCAATAGCTTCATAATCGAGAAGAATGAACACGGTATAAAGGAGGATGATAAAAGATGCTATGATGCTGAACAAAACATCCAGAGATTCAGATAGGAGCGTCCATAGTTTTGGAAGGGCGTTTTTGGTAAGATTGGTAATGTTTTCTTGACTGAAGATTTTGCTCAGTTCTTTGACATCCAGATTTTCATTAATGAAATTAGTGATTACCTTGGGAAATACATTAATGCCCGACCCATTTGATATATAAGTCATAATTAGATTATTGGCTTTCCCAAATTCTGCAACCAATGGGGGGATCAGTAAAAAACATAACCCGGCAATAACTCCTCCAATAGTTAATATGGCGCAAATAATAGACAGAATTCTGATCTTAACTTTTAGTTTATACTGAAAGAATCTAACCAGCGGATACATAAAGTAAGCTATCAACCAGGCTATAAAAAAGGGTAGTAATACAGCACTTAGCTTATCGAATAAATATATTATCCCAACAACAATGGCTACTCCAAAGATAAAGCGGATAAAACTGTCGAATGTGATTTTCTTTTCAAGCATAAATTTAGTTGATTAATATTGATTTATTCAGAACTTTCTTTTAAGGCTCTAGTATAGCATGTTCTGCAAAGAGGCTCATATTCTTCTTTTTCACCTAACAAAACGCGCTTCTCATTTTCAACAATGCGATGTGATACGTAAGCAAGCTGTCCGCATTTTACACAGATGGCATGTACTTTGGTCACTTCATCAGCTATAGCGCATAAGTCGGGCATAGGACCAAATGGGATACCTTTGTAGTCCATATCAAGTCCTGCAATGATTACCCTTATGCCGCTATCTGCCATTTTGTTGCATACATCTACTAATCCTTTGTCAAAGAACTGTGCTTCGTCAATACCTACTACATCAATATCGCTGGAAAAAAGTAAAATGCTGGCAGATGATTCTATGGGAGTGGAAGATATGGAATTGCTGTCATGGGAAACCACTTCTTCTTCTGAATAGCGGGTGTCTATGGCAGGCTTATAAATTTCAACCCTTTGCCTGGCAAATTTGGCTCTTTTTAATCGACGTATCAGCTCTTCTGTTTTGCCTGAGAACATTGAACCGCAAATAACTTCTATCCGGCCTCTTCTACGTGTTTCTAATATTTGGTCTTCGGAAAATATTACCATAGCGCCTTGGGGTATTAAAATTTTAGTATCTGTTTACTAATTGTCTACAAAAATAATACTTTTTTTGTGTTTTGCATATTATTTATTTCTACATTTGCCACACAGTCGCATAATTGTGCGGATTTGAAAATGTTATTACCAGGATTATCAGTTTCGATCCTGGTCGAAGGAAGAAAGATTTTTTTTTTAATATATTTATATTTTAGAAATGGGAAAATTGTATGTTGTACCAACACCGGTCGGTAATTTGGAGGATATGACTTTCAGGGCTATTAAGATCTTGAAAGAAGCTGATCTGATTCTTGCCGAAGATACACGTACTTCAGGTATTTTACTGAAACACTTTGAGATTAAAAATGCAATGCAGTCTCACCACAAGTTTAATGAACATAAAATGGTGGAAAGCGTTGTTAACAGAATAAAGGCTGGTGAAACGGTTGCGCTGATTTCGGATGCAGGAACACCGGGGATATCCGATCCCGGATTTTTGGTGGTTCGGGAGTGTGTAAGAAGCGGAATTGAAGTACAATGCCTTCCGGGTGCAACTGCGTTTGTGCCTGCGGTAGTGGCTTCCGGACTTCCTAATGAACGTTTCTGCTTTGAAGGATTTCTTCCTCAGAAGAAAGGGCGGATGACCAGATTGAAGTCTTTGCAAGTGGAAACGCGCACAATGATTTTTTATGAGTCGCCACATCGTTTGCTCAAAACCCTGATTCAGTTCGGGGAGTATTTTGGAGCAGAACGCAAAGCCTCTGTTTCAAGAGAAATTTCTAAAATACACGAAGAAACAGTGCGTGGAACTTTGGCTGAATTAGTAGAACACTTTACAAGTGTAGACCCTCGTGGCGAAATTGTAATAGTGCTAGCTGGCATAGATAATTAGAAATTAAAAATAGCTTCACTTAAAAACAAAAGACGTATGAAAAAACTATTATTTTTATCTTTATGCGTAGCCATGTTGGCTTCTTGTGGCAATAAAAAAAGTGGTGAGAATGATCAGCTTAAAGCCGAAAATGATTCTCTTTCGATGCAATTGACTCAACGTAACAACGAACTGGATGAAATGATGGGCACATTCAATGAAATTCAGGAAGGTTTTCGTCAGATTAATGCGGCTGAAAACCGAGTAGACTTACAGAAAGGCAAGATTGCTGAAAATGCAGCTTCGGCAAAAGAGCAGATTGCTTCTGATATTCAGTTTATTTCTAAAACAATGGATGCCAATAAGGCTCAGATTGCTAAATTGAAATCTCAGCTGAAGAATAGTAAGACTAATTCCGCTCAATTGAAGAAAGCTATTGAAGGCTTGACTGCTGAACTGGAACAAAAAGCAAAACAAATTGAAGAGTTGCAGGCTGAATTGGCTGCCAAGAATATTCGTATTCAGGAATTGGATGAGGCTGTTTCCGGATTAAGTACTAATGTTCAGACTCTTACTGAAGAAAGTACGGCAAAAAGTAAAACAATGTCTGAACAAGACAAAACGATTAACACAGCCTGGTTTGTATTTGGAACGAAAGCTGAATTGAAAGCTCAGAAGATTCTTAAGAGTGGCCAGGTGCTGAAAACCGCTGACTTCAATAAGGACTACTTTACTGAAATTGATATCCGCACAACTAAAGAGGTGAAACTTTATTCAAAACGTGCTGAGTTACTGACCAGTCACCCTGTAAATTCTTACTCGTTGGAAAAAGATGAAAAGGGACAACTGACTTTAAAGATTTCTAATCCAAAGGAATTCTGGAGTGTATCAAGATATCTTGTTATCCAGGTTAAATAATTAAGCTAAACTTGCGCCAGTAGATTTGTTATATGCAGAATAAGCTATAATAAGTCTACTGGCGCATTGTTATTATAATGTGTACTCATTATGTATAAAAGTATTTTTTTTGATTTAGACGATACGCTCTGGGATTTTTCAGAAAATGCTTATGATTCTTTTTCTGAAGTCTATGCTCATTATGATTTTGATCAGTATTTTGATTCTTTTGATCAGTTTTATTCTATTTATAAGGAATACAATGCCCAGTTATGGATTGAATATGGTAATGGCAATATCACTAAGAATGAACTTAACCGCAAGCGCTTTTTTTATCCGCTTCAGTATGTCGGAGTGCATGACGAGGATCTGGCGAAATCCTATTCAGATGATTTCTTTAAATTAATTCCTACCAAGAGTAAACTGCTTCCTTATGCCAAAGAGGTATTGGAATATCTTTCCGGAAAATATCGTCTTTTTATTCTCTCTAACGGTTTTCGTGAGTTGCAATTTCGTAAGATGACCTCGGCTGGCATAAATCATTATTTTGAGAAGGTAATTCTCTCTGATGATATTCAGATACATAAGCCAAATCCTGAAATCTTTTATTTTGCCCTATCTGCCACACAATCCATTTTAAGTGACTCGTTAATGGTAGGAGATAGTTGGGAAGCTGATATAGCCGGAGCCAAAGGGGTGAATATGGACCAAATGTTCTTTAATTATTCAGGCATGGAAGAGCTTTCTTTCAAACCTACGTACTCTATTAAAAGCTTAAAAGACATATTGAGCATTCTTTGATTCTTTATTATCTTTAGAATAGTGCTATTCTGACCTTCCTGAGTTCTTCCTCCTTATTTATTTTCTTCCATTTTTAAAGGCGATTTAAAAGCAATGTGAGTCTGTTTCGACAATATAATATTGTTAAATTGATCGTTGCTTTTTATAACACTTGCCGTTGAATTAAATGTTGTTTAATAAGTTTTTGCCAATTTCATCAAAATGATTGGTTTTTATGGCATATTTTATCGATAAATATCAAAATGTGCCATTTAAATCACTTTTTGTTTGTTCACTATGTCGTTAAATAGAGGCTATTTTACTTATTTTAATGGTGTGTTATGTACTATTTAAAGCTATATGGGCACTTAAATATAACAATTTGTAGTAATTGAAAGGTTTTTTAAATAAATTAGTTGTTTATTTTGCTTTTATTCATATCTTTGCAAATTGTTAGGTTAGAGAAAATAAATATTGTAAAGTTAAACTTTAAGAGAGAATTTATGAAAAGAAAATTAATGCTGTTATTGACATGTCTATTTGTAGGCATTGGTTTAGTAACTGCCCAAAATCAGAAAGTGACAGGCGTTGTCGTTTCTGAGGAAGATGGGCAACCTGTGTTAGGCGCATCTGTATTGGTTAAGGGTACTAAAATAGGTGCCACTACTGATCTGGATGGTAAGTTTACTTTGTTAAACGTTCCAAGTTCTGCAAAGACTCTGGTTATTTCTTACATTGGTATGAAAACTAGTGAAGTTGCCATTAAGCCTGTTGTAAATGTGAAGTTAGCTTCGTCTGCTAAAGCTTTGGAGGAAGTAGTTGTTGTTGGTTATGGTGTACAAAAGAAAAAAGACGTAACCAGTTCAATTTCTAAAGTTGGCGGTAGTGAAATCAGTAATTTGGCTTCACCTTCTTTTGATACTCAATTATCTGGTCGTGCTGCAGGTGTTCAGGTTGTTTCACCTAATGGCGCATTAGGATCTACTCCTACGTATCATGTGCGTGGCTTGAGTACTATCTCTTCAAGTAGCCAGCCATTGATTATTATTGATGGAATGCCTGTTACATCAGGAGATACAGGTATGCTATATAGTTCGTTTAATGCAATGTCTGATATCAATCCAAATGATATTCAGTCTATTGAAATCCTGAAAGATGGAGCTGCAACAGCTATTTACGGTTCACGTGCTGCTAATGGTGTTGTATTGATTACTACAAAGAAAGGTGCTAAAAGTGCCACTAAAGTAACTTATGATGGTTATGTTGGTGTTGCTTCGCCAACTAAATTACATGATCTGTTGAACGCAAAGGATTTTGTAACTATTGCTAATGAGAAATATGAAAACTGGGGTGAAAAAGGACAAGCTGTTTATGATCCAAATGGCCCTGATACAAAGTGGAATGACTATATCTACAGGAATAATGCTTTTCAACAGAATCATAATATAGCTGCAAGTGGTGGTACAGAAAATAGTCAGTATTACTTTTCACTAGGTTATACTGATCAGGATGGTATCGTTCGTGCAAATAATCTGGAACGTTACTCATTGAAAGCTGATTTGACTCAGAATGCTAACAAATGGCTAAAGATTGGACTAAATGTACAAGCTAGTCATACCACCATTAACGGGGTAATGAATGAAGAAAACTCTTTGGGTAGCGTAGGATTTGCAGGTGTTCGTATGCTGCCTAACGTTTCTGTTTTTGATCCAACAGATATTACAGGCTATAATATTGATAAAGAAAATCGTAAAACGTTAGGGCGTGGAGGTAACCTTAAATATATTGATAATGGTATTCAGAATATTGTATGGGCTTTAGATAATAATGTAAACCGTTCAACCAATACTCGTTTAATCGGCGGAGGTTTTGCTGAAGCTACTTTAATGGATGGGCTTACATTGCGCACTCAGGCAAGTCTTGACCTTTCTAAATTAACAGATTATATGTATTGGGATCCGGAATCTGGCGACGGTTATGGATACAAAGGTACAATTGAAGAAGTAAATACCACTTATAAAAACTGGAACTGGCAAAATGTGTTGAACTTCAACCGTTCATTTAATGAAGTTCACAATTTAAGTGCTACAGCCGTTCAGGAATATACATATAGTGAATATGAGTGGACTGATGCTTCTGTTCAGCAGTTATCAGATAGATTCTTCTCAGATCATATCATCTCTAAGACGTTTGGTGATAAAAATGTGGGAGGAAATAAGTCCTTTAATGGTTTAGCTTCTTATATGTTGCGTGCTAATTATAATTATGATAGTAAATATTATGTTGGTGCATCTGCTCGTAGAGATGGTTTGTCTCGTTTGTCAAAAGACAAACGTTGGGGTACTTTCTACGGAACATCTGCAGCATGGCGTATTTCCCGGGAAAATTTCTGGAAAGAATCTTCTGTTAGTAAGGTTGTAAATGACCTCCGTCTACGTGCTAGTTATGCTACGCTGGGTAATTCAGAATTAGGAAGCAATTTCCCTTATTTGGGTACTTATTCTGCAAAACAATATGGCGCTGAATCTGGAATTGCCTGGAGCAATATGGGTAATGATCAATTAAAATGGGAAACTACAGAAACTTTTGATTTAGGTTTGGATGGAACTCTTTTTGATGGACGTTTAACTTTTGAATTAGCATATTGGCAAAAGAATTCTAAAGACTTGGTATTAGAAGTTCCTACAGCTCCTTCTTTGGGTATCCCTGGTAACAGCTATTATGATAATATCGGTAAAATTAAAAACTCAGGTATTGAACTAACGGTAGGTGGTGACGTTATAACCAGCAAAGACTTTAAATGGCATGCTGATGTAAACTTCTCTACTCTGAAAAACGTTGTGAAGTCTTTATATGGCGGCAATGATATCCTTGATAATTATACAATTATCCGTGAAGGAGAGTCTTATAAATCACTTTATGGATATGATTATTATGGAGTAAATAAAATGAATGGTAATCCTATCTGGAAAAAAGTGGATGGCTCTCTTGTTCAGTTTGATACATTTGGTGCTGATTATGATTATAAAGTTTATGATCCGAATAATCCATCTGATGTGTCTAAAGCTTCTTCATTGGATGCTTCTGATCGCAAAATCTTGGGATCTTCTGTACCTACATGGTTTGGTGGTTTCAATAATACATTGACCTATAAAAACTTTGATTTGAATGTATTTTTCCGCTTCTCAGGTGGAAATAAAATTATGAATGCTACTCGTCAAGGATCGTTGTTGAATATGGAATTTGCCAATAATGGCACAGAAATTCTGGGACGCTGGCAAAGTGTTGACAAACCAGGTGATGGCATGACTCCTAAGATTGGTTATGGTGATAACCTTAAATTATTTAATGATGGCTATACGGATTCTCATTTTGTTCAAAATGGAGCATTCTTAAAATTGTCAACTTTAACCTTGGGATACACATTACCAAAGAGTTTGTTGTCTAAGATAAATATTTCTAAGGTGCGTTTTTATGCACAGGCACAGAATCTCCTGACAATTACCGGGTATAAGGGACTTGATCCAGAAACAACTTCTTCTTCTAATCATGTAACACGAATGGGGGTTGATTGGGATGGTCTGCCACAGCAACGTGTTCTTTCTTTCGGTGCAAATGTTACATTTTGATTTAAGTAAAATAAACTTTTAAAAAAATGATTATGATATACAATAATATATTCAAAAATATTTCTTCTGTAGCGTGGGCTGCTGTATTTGCTGTAGCTCCAATGCTCTCTTCCTGTGAAAAGGATGTGGTGGACTTGAAGCCGGTAGCCACCTTCTCAGACATATCAGCCTTTACTACCCCTGCACGTTGTGAGCTTTCTATGATTGGTGCGTATGATGCAGCACAATGTGGTTCTTATGGTGGAGACTACACTCGCGGCTATCCATTTGGGGCAGCAAGTATTATTCAAGGTGAGATGCGTGGTGAAGATATGAATCTTACTGCACAATTTTATAAGATCACTTATACATCAACATATAGCGTAACTTCAACGAATAATACATATATGTGGGAAACCTCATTTGAATGTATCAATCGTGTGAATACTGTATTGAAGGGAGAAGCAGATGCTTTTGCTAACAAAGTGATTACAGAGGATGTTAGTAATCAATATAAAGGAGAATGTTTGTTTCTTCGTGCTTTGACTTATCATAACTTGATGATTCATTATGCACTGCCATATAATGTTGAAGGAAACAATAGTTATGGAATGCCTATTTATCTGACACCAGTTAATACAAAGGCGGAAATTGCTGAAGCGTTGAAAATTGGACGTTCTTCTGTAAAAGATACTTATGCACAGATTCTAAAAGATCTTAATGAGGCTGAGAGCCTGCTTCCTAATTCTGTTGCTGCTAATAGGATAACCAGAGCTTGTAAAGGTGCTGCTATTGCATTAAAGACTCGTATTTATCTTCATATGCGCGATTGGGCAAATGTAGAAAAAGAAGCTGCCAAACTTACTAAGGATGCAACTGTTGCTCCATTTTCAAGTGCTATTGGTAACTATACCCTAGAATCTTCACCAGCAACACCGTTTACTTCATATTCTGACAACTCTGAGTCTATTTTCTCTATTGAAAATAGCTCAACGGATAATGGTGACGTGAATGGTGCAATGGCTGCTATGATGTCTGTTCGTACTGGTGGACGTGCAATATGTACTTCCTCTCCAACACTGTATAATTCAAGTTATTGGTTAGGAGATGATAAACGTCGTAGTCTATTGATGTATCAGGCAAGTAATGATTATTATTACTGCGATAAATACCAGAATCCAGTTACAAACCAAGAATATGCTCCGATCATCCGCTATGCAGAAGTTCTGTTGAACTATTCGGAAGCTGCTCTCCGTTTAGGAAATAAGCCTTTAGCTCTGGAATTACTAAATGCTGTTCGTAATCGTTCTTTAGCTGACAAAACAAAAGCATATACAGCTTCCAGTTTTGCTACTGATAAAGACCTTTTAACAGCCATTTTATGGGAACGTCGTATTGAGTTCCATGGAGAAGGTCGCCGTTGGGAAGATATTCATCGTCTGGCAAAAGATGATCTTTGTCCTTCAGGTGGTATACCTGCTAAGATTGAGTTCAATAATGCTAAAGTATTATATAAGGATGGTAAAATTGTGCCAGGAACAGGTAATGCTTTTGTTGTAAATGGTGAAGTGAAATCAGCATGGTACAGCTCAAGTGCTAAATTTATTCCTTATACAGATAAACGTTTCATCTGGCCTATACCACAGGATGACTTGTTGCGTAACCCAACATTGGCTGCTCAGCAGAATGCTGGCTGGTAATAGCAGTTGTAGATAATACTTCATTAAACAAAAAAGGGAAATACTTTCGGGTATTTCCCTTTTTTTTATTTCTCTGACATTATCCATGTTTTTGTTACAGAAACCTATAACGCTTATTTAGGGTCTGCTGAAAAAGTCCAAGCTCTCTCAATATAATATTGGTGCAGCTTGGATTTTTTCTTTTTCTATTCTTTCAAATATATAAATCTCATTACCCAATTC
>Ga0268357_101876_pt1 | contig 11505 bp, 11 predicted proteins | sample BioMet10_FD_192466 | JGI IMG/M metagenome (GOLD analysis project Ga0268357, IMG submission 192466) | Sewage microbial communities from Oakland, California, United States - Biofuel 10 (Illumina Assembly) | ecosystem: Engineered > Wastewater > Sewage > Unclassified | place: USA: California... | reverse complement strand
CCGTTGTTAAGAAATGTGCCAAGGTTTCATTTTTGCAAATTTTTTCTACAACCTTAGCAACAGGCTGCATGATAAAACGAATAACAGTAGCACAAATAAAATAAACTACAATACCTTCGATAATGTTTCCTAAAGAAAATGAACCTACCTTAAAAGATATGACTTGTTGAATTTCATTCCAGATTGCCATTCCCAATCCATCTCCACATGCTTAATATTTTGTATTTATTTTTCCATCTGAGGTTTTGCTCTGTGTTCCACATTAGCCTTCAATTGGTTTCTCATATAATCAGTCATCAAGACTCCTACCTCAGAAACAGTTGCCATACCATGTTTTAAATTTTCCTCAAGGAAGGGATATATTTTTTCAATTTGTTCCTTGGTATCCACTAGTTTAAGCATAACAGGCAAATTAATAGGGTCAGAAAAATTAATCAAGAATCTTTTTTCTGCGCCACGAATCTTGCTACCAAAACCACCATCGCACTTAATCATGGTGCAACCGGCAATTTTCAGCTCAATGGCTTTGGTCATAATTGCTTTATACAATGGGCCTTCACCTTTATAAAAAACATCTTCTCCTACATAAATAGTTATCATGGAAAGTTTCACAAATTCTGCCATTTTTCAAGCCTCCCTTTCAGTTCTTTATATTTTTATTGTAGCATTTTCTGCCTTTTTTGGTAAGGCTTCGTTAAGGCTGCCTGTTCTATAGCCCTCCAAATCCAAGGTTACAAATTTAAAGCCAAATTCTTTAAAGCTAGTTATTAATTTCATTTTAAATGGTTCTGCCAAAAGCTTAGGAAAATCTGCCTCACTAACTTCTATTCTAGCCAGATTACCATGGCTCCGTACTCGTAGGTGTTGCAGCTTTAATGGTGCTAAGAAAGCTTCTGCCTCTTCTACTCTTCGCAGTTTCTCTGTTGTCAGTTCTTCCCCATAGGGAATCCTGGATGCCAGACAAGCTGCTGATTCCTTTTGCCAAGTTGGAAGGCCTCTCTCCTTAGACAACGCTCTAATATCAGCTTTGGTAAGTCCTGCCTGACGCAAGGGACTAACTATTTGCAGCTCCTGCAAAGCTTTCCTACCCGGTCTGTAATCCTTGTCATCATCCACATTGGAGCCATCTGCTACATAGGTTATTCCTGCTGCTTGTGCCACTGCCAAAAGTTCAGAGAAGATTTTCTTTTTACAATAATAGCATCTATCCGGAGGATTAGCTGCCACTTTTTTATCACTTAGCGGTCTTACCTGGAGCAGCTGATGCTTAACCCCTATGACAGCTGCTAACTCTTGTGCCTCTTGTATTTCCCTACGAGGGCAAAAAGCAGAATCTACTGTTACTGCCAGCACCTTGCTGCCTAAGACTTTAAAGGCTTCTGAAACTAAGAAGGTTGAATCGACGCCTCCGGAAAAGCCAATGACTAGACTGCCATAGCGCGCCAGCTCTCTATCTAAGGTAACCAGTTTATTTTGCAGTTTCATCCTTTGCTACCTCCGACTTTTTATGTTTCTTATAATTACGATAAAGGAAAGCACCTAAACAAATCAGCACAACGATTGCTATCCAGGATGCCGCTTTTACAGGGTTAAGATAAGTTACAGTGGCATTAATAGGTGTCGTTCCGCCCAAAGCCAGATTCCAGGTTAAGGTCTTGCCATCCTCTGATACTTGAGAAGCGTCATTGCTATCGGTAGCAGTAGGCAGCTTCAAAATAAACTTCAGCTCCATTTGCTTAAAAACATTGTCCAGCATAAACTTCACTTCCGGTGAAGACATGCTGGCAGAAGGATTTAAGTTTAAGCCTGTTTTTACACTAATGGTATCAAACAAAAGTCCCTGCTTAACATTAACCATGGATTTAGGAGCTGTCTCAGATGGCTTAGACTCAGGTGCAGGCGTAGCAGGTTTTTCTTCTTTTTGATCCTTACCTTTATTGTCCTTCTCCTTATTGCTATCTACTGCTTGTTTTAGCTTATCAAAACGAAAAGCTTCCAAAACCTTAGAGTCTTTAATATCAGTAACATTTTTATAATGCTTAAAAGCACTAAAGCCTGTCATGTCACCTTCTTGCACATCGGTAATAGTATAACCATCCTGATTAAACTCATCTTGGAAAGAACCTAGTGCACCCCTTAGCAGAGATACAGTCACCAGCTTACAGCGAACATCAGCAGCACCCCAACGAGAAATATCAAGCGTAATCTCGCCTTTGGCACAGCCACTCAGGGTTACTGCACAAGCCACCAATATTGCTAAAATAAATTTTTTCATATTTCCTCCCAAGGGAATATCCTCTTACCAAATTAACTTGCACTAAACTTACAAAGCTAGTAAAATCAAGGTATACAATTTCAAGTAGAAAGAAGTGATACAATGCATCCTTTTCAAATAGGTATGGCTGCTGAAGCTAGTGAAGTAGTTTTGCATACCAATACTGCCGCTGCCATTGCCAGTGGTACTCTAGACGTTTATGCTACTCCTGCTATGATTGGTCTTATGGAGCAGGCTGCTTGCAAAGCCATTGCCGCTTGTTTAGAAGACGGTATTACTACCGTTGGTGTCAGCATAAGCATCTCACATGATTCTGCAACTCCTGTAGGTAAAACGGTTACTGCCAAAGCAGTTTTAACAGGTGTTGATGATAGAAAGCTTACCTTCAAAGTTATTGCTAGTGATGATTGTGGTGTCATTGGCCAAGGCATACACGAACGTTTTCTAATTAAATCTGAAAAATTCTTGGCTAAATTAAAAGCCAAAAAAGGTTAATCAACCAAAGCTTTCATCACCATGACGTTGCTCACAACTCCTACTCCTCCGGGAACCGGAGTATAAGCGCTTGCTTTCATATGGGCTCCATGGGTAAGGTCACCTAGGATTTTCCCGTCCACGGCATTAATGCCTACGTCTACAAGCACTACGTCTTCTTTAACCATATCTGCTGTTACAAAATTAGCTTTGCCTATAGCAGCAACAATGATATCTGCCTGTCGTAATATGTCAGGCAGATTTTTTGTTTTTGAATGGCAAATGGTAACAGTAGCATTTTCCTTCAGCAGCAGTAAGGCCAATGGTTTGCCAACCACGTTACTTCTCCCTAAAATCACTACATTTTTACCAGCCATTTTTATATCATAATATTTTAATATTTCCAAACAAGCTTTGGGAGTACAAGGCGCCAGTTCAGTACGTCCTAAGAATAATTCTCCTGCGTTAGCAGGGCTTAGGCAATCCACATCTTTGGCAGGATTTAAAAGTCTGCATAATTTTCTACTCTGCAGGTGAGCGGGAAGAGGCATAAAGGGTAAAATACCCTGCACTGTTTCATCAGCGTTAAGTGCACTTAGTGCTTCTTCAGCTTCTTTTTGGGTAACGGTAGCAGGTAAATTTACCTGCTTGGTTTTAAGTCCCAGACTATGAGCTAGTCTAATCAGCCTATCTCTGTACACTAACGAAGCAGGATCTTCTCCCACTAAAAAAGTAGCCAAGGTATATACTTTTTGCGCAAATTTTTCCTTTAGCTCATTTTTAATTTGTTCAGCAACGGGTTTGCCATACATTATAATTTTTTCCATAACGTACTCCTTATTACAAGAAATCAGCGCCACAAGCAATCAGAATTGGTCAGCTACTAGGAACAGTGGTTCGCTGTTTCCACTTAGCTACGCTTATCAGCTTGCTTCGTGGACAGCTATCACATGGCCGGTTCCAATTGCTCACTATGTCGCTATGCTCCTTGTTCGCAAGGAAGCCGGCTCAACAACGTATATGACCGATTATAATCGTTTGTCTATCTGAACCATACTTCTACTGTATCGTCTTCTTTTAATATTGCTCCAGGTCCCGGATTCTGTTTCCAGGATATGCCACTGCCACGTGGAATTAAGGATAATTTTCCTTGCTGCAAAATAGCAGCTACCTGACGCATATTATAGCCTGCCAAATTAGGAAGCTTTACTTTGCCGTTTTCCAAAAGTGTCATTTGCGGTAGTTTACTTTCTCCGGTCTGTTTAGGCAAAAGCAAGGATTCTACGGAAGGAAGTCCGGTAGCATCACTAGGTTGAATACCTTTAGCCACCAGAATTTGTTGTAAGGTGTCGCGGAAAATAGGCGCGGCAACTTGGGAACCATAGAAAGCTCCTCTTGGTGAATCCAGCATGATAAGCATAGCGTATTTAGGATTATCACTAGGCACAAAACCTACGAAGGAAGCAATATAGAGACCGGGCGTATAGCCGCCACCTTTAGCCAATTTTTCTGCAGTACCGGTTTTACCGGCAATTTTATAGCCTTTGATTTGAGCGGTTTTACCACCGCCCTCAGAAACTACCTTTTCCATCATGGTCCGCATTTCGCCGGCAACCTCCGGTGTAATGACATCACGGACGATTTCCTTCTTACCTGCTTTTATAACTTTACCGGAAGGATCAACAACCTTGTCTACGATATATGGTTTTAATAAATGTCCACCATTGGCAATGGCACAAATAGCCCTCAGCATTTGCAATGGTGTTACAGCTATACCCTGACCTATGCCCATGGTAGCAACATCAGAAGGAACCATGTCATCAGGATTGTATAAGATACCTGCTTCTTCGCCAGGTACATCGCTGCCTGTAGGAGAACCAAAGCCAAATTTCTTGGCGTACTCTGTTTCTCTCTTGCCACCAAGCTGCAAGCCTAAATGAGCCATACCTGTATTCAATGAATATTTAATAATATCAGTAAAGGTAACATTACCTAAACCACGACCATCCCAGTTGCGGATACGTCTGCCACCTACATCAATAGAGCCTAAATCATTAAACGGTGTAGTAGGCGTAATGACGCCTTCCATTAGTCCTGCGCAGCCCATAATAGGTTTGAACACAGACCCAGGTTCGTAAATAATGGCAACTGCTCTATTAATAAAATCCTCTGAACGGCCTTTGTAAAACATGTTAGGGTCAAAGGTAGGACGAGAGGCCATACCTAAAATTTCTCCGGTATTAGGATCCATTAAAATTGCCGCCGCACTGGCACAGTGTGTTTTGCTCATGGCATCATCCAAGCTGCGTTCCAAAATAAATTGCATCTTGGCATCAATTGTAAGTTGGACCGTATTCATCTTAGGACTCTCTACCTGGTTAAGGCCGGATTGTCCCATCCTATTACCTTTAGCATCAAAGAAATTACCGTGTTTGGATTCCTTACCTTTAATTAAGCTGTCCAAGGAAGCTTCAATGCCTTCCAAGCCTTTATCATCAGTACCTACAAAGCCCAGAACCTGCGCTGCCAATTTATTTTTAGTATAATAGCGTTTACTTTCTTCCTGAAAATGAAAGCCATTAAGCTTTTCTTCTTTAATGACCTCAGCAACCTTTTGTGCCTCTTCAGCTTCCATGGTTCTTTTAATCCAAGTAAAACGTCTATGTGGTTCTGAAAAAATGTTATACAGTTCTTCTGTCTTCATACCTAAAATAGGTGCTAATTTTTGGGCCGCTACATCTCTCACATTGCGATTAGGTAATTTACCACCGGGCCAATATTCAGCAATATCATCCATGCCTTCCGGATCTACATACAAGGATTTACTAACAATACTAACAGCCAGTTCTTCCCCATTGCGATCCACAATGCTACCCCTGGGAGAAATTTCAGTATACTCTCCCATTATTTGCTCCATGGCTTCTTTGGCTAAAACATTACCTCTGATAATTTGCAGATAAAACAAACGACCAATAATGAGCAATACCACCAGAGAACTTAGCATAACTATTTTAACGTTACGTTTTTTACAGTGCTCCATGGTAAAAAGATTTTCCGGTTTAGCTAAACGATTTTCCATTCTACTGCGAAAGGTGGATTTCTTTTGCATTAATGCCACCTCCCTTGAGAATAAGGAGTTCTTCCGGCTCTATTGTTACGCAAAAAAGCAGGCTTAGCGAGTTCTTCTTCTTTAGATTTTTGTATTTCTTTCCTATAAACCGAAATAACCAGGCCTATAGCTGCTAATGTAGCAATTAAGGATGTACCACCATAACTGATAAAAGATAAAGGCACACCTATAACAGGCAGTAGTCCGCAAACCATGGCCATATTGGCAATAGCCTGTCCTACTACAAAGAAATTAACACCTGTTACTAATAAGAAGCCTGCTCTATCCGTGGTATTTTGGCCTATTCTATAAATAGCCATAGCCAACATGATAAACAAAATCATTAAGCCTATAGCTCCTAAAAAGCCCCATTCCTGACAGAAGATTGCAAAAGCAAAATCTGTATGAGCCTCCGGCAGAAAGAAAAATTTGCCGGTACCCATGCCAAAAGAAGTACCAAGCCAGCCACCGCTGCCAATAGACACAAAGGACTGTACGGCCTGATAGCCATTACCTTGAGGATCTGCCCAAGGATTGAGCCAAATCAATACTCTGTTTAAACGATAGGGTGCTTTAGCAATAGCTCCCACTACCACCACTAATCCTGCGCCGCCTAAAAAGGCTACTTCCTTTAAAGGCAGACCTGCAATAATATAAAGTATTATCATTAACCCCATAATGATGCCGGCAGTTCCCACATCAGGCTGCACAGCAACCATCAAGGTAAGAATAGCTGCTTCAATAAAAGCAAAGTTAACTTTTGTTTTAAACAGATGAGGTTTAAGTCCCTTATCCATCAGATGGCCTAAATAACCTGCCCCCAAAATCAAAACAGCCAATTTTACAAATTCAGAAGGCTGCACAGAAATAAAGCCTAAATTCAACCATCTCTGAGCGCCCTTGGTTGTACGTCCAAAAATATCTACTGCCAAAAGAGCAACAAAGGCAAGAAAGAAAATCAAATGCTTCTTAGCCAGCCAGCTATGATAATCTGTTTTCCAACCAATAAGACACATGGCCACAAGGCCGCCAATACCAAAAATAACGTAACGGAATAAATAGTAATAACCGTTGTTAAACATAGCATCAGCTACTACAAAGCTTGCACTAAAAATATTTACACCGCCCAAGAGCATTAAAATACCCACCAAGGTAAGCATGGCATCTCTAGGGTTGTCCCAAAACAAAAACTGTTTCCGCATTTTATCTCCAATTCACTTAAAACTCAACTTCACAAAAATTAATTTTTTTCCCTAAAGCACTAAATTTCTTTTCATATTCTGTTTGTACTTCATTTTCATAAGCACTATGATGCAAGTCATTAGTTTGAGCCACAAGCTTTAAGCCAAAGTTCTTAAATTCGTCTAAGGAAAAAGCAAACAAGGCATCATTATCTGTCTTAAAACGCAAATGCCCATGAGGACGTAAAATTTGTTTATATACGGCCAAAAAAGTATGATACGTTAAGCGCCTTTTGGCGTGACGAGCCTTGGGCCAGGGATCGCTGAAATTCAAATACAGGCAATCCACTTCCCCCGGTGCAAACCATTCTACCAGCTGAGCTCCGTCACCACACAGCATTTTTACATTAGTGAGCTTTTGCTCTCTAATTTTTTTTACGCCGTGATAACAAATTTCCCGTTGTACTTCCAAGCCTAAAAAGCCTTGGTCAGGATGAGCAAGTGCCATGCCTGTTATAAAAGCTCCTTTGCCGGAGCCTATTTCCAAGGATAATTGTTGTGCTCCCAGCAATTTACGCCAGTGACCACTTTGCTCAGCAAGATTAGTTTCGATTAATTCCTTGCCACTATAATCATTTAAAGCCTCTGCAATTCTAGGCTTCTTTCTTAAACGCACTGCGGTAACCTCCTATAAATTAATATAGAGAGGACTCACCCTCTCTATATTTTATTTACCTTTCTTTGGTCCTAAATCATATTTCTGCAAATACCTATACAAGGTTACTCTACTTACGTCCAGCATAGTAGCCAGTTTACTGATGTTACCACCGGCTTGTTTCCAGGTAGCAATAAAGGCTTCTTTATCATGCTTCCAGGATTTCTCCATAGTATGGTCGCCTGGCAGCTTAATGTTATCGCTTTCAATAACACTACCTACTGTATGGAAGAAAGCCTGTTCAATAACGCCTTGCAATTGTTTAATATTTCCTGGCCAGCTGCAGCTGTTTAAAAGATCCAGCGCCGGATGAGACAAGGTCTTGGCCGGCATGTTATGTCTAATGGCCAGCTCAGTCAAAATGTGGTTGGCAATAATTTCCACATCTTCAATTCTTTCTCTTAAGGGAATAACCCTGATAACCGTACCATTAACGGCATCGTATAAACTTTGAGAGAATAAGCCCTTATCTGCCAACCTCTTTAAATTAGAATCGCAAGCAGAAATAATTCTTACGTTAAACTTTCTCTTTGCTTTGCTCTTGGGATCCTTAACACCATTTTTTAAAGCAGTAGCAATTTTATCACCAATACCAAGAGGCAGCTTTTCAATTTCGTCTAAGAAGAGAGTACCACCGTTAGCTAATTCCAGCTTGCCTGCGCTGGATTGATTATCGTTGCCTTCAGCTGAGCCAAAGAATTCCTTAGCCAGCTCTTCCTCAGGGCCTTCATGACAACGAACGGTAATAAGAGGTGCAGCTGCTCTGGGACTAGCTTGATGTATACCATGGGCCAGTCTTTGTTTGCCTGTTCCAGGTTCACCCTGGAGCAGAATATTATTATCGCTGCGTGCCACCCTGGCAGCCTTGTGCTGCAGAGTCTGGAACTCAGGTGAATTGCCGACCATGCTATACAAGCTATAGCGAGAGCTATAACCGGTAGCATGAGCAATAGTAGTCTTCAAATCTTCAATAGACATGGTAATGATAACAACACTGTCAATTTTACCGGCAGCCTTCACCGGCAGCACAGAAGTAACATCCTCGTAGGTTCTCTCCTGGGTAATCCAAGTAATTTCCTTACGAATGGTGGTTTTACCCTTTAAAGCTTTATCAATGGGGAAATGCTCATAATTCAAGAATATTTCGTCTAAGCGGGTGCTGTTTTCCAAACGCTTCTTACCATTGGCATTACTATATAAAACATTTCCCTGTTTATCCAGCCAATAAATGGCCGCAGGAATTTCTTCTGCAATAATTTCATTTACCTTTTTATTATCCAGAACATTAAGGAAGTTTTCCAGGGAATACTTCATCGTCATAAGGAGAGAGAGCAAAATATCATAAGGCAAATCATTTTGGTCCATGGAGAAGAATGAAATAATATAACGGGTATGACCCTTTACAATAACAGGAGCACTGCAAGCGTCACCGGAATGACAGCCTCTGATCCACATTTCCGGGCCAAACATTAAGAAAGGCACATTATGACTTCTGGCTACACAGAAGCTGGAAGTGCCGATATCTTCTTCCAGAAGTCGCATGCCTTGAATATCTTCTATGCTTCTTTGATAGAAGGGCAATGCATAATTTTTAATGGCATAGCCTTCTTCATCAATTAACAGCATGCTTAAATTATGGGTATTAAAATATTGCTTATTTTGTTCAAATAAGCCATCTGTATATGCTACAACCTCAGCATGAGTCTGTTGTTGGATTTCTATCTGCTCTTTGGTCAGCCTGTGTCCCTTAGGCATTGTCTCATGCGGCAGCTTTCTGGCAGCACAGCGTTGCCAGGATTCTGCTACCCAAGGATGTACATTGGGATCCAAAATCCCTTCATCAATAAACTTGTTATAATAGCTAACTAGTTTTTCCTTATTTCTTCTCTCTCTGATCATCCCATAACCTCCCTATATTTCTCATCTTGTGACCTTGCTTGATTTACCGTCCGGCCAACACTCTCTTAGCTCCGTAATAATGTTGCCGCCAGTACTCATCCCTAAGACCGCAAAGCTGCACGCCTCTAGAGGATGTTGCATTCCAGAACTTACCCTGTCCTGCGTAAATGCCAACATGGGAAGCTCCCGGTTCATAGGTTGAAAAGAAAACTAAATCACCTGGTTGTAGTTGGCTTTGAGAAACAAACATACCTTTTTCGTATTGTTGATCAGCTGTTCTGGGCAAAATTGCATTGTGTTGTTTAAAGACATATTGCACATAGCCGGAACAATCAAAAGCTCTGGGCGTGGTTCCCCCGAAACCATATGGTACACCCCTATATTTAGCAGCTGTATTGACAATCGTATCTCCGGCAACACCCTTTAAGCCCTCTTTTTTAAACGCTGCCGACAAAAGAGCTCTGTAGGTTGCATCGTCTACCTTACCTGTAACCTTCAGCTTATTTTTCTTTTGAAAATCTCTTACCTGTCTGGATAACTCATTGGTATATCTACCCGAGGTAGGTGTCCTTACGCCAATGGTATTTAGCTTAATCTGAACAGTTTTAACCTTCCAGCCTTTATCTCCCACCTGCAAGGTTGCAGACGCTGCTGCTAAAACTACTTGTGGTAAGAATAAAGCCACCAAAAATATCACAGTAAAGATTTTGAACCTAGTGATCCTCATTGATCCGACCTCGCTTTGCATTTTTAGTATTCCATATTGGTATAAACATCCCAGTCCGTCAGCTTGGACAATTGCTCCATAGCTGCTTCCAGCTCCTTAAGAAGCCTGTCTTGGTCCTGAGGCAAGGTTCCCCCTAAGGGAACATAATTAGAAACATGGTTACTTCTAAACAAAATATGATGTCCCTGCTTAACCTCAAGCAAAGAAATCATGGTATGCAATTCTTTAGCCAGTCCCCAAGGTGACAACAGCTCAAAACCGCCGCCCTCGTACTTAGCCAGCATTTCTGTTCCCTTGTATAGTCTAAGGGTAAGAGCACTGAGCATATTGGGTTGAATAGCATTAATAGCCTTAGCTGTTTCCTTAGCATGGCGCTCACTACCTGCTGCACCGCCTAGCCCGGAGATAACCATCATAGACAACTTCATGCCGCTTCTTACGATTTTTTGTCCGGCTTCTATGGATTGCTCCTGGTTAACACCCTTTTTTACTTCTTTTAACAACTCACTATCCCCTGTTTCCATACCATAATAGGCCATCTTAAGACCGGCCTTATAGAGAGCCTTAAGTTCCTCATCACTTTTGTGCAAGATATCCAAAGGCCCTGCATAGGTAGTTACTCTTTGTAAATTAGGGAAAGTCTTATAAAGCACAGCCAAAATCTTCAGTAGCTTGTCAGTTGGCAGCACCAAAGCATCTCCGTCTGCCAAAAAGATTCTCCGGACATAAAGCTGCCCTACTTTGGCAGCCATGGCAATCTGCGTAGAAATCTCATCATCAGAACAAACCTGAAATTTTACGCCCTTATACATGGCACAATAAGTACATGTATTATGAGCACAACCACGAGTTAAGCGTAGGATAAAACTACGTGCTTCACTAGGTGGTCTGAATACCGGTGTATCATAGTCGTCAAAAAACATTTTTTTCTCCTTAAATGTATTTACAGTTTTCTTTTATTTAGCTCCTAAAAATTTAAAAACTAACACTTTTACAGATAACATTATAATATATTTTACACATTTTTACATTCTTTTTTTGTAAACTTTTATAAATTTATGCTTGTAATACAACAAAGTTGTAAAACTACCTATAAGTATAGTATTTATCACTTGTTTTTTGATT
>Ga0268357_101872_pt1 | contig 11537 bp, 10 predicted proteins | sample BioMet10_FD_192466 | JGI IMG/M metagenome (GOLD analysis project Ga0268357, IMG submission 192466) | Sewage microbial communities from Oakland, California, United States - Biofuel 10 (Illumina Assembly) | ecosystem: Engineered > Wastewater > Sewage > Unclassified | place: USA: California... | reverse complement strand
AACAACAGTGTTCATAAACAAAAATGGCCTACCTATGAAGAAGATGCTATTAAAGTAGCAGAAGTAGAAATTTTGCTGCAGGTTAATGGCAAGGGCAAGGGTCGTATCATGGTACCCAGTGAAAGTACTAAGGAAGACCTGGAGAAGCTAGCCGTAGAAGATCCCAGCGTCAAGGCTGCTGTAGGTGACAAGAAGATTATTAAAGTCATCGGTGTTCCAGGCCGCTTGGTTAATATCGTAGCCAAATAGTTTTAGATACAGACTAACAATTTCATACCGACTAGGTTGCACACACTTACTACTTAATACAAGCACATGCAGACCCTGTTTTAATGCGCAAGTATTAAAGCAGGGTCTACTTTTTTATGTAAAGGAGACTGCTTATGAACCTATGGGAGAAGAAAAAATTAGTCCTTATTTGTTTGTTGGTAATTTTAGGTGTAGGTATAGCATTTTTTAAAACGGGCTTTTTAGTGGGAGGAGAAGAAATTAGTAGTATTAAGCAAGAACGGTTGCCACAAAGTCTGCCTACGCCTACCTTGGTTAGCGTTTATATTAGTGGAGCGGTGAAAAAGCCAGGCCTTTATGATGTACCGGCAGGAATGCGCAGCATAGAAGCTATTAAGCTGGCAGGTGGTATTACGGCAGAAGCTGCCATTCATAAAGTGAATTTAGCTAGAAAATGCAAGGATGGCATGCAGATCCATGTGCCCTTGCTGGTACTGCCTAAGGTAAAACAACAGGAGAGTAAGACAAACACAGAGCTGGTACTGCCTAAGGTAAAACAACAAGAAAGTAAGACAAACACAGAAAATTATATACAAGAAGTAAAGGCACAATCTTTGGCGGGGAAGACACCTAGCTTAAACAGAACCAGGCTTAATCTGCACACAGCCACAGTGCAGGAGCTGGCTAAGCTGCCGGGGGTTGGTCCTGCTTTGGCTCAGGCCATCATTGCCTATAGGATTAACAAGGGCTTTTCTTGCCTGGAGGATTTATTAAAAGTTCCGGGCATAGGTCCTGCTAAGTTTGCCAAGCTAAAAGATAAGCTGGAGGTGTAGGATGAATCTTATGCTGACAGCAGGCCTTGTCTTTGCTTTAGGTGATTTCGCAGGACTTACTTATCCACACTATTTTTACTTTTGGTTGCTAGGCTTAGGCGGTAGCGGTCTAGGCAGTATTGTTTATTTCTTTAGGAAAACGAAGAGTTCCATATTTTTAATAAGTTGTCTGCTGCTGATTTTTATGGCAGGAGCATTACTGGGGGCAAAGGCCAATGAACCTTTGCCCTCTTTTTGGCGTAGCTGGGAGCAACAGCCTCGCTGGGTAAGTGGGGACATAGTGTATGGTTCCGTACAAGAGAGAAAATATGGAGCTTGGACTTTTACTTTTCAGGAAAAAACCACAGGCAGACAGCTAAAGGTTTTGGTGAAACAATGGCCGCCTGGAAAGGCCATTCCGACTTATGGCAAGCTGGAATTATATTGTCAGGTAGAACCCTTGCAGTATTTTGCCAATCCGGGAACCTTGGATAGAGAGTTTTATGGTAAGGTCCATAATCTATGGGGGCAGACTGCTGTAGAGGCTACGGCACTAAAATTGTTGCCCAGTCCCAAGCCCTGGCAGTGGCCACTAACTATTTTTCACCAAAAAGTGCAAGCCTTGCTTACTCAAGCCATGAGTCCGGCAGATGGCGCCATCCTTAAAGGTATGACCTTAGGCGGGACCAAGGACATCCCGGAAGATACCCTGGCTGATTTTTCTACAGTGGGTGTAATGCATCTGTTGGCTGTTTCCGGAACTCATGTGGCAGTGTTAACTGGTGCGCTTTTGGCAGCTTGGCAAGGGATGGGTGTGCCTAATGTCTGGGCCAATTTACTTACGGCACTGTGTATTTTGTTGTATGGTTTATTGTGTGGCTTTCAGCCTTCGGTTTGTCGAGCTGTATTTATGGGTTTATTTTATTTGGGCGGTAGGCTGGGAGAAAATCCCAGTGATAGAGGTGCTGTTTTGGGGGCAGCCTTATTTTTACTTTTATTAGTTAAACCCTGGTGGCTTTTTTCCATTGGCTTGCAGCTTTCCTTTGCTGCTACAGCCGGGCTTATCTATCTATTGCCTTATTTGCAAAGCAAGCTGGCAAAACTTTTGCCACACACTGTGGCTTTTGGTTTTGCCCTTGCCTTAGCAGCACAGCTGCCCATGGTACCCTTCTTGCTTTTTTATTTTCACAGATTAAGCTTGGTTTCTCTACTAACTAATATTTTCGTCGTACCTTTATTGTCAGCTGTCGTAGTTCTTACTATGGCAGGGGTAATGCTCGGCTTTGTCTGGTTATTAGGTGGTAAGCTGATTTTGCTTTGCGCTGCCCAGCTTTTGGGTGTGGCCCTGCTTATGGTAGAAAAGCTGGCTAAAATACCACTGGCCGCCATTAACGTCCAACCCTGGCCCTGGGGTTTTATTATTTTGTACTATGTGTTTTTAGGTGCAGTGTTTCAGCTTTATCCTTGGATTAACCTTACTACTCAAAACAGAAAAAGGGTGATTATTTTTTGCCTGGTCATCTTTAGCTTGGGACAAGGCTATCTTTATTTAAAACCCCAAGCTTTTACCGCCTACTTCCTTTCCGTAGGGCAGGGAGACGGTGCTCTTTTGGTAACACCTACCAAAGAAACCATTCTCATAGATACCGGTGGTTTGGGTGAGAGCTACGACACCGGAAAGCGTATTATTGTACCGGTACTGCGTTATCTGGGTTTGGAGAAGGTTAATATCCTGCTTCTAAGCCACGGCCATCATGATCACGCCGGAGGTGCGGCAGGGGTAGCTAAATGTTTCCCCATAGACAGAGTGCTTTTACCCAGAGAAGCTCCTTCTGCTGATGTAGCTGCCTTACTAAGACAGCTAAGTGCCAGGACAAAAGTGGAGACTATGTGGACTGGCCAAAAGGTTAATTTAGGCAATTGTTCTTTAGAAATGCTCGACATCCCTACGGTAAAGGGGGATAATAGTAATGAAAGTTGTGCGTTGGTTAAGGTAAGTCACTTGGGACACAGCATTCTGTTTACCGGTGATGCCTTGGCAGAGCAAGAATTTAATGCCTTGGATAAAAACATTGCCAGCACGGTGTTGAAAGTCTCCCACCATGGCTCTAGTTCTTCTTCCTGTGAAGAATTTCTTCGCAGGGTAAGACCAAGTCTGGCCATTATTTCCTGTGGCCATAAAAACCGGTTTGGTCATCCTCATGGCGAGGTGTTGACCAGACTGAGACAACAGGGCATTAAAGTTTTGCGGACGGATGAACAGGGTGCCATTCAGGTGACGCTTACTAAAACAGGCATAAACTATAATTTTTGCAAAAAAGCGAAAACTTACTTGTAAAGTCGATTTTTATTGTGTAAAAGTTAAGGAAAATGTATAATGTATACATAATGAGGGTATGGACAAGCAAGAAAAGTTTCTAAAAGGTGGTACACATGATAACCACAGCAGAGAAATTTCTAAAAACTTTACGGCAAGAAGAAAAAGCTCCTAATTTAATAGTTGCTTGGGGAGACGAGGCTTACTACAAGGATACTATCAAGGATTTGCTACTAGACAAGATCTTCGCCGGTGTAAGTGCAGAGGAGAGAACACCACAAGGGTTTTCTCAAACTATTGATTTAGCCCAGTTGAGAGAGGCTGTTAATACTTATCCTTTTTTTTCAGGCAATAATTTTATTATTATCAGCGATCCAAAACTCCTGGAGACAGACAAAAAAGAATCCGAAAAGGTTAGCGAAAAAAAGAAAGATGAGCTGAAGACCTTTACGGATATTTTGGCTGATATTCCGGAGTATTCTTATGTACTTTGTTTATGTGAGAAACTGGATAAGCGTAAGGTGTTCTATAAGACGCTTTCACAGCTGGGAGCTATTGTAGAGTGCAGCTCTCTGAAATATTATTCCTTAAAGCCATGGCTGGATGAGCAGGCTGCCAAATATGGTGCCCGTTTTGATTACAAGGCTACGTCTTTAATTATGGAATATATGTCTGTGACGGAAACTGTGCCGCTTTTGCTTTTAGAAGGAGAAATTGCCAAGCTTAGTATCTATGCCGGCAAAAGAAAAATTTGGCAAGCAGAAGATGTAGCTGCCATCTTTTCCCAGCTGCCGGAAGTATCAGGGTTTGCTCTGGGTAGTGCCATTGCCTCCCGTCATTTGGGTAAGGCCTTGGAGCTGCTAGACATAGAACAGAAAAAAGGCAGTGTGAACTTTATTCCTGTTTTAGCCAGAGTAAGCTATGAGATCAGGCGGTTAAGCCGTGTGAAGGAATTAATGGAGAAGGGCTACAGCAAAGATAAAATCGTAGCCAATCTCAGAATGCATCCTTACGCAGCTCAGCTGACCATGGATGCTTGCCGTCATTTTTCCCTAAAAGCTTTGGAAACTTGCTTGGTGGAATTGTCCGATATTAATGTTGAGCTTAGGGCCGGTGGTCGACAGTGGCCTAAGCTAGAGGAAGTACTAGTTACTTTATTAAGCTAAAGGGGATATTTTAGGAGGCCAATTTGTATGAACCCAATTACTATTAGTGTAAGTTCTTATCTTACCTTAGGATTAGCAATTATTGTTTATTATTTCGGTAAATATGTTAACCAAAAGTTACCATCTTTAAACAAATATTGTATTCCTAACCCGGTTATCGGCGGTGTTTTCTTTGCCTTGCTTAATTTGTTTTTGCATCAAACCAATATGGCAAGATTGATCATGGACACCAGCCTGCAAAATTTCTTCATGGTCATGTTTTTTACCAGTGTCGGTTTTACTGCTAGCCTGAAGGTTTTAAAGCAGGGCGGTAAAGAAGTAATTAAAATGGTTTTCTTATGTGCAATTTTGATTACTTTACAGGATGTCATTGGTGTAGGCTTGGCTAAAGGTTTTGGTCTGCAGTCCTTGCTGGGCTTGTGCGCAGGCTCCATTCCTCTGGTAGGTGGTCATGGTACCTCCGGTGCTTTCGGTCCTATGCTGGAAAGCATCGGTATTCAGAAGGCTACTACCGTAGCTATCGCCTTTGCCACCTTTGGTTTAATCATGGGCAGCTTGATGGGTGGTCCTATTGCCAGACGTCTTATTCTGAAGGAAGATTTACACAGTGAAGCTACGCTGGAATCCGATGTTTCCGGTGAAGATATTGAAGCAGCAGTTCCTCTTATCCCGGAGCATTTCATGTTGGCTCAAGGCCAATTGCTAATCGTTATGGGCTTAGGCACCCTGGTTACCAAGGTGTTTATCGAACTAGGCGTGGTATTTCCGGGCTACATCGGCGCTATGCTGGTTGCTGCAGTAGTTCGTAATCTTTCTGATACTACTAAGAAATTTGATGTGCCTATTCCGGAAATTCAAACCATCGGCACCGTGGCCCTGAACATCTTCTTGTCCATGGCTTTGATGACCTTAAGAATTTGGGAACTGTTCGACTTAGCAGGTCCTCTTTCTGCTATGGCTATTGTGCAAACTATTGCTATGGGTCTGTTTGCTTACTTTGTGGTTTATCCAGGTATGGGCAAAGGCTACGAAGCCGCTGTCATGGTATCTGCAGTGTGCGGTTTTGGTATGGGTGCAACACCTAATGCCATGGCTAACATGAGTGCAGTTACAGCTAAATACGGCCCTGCTCCCAGAGCTTTCTTCGTTGTTCCTCTGGTTGGCAGCTTGTTCGTAGACTTCGTGAATAGCTCTATACTTACGGTGTTTATTAATATCTTTAAATAAAAAAATCTACTCAAGGTAGCAAAATTAGTGTAAAATAGATATGAAAGATATTCTGATACGGAGGTGTTCATATGTTTACTAAAATATTGGTACCTGTAGATGGTTCTGAAACTTCCTGGCGCGCTATGGATGAGGCTAAGAAGCTGGCTGTAAAATTCGTAGGCGAGTTAGTGGTTATTAATGTCATCCAACCGTATAATAATGCGGCTCTGTTAGCTGTTCCTTTGGATCAGGCTACTATTAACCAAGGCAATAGCGAATTAACCAAGATCGGTGATAAGGTTTTGGAGACTGCCAAAGAACGCATGACTGATTTTAACGGCAAATGTGATTTTGTTTTGGAAGTAGGACATCCTTCTGAAAGAATTTTGGCTGTAGCCAAAGACAAGGGCTGTGATACCATTGTTATTGGCAGCCGTGGCTTAAGCGGTATTGCTGAGTTCTTCTTAGGTAGTGTTAGCTCCAAAGTTGCTCAATATTCTGAACTCCCTGTTCTTATTGTGAAATAAGCTGTTTTAGACAGCTAAAAGGAGGCGCTTACTATGCTAGATACCATTCTTGTTCCCGTTGATGGGTCAGACAACTCTCTAAGAGCCTTGGATTTTGCCATGGAATTAGGTAGGGAACATGCTAGCTCCATTCGAGTTGTGCATGTTGATATTCCCTATGATTTAAGCCGTATCATTAACAAAATGCCTACTAAGGATGATGCTGACAAAGCTAAGGAAGTCAAACCTCCCAGTGCTTTAGATTTTGCTAAAAAGGAAGCAGCCGATTTTGGCTATGAGGATATCAAATTCAGAGAGCTTATTGCCACCGATGCAGCTGAACGGATTTGCGAAGAAGCAGAAACTGTTGGCGCTAAGATGGTAGTAATGGGCAGTAGAGGCAGTGGTTTGTTTGTAGGATTGGTTATGGGAAGTGTTAGTATGAAGGTTTCTCAGACTATAAAATGTCCGCTTACCATTGTAAAGTAAACTAAAATAAAAATCCGGAAAGCTTAGCTTTCCGGATTTTTTATTTTTGCTGTTTTTTGCCAAGCTTCAACAGTTAATTCCGTAATTTTTTCTTCTTTAACTGTATGAAGGGCAGGCCAGTAGGCGAAAGGTCTGGTATAGGCATACTGAAAACCAAATTTGGCAGAAAGCTTCTTAGACCGAGTATTTTCTGCAAAGTAGCCAAACCATACCTTGCTTAACTTTTTAACGGTGAAACTGTAGGTTAAAAAAGCCGTAAGGGCTTCTGACATATAACCATGTCCCCAGAATTCCTGCCCCAGCCAAAAACCCAGCTCTCCCTCCCGGGGATCTCTTGCCAGCTTGCTTCTGCCAAAAGGCATGAGAGCAATGCAGCCTAGAGGGTAGTTTTCGGCTTTTAAGGCTATGATGTAGGTATCAGGATGGGTTAAGATATTTTTTAAGATTTGCTTACTTTCCTCATCAGCACCGGGAGGCAGCCAGCCCGCAGCCGGACCAACTAAGGGGTTAAGGATATAGCTTAATAATAAATCTCCGTCGCTGTCCAGCCAGGGACGGAGTAATAAATTGGTGGTTTCCATAATTTTGCCCCTTGTCTTAATAGGCTTTTTTACCAAAAACAGGGTGGGTGCAGGGCTTTAAGGTTAACCTTTTGGCCAGCTCTATTGCAGCAGGCAAAAGCAGGTCTTCCTTGCGGCCGTCTCTTTCAAAGACGCACATTGGTGCATCGCTGCCAATCTCGCTGCCAGGCATATAAATATATTCTTTATTGGTATTATCACCCAGGATAATACCAGCTTTTAATTCTTCGGCAATAATAACTGACATAGTTTCCTTACCTTTCGTTTTTGTTTTTATTCTAATTGCTTAGCGCAGAAATAGCAAGATTTTCTCAATTAAATCTTCATTAAAGTCGTTAAATTTGTTATAATAACTAAGACACGTAGGCATAGAAGATTCTTCTATGAGTAGAGAGGAAGCACAAGATGGAAAAAAAGATAGAAAGTATTGACGTAGGCCGTGCCGCTATAAAAATGGCTATTTCCGAAAATAGGGAAGAAGAGCAAAAAATAAAAGCCCTTTTGCAACAGCAGGGTTATGCGGTTACAGCAGTAGACTTTGGTGGTGAGTTTATACCCTCCATTGTAAAAATAGTGGAGAGAGCAGTAGTCGCTGCCGAAAGACAGCAGCTGGTTACCGACACCCACGTGGGAGCCGGGGCAGTAGCAGGCGCGGCTCATGAAGCCTTGAGCCAAATCCAAACCAAGGCCCTGGGATTTAATGTAGGCGGTAAGATTGGCATTGCCCGCCGTGGCGAGCACCTTTGCGTGGCAGTTTTCATGGGCGTAGGGGTTTTAAACCTTAATGAGCTGTGCATAGGCCTGGCTCACCGCTCTTTGGCAGGCATAGATTAAACGGAATTATTCTTAATATAGCAAAAAAACTTAATTTATATGAAAATAGCGGTTGACACTGCCACGGACAATATGATAAAATACCCATTGTCGCCAAGCTATTAAGTTTGGTAAATGGTGGCTGTGGTGAAGCGGTTAACACACTGGATTGTGGCTCCAGCATGCGTGGGTTCGATCCCCACCAGCCACCCCATTTTCATAGCTTTGTTTGACTTGTTGGGGCGTAGCCAAGTCGGTAAGGCACGGGACTTTGACTCCCGCATGCGTTGGTTCGAGTCCAGCCGCCCCAGCCAAAATGATTCACTAGCTCAGTTGGTAGAGCACCTGACTTTTAATCAGGGTGTCCCGGGTTCAAATCCCGGGTGGATCACCAATTTTTTGCGGATGTGGCGGAATTGGCAGACGCACTAGACTTAGGATCTAGCGGGAAACCGTGCAGGTTCAACTCCTGTCATCCGCACCAAATATATAGGTTTACAATTGCATATAGAATCCATAAAGAGTGGGCGAGAGACAAGCTCTGTGACCCCACAGCAACCTAGCGTCAGCCAAGGTGCTAAAGCTTGTATGATGGAGTAAAACTAAGAAACCATCATAATGATGGTTCTTTTTTTTACCCTTTAGCTTGAAAACAAGATGGGCATATTTTGGTACACGCCAAGTGGTATCTTGTTACTACAAAACGGGGGGTGAAAAGCATGATTTTTTACGATGTAAAGGTTGGCTATGAGTATAATATTCATGCTGAAGAGCTTGGGGAGGAAGATTGTGGTGACGATCCTTCCGCTGCTCTGGAAAATTTTGATGAAGACTTGCCTTCCTTTTTGAACCACATTAATGAAAATTTAGGCATTAAATGTGGCTATGGCAATAAGCTAAGCATCTTTGCTTATGATGTGCAGCTTGGCGAAATGTCCTTCTTAGTAGCCATTAATGCCTTAGAGCTTTCCCCAACAACGATTCTTAATGTGATAGAAAATTATTTGCGCGATAAATTTAATGCCTTTGGTGTGCACTATATGGACATAACAGAGATAACCTCTCAAAACTTTCTGACCATGTTAGATCGTGCAGATGATGACAACTATTTGCCATTTAGAAACTTTAGCAGGTTCACCAAAAGGTTAAAACTGGATTGCTTTGACAACAACTTTTTTAAGCTTAAGGAATATGTTTGCAGCAGTCGTTATTTGTCCAGGCCTTTTGCTTTGAAAAAAGCTAATGAATTTCTTTTGGGAGAAAGTTTTACTACGGAAGTAAAAAGAATCTATTCTTCAGCCAATAGAAAAGAGTTTTGTGGTATTCCGGTACATTATGAAATTACTGCAAGTAATGCCTATCTGGCACGCCGGATGGTGGAGCTGTTGGTACGAGCCTTATATTCCAACAAAAGGCTTTTAAGCACCAGAGTAAGCAAAGTATTTAATATTAGCGAGGGCTGTTTTGATGAGCTCGATTTGGAAAATGTTTTCATTAATGCCAAGGGTTCTACTATCGTACTAGAGATGCAACTGGCAGGAGAAAGTGCTCCGGCCGATTATAAAAAAGAAAGTCAATATATTTCTAAGCTAATACAGCGGTATTGTAATAGCACCTTGATTGTCTTCGTAGAATTAAAAGAGCAAAATTCTTTTGCTGCAGAAGCTCAAAGAAATTTAGAAAAAGTGGCTGATATCATTAAACTAGGAGAAGGTTGTGGCGACAGAAACAAAGCCATAGCATACTTTAAACAACTGCTTTATGAAGCGGATGAGACCTTACCAATGCCTAAACCCATTGGCAAACTGTTTCCATCAAACTACGTCTACAGTCCTTCTGCTGTCTACAGTATATTTGCTAAATGGCAAAGAAATGCTCTTAAGGAAACTGTTTACAAGGCGTATAAAGATTTAGATGTAGAGGTAGCCAAGGAGAAGATTTTGCCTAAAGCCGGCAGTGCCTATGAGAAGCTGCAAAAGATGGTAGGTCTTACAGAGGTCAAAAGTCTGTTAGACCAGATTATTGCTAATTTTCTCATGCAAAAACGAAGAAGCGAGCTAGGCATTAGCACAGAAAAACATTCCATGCATATGATTTTTACCGGCAATCCAGGGACGGCCAAAACAACTGTAGCAAGGCTCTTGGCAGAAATACTGTGTGCTAAAGGAATCCTGCAAACAGGTAATTTTGTAGAGTGTGGCAGAAGCGATTTGGTGGGTAAGTATGTAGGCTGGACGGCTAAAGCTGTTAGGGAAAAATTCAATGCAGCTAAGGGTGGGGTACTTTTTATTGACGAGGCCTATTCCTTAGTGGACGATTATAACAGCTTTGGTGATGAAGCCATAAATACTATTGTTCAGGAAATGGAAAATAATAGAGAGGACACCATGGTAATCTTTGCCGGTTATCCTGAGAAGATGGCAAGTTTCTTGCATAAAAATGAAGGACTAAGAAGCAGAATAGCTTTCCATATTAAATTTCCTGATTACAAGGTGGAAGAGCTACTGGCTATCTTCAAGCTTATGGCCACAGAACAACAATATATTTTATCTCCGGAAGTACTTGCTCAAAGCAGAGAAATTTTTGCCACTGCTTGCACTCAGCCGGACTTTGGTAATGGCAGATTTGTCCGTAATCTGTTTGAACAGGTGCAAATGCAACAGGCCTTGCGCTTGGCACACCAGTTTACTGCGGCAGCAATTTCTAAAGAAGCTTTGCTTACTTTGCAAACAGAAGATTTCTCAGCCATTGTTGGTAAATTTGTTAAGAAGCCAGCTAAACAGGAAGTAGAAATTGGTTTTAGGGCCTAAATTAAAAAGCACTTCTCAAAATGAGAAGTGCTTTTTGTTACTTTAAAATTCGGGTGAGGATAGGATATAAGAACGAAGCAATTTTTTCGTGTCCTCGGGCCAGGGGATGTGTTTTATCACTACCATAGTCCTCTGCTAGCAGCAAAGGTTTATCCTTATTTAGTGGCACATAGTACATATTTTTATCTCCCATGGCTTGAACAGCCTGAGCAATCAAAGGACTGGCCAGACGATCTTCCACCGGTGGTACGGGGCTCACGCAAAGAATAGCGGAGGTGGGATGCTTGCTGCGAATTGTTGCAAGCAGCTGCTGATAGCCTTTTGTAAAAAGCTCTTTATCAAGAGTAGGATAGTCGATAAAATCATTGGCGCCATGGTTTAGGATAATAGCATCAGGCTCCCGACCACTTTCTTGCCAAGCCGGTGAAGGAGTAATGTAATAGCTTCTTAGGTAATTGTCCAGGGCGTGGCAATCAGAGGTGTACCCGAATTCTCCGCAATTGTGCACCACACCTTCGCCACTGGCGGCGATGACACTGTATTCTGCTCCCAGCAGCCTGGCCAGCTTAGGGCCAAAGGCCAGATAACTACTTTCAGCAGCCATAT
>Ga0268357_101870_pt1 | contig 11563 bp, 9 predicted proteins | sample BioMet10_FD_192466 | JGI IMG/M metagenome (GOLD analysis project Ga0268357, IMG submission 192466) | Sewage microbial communities from Oakland, California, United States - Biofuel 10 (Illumina Assembly) | ecosystem: Engineered > Wastewater > Sewage > Unclassified | place: USA: California... | reverse complement strand
GAATACCTGTATATTTTCTCACCTTGCAGACAATTTCTTTTGCCTTCTCGTCAATTTGTTCCTTTGACATTCCGGAAAAATCAATGAAAGCCTCATCAATAGAGTAGATTTCTATATCAGGCACAACAGACTGTAAGACAGACATTACCCTGCGACTCATATCTCCGTACAGAACATAATTAGAAGAACACATCTCCACGGGATGCCCCTTGTCTATAAATTCTCTCTGTACATTAAAAGCTGTTGTCCCCATCTTGATTCCCAAATCTTTAGCCTCCTTACTCCTAGAAACAGAGCAACCGTCATTATTGGAGAGAACAACAACAGCCTTCCCCTCCAGCGCAGGATTAAAAACCCTCTCGCAAGAGACAAAAAAATTATTGCAGTCCATCACACCAAATATGAGATTCTTCTCTGACACAACTACCCCCCTTAAATAATCAAATCACGCAAAATGATAAATTTACTTTTTTGCCCGGGAAGTTTTGATTTCCCTCCCCACAGAAATTTTTTTGCCGGAATTTTTCTTCTGAACATTTTTTATTGAGTAGGTTACAACTCCCCATATGGCAAAATCATTCTCCTTTGTCACCTTAATAGGCTTATAATTAGGGTTCCCCGGCAAAAGCCATATGATCTCTCCATCTATTTTTACCCTTTTAAGTGTAAACTCGCCATCCACAAAGCACACTGCGATATCCCCGTCTCTAACTTGCAAAGACTTATCAATCACCAAAATGTCTTCATCTTCTATGCCTACTCCTGTCATAGAACTGCCGCTTACTCTGCCATAAAATGTGGAGGCCGGATTTTTAACCAGCTCGCGGTTTAAATCTATTCCATTGTCTAAATAACCCCATACCGGAGAGGCAAAGCCAGCCTTTATTCCCCCATCCGCAATTGGTAAAAATACCTCTCCTGAACCGATTTTGACTTCATTTTTTTTAGCCATTTCATCAATTTAATAATGCGCCAATATATGACATAGTTCTGTGATTTACAAGGCATAAATTTGGTATTTTGTCTATAAATGAATGGAATTTTTTGCCACTTAGATTAAATTTTGTATAATTGTAACAGTGGTGTCTGCAACGCAATTCGGGTGAATTGCATCCTCCCCTATGCGGGCAGCTTTTGTGGTTAACTAATAAGAGATAAAAATATACTGTCATGAATATAAAAAGAGATACGTCGGTTATTTTGAGCGCGCTATTTATTACCGCACTTGCAATGAGCAGTTGTGTTAAAAACCGTTTGGGCCCCAACAATACCCAAACGCCTAATACTGAAACGTTTTCCACAAAACAAATTGTTTCTGCAACAATAAGTTACAGCAATTCCAACGGAAAAGTTCTGTTTCATGTTTATGATAGAAATCCATTGGACGGGAATGGCAATTTTGGTGCGGTTAATGCAAACATCCCCGCCCTGGATGCCGCCTATACTAATGATCAGGGTGTTTATTCCGGAAATCTCCATCTGCCAGCTTATGTAACTGATGTTTACATTGTTGCAAATACTCCAAACGGTCAAAGACTCATGACGGGAACTATTTCCAATGGTACTTTAATAATTAAGGACACAGATGAAAATAACGCTGTTGCCTTCACCAAGGCCACAAAAGCCAGGGGTCATACAAGTTCTGTTTTTACGGCGGGACGCTTTGCAAGTCTGGGATGGCTGAATAAATTAGGAACATACAATTCAACGTCCGGCAGACCGGACTACACAAATGACCCATCTATTTCGCTGGTTTCCACCACAGAACAGAATACACTTGTTAACATAGCTAATTCGACTCTTGCTATTGATCAAACACTAGGGGATATTTATCGTACTCAAGAAGATTTACTTACAGCGGGAGATGACACGGAAATTACCCTTATGGTCATTATGGGTAATACTTGCTGGAATAATGCATTGGGATACTACTACTATGAAGACGGACACCAACCTGCAAGCCTTGCAGAGTGCAAAGTGTACACGCTGGTCCCAAATACTCAAGTTAAGTGGACACAGCCCGGCTATATTAGAAATCCTCTTTTGTCTTCACCTCAATCTATATTAGCCGACAAATAAAGCGAGTACGAAATAAGCAATTAAATTTGTACTCAAATGGAAAAGAAAAGAAAGTCAGCGAAGTTCAAGTCAGAGATAGTGATGTCTTTGCTTCGCGGAGAGACGGCAGAAGAACTGAGCCGCAAACACAGCATAACGATATCGGAGATATCAGGCTGGCGTGATGAGTTTGTAACCAATGGAAAGCAAGGGTTCAAAAAAGATCCTGAAGCAGCCAAGCTTGCTCATGCAGAACGACGCATCGGGCAGCTTGAGATGGAAATAGAACTGATAAAAAAAAAGAACGAACTGGTTGCAAGACTAAAAGGGAAATAGTGAAGGAACTTTCAATGCTGACGAATGGCAGGACTGGCACTCATTATCCTATGAGTCTTATCCTTAGAGCCGCCGGATATTCAAGCAGCACATGGTACTGCTCTAGAAAGAAAAGTTCATCTGCAAAGAGAAAGATGAGGCAAAATAAAGTAGTGCTGTCAGATGCAGAAATACTGGTAGAGATAAATAAGATACTGTCTTCCAGTATATTCCATGGAGAGGGTTATAGGAAGACATGGATGCGTTTGAGAAGGAAGAATATCATTGTAGACAAGGATCGTGTCAATGCGATTATGAGAGACAATAATCTGCTAAGTCCATACCGGCACAGCGTCCTTAAGAAGAAGAGATGTGAACACAACGGGACTATTACAACGGCAGGTCAAAACAGGATGTGGGGCACAGACGGCAAGAGGTTCTATATAGAGGGACAAGGCTGGCACTGGTTCTTTGGAGTCATAGACCATTACAATGATGAACTGCTGGCATGGCACACGGCTAAAACAGGGAATCGTTTTGCGGCCATGGAGCCTGTAAAAATGGCGATAAAGAAACAGTTTGGCAGAGTAGAGAAGGATGTGTGCACAGGGATGGAACTGAAGCTTAGAAGCGACCACGGAACTCAGTATGATTCCAAGGACTTTATGGAGGAAATGGAATTCCTTGGCGTGAATATGTCAAAGTCATTTGTGCGCTCTCCGCAGTGCAACGGATGCATTGAAAGATTCAACCGGACAATTGAAGAGGAGGTATTCAGTATAGAACGTTTTCATTCGCTTGAAGAAGCTAATGAAGTGATAAACAGCTTTATAGAAGCCTACAATAAAGATTGGATGATTCATAGACTAGGTTGCCTGTCCCCTATAGAATATAAATATCTCCATCTGATAGAGGCAGCATAAAAGTGATGGTGAATAATAAACGAATAATAGAATGTTAAAATAAAACTAAAATTTGCTCGCTTTATTGCGGCTAATACACAGACAATCCATTTATAGAATCATTTAATGGAAGTTTCAGAGAGAAGTGCTTAAGTACAAATTCGAAGCAATTCACAACAAGGATTATTCCGTTGTGAAAATATTTAAGGCGGGCGCCAGGTAACTGGTGCTCGTTTTTTAGATTACGGTCAGAGGAATTATTTTGATTTTGTTTTGATTTTTTAAGAAAAACATGTGAGTCTCTTGCATTATGCTCCGGCCGAATCTCCCTGTCGGATGTTCAATTCTTCCATCCGCTTTTCCAGCATTGTACGCAGTTCTTGGTAACGTATTAGTCCCCAGGGAGTTTCATTGACAAAGCGCGAGGGGACTTCTCCGGCAAAACGGTCTATGTAAAAATCGGGCCTTAAGCGGGCGATGAATTTTGCAATGAAGTCTATGTATTCCTCCAGTGTGAAGGTGATGAAATCCGACTGTTGATGATATTGTTGTATAGCCTGTCGCTGAGCCTGATATGCTTCTTGGCATTGTGCCTGAGTCAGTGTGCTGACCTTGCCTTCTGCTATTGCTTTTGCAAATTCTTTTTCCATCCGAGTGCCCTTGATGATTTGGAGCTGATGAAATTTGAGTGCCGTAAGTGGCAGGCCATTAATGATTTGCACAGAGGCTTCCATCTCCTGTGCGGTCTCTCCGGGCAGCCCAAAAATGAAGTGTCCGCACTGTGTGATTCCGCGTCTTGCCGTTTCTTCAATAGCTTTTGCCGCCGTTTCAAAGTTGTGCCCGCGGTGGATACGTTCCAGAGTTTTGTTGTAGACGCTTTCTATTCCGTACTCAATGATCACTATCTTGCCGTGTTCCGATAATTCTTGCAGCCAGTCCAGTTTTTCATTATCAACGCAGTCCGGCCGCGTGCCAATAACGATGCCACGAATATCCGGGTGTGCCAGAGCTTGCGCGTAAATTTCCTTCAATTTGCAGAGCGGCGCATACGTATTTGAAAACGGCTGAAAATAAGCAATGTACTGTTGCGCCTTATGATATCTTACTTTGTGAAATTCAATGCCTTCATCTATTTGTCTCCCGATAGATTTATCCGGAGTGGAGTAGTTTGGATGGAACGCATCATTATCACAGTACGTGCAACCGCCTGTCCCAAGGGATCCGTCGCGATTGGGACAGGTAAATCCCGCATTGACTACAACTTTTTGCAGCCGGCAACCGTAATGCTCCGTGAAATAATTGACAAAAGGGTTATATCTGAGATGCTGTTCCATTGGTTTACAAAGATAATGAGATTCAAGTTGTGCCACAACAAGGTCTTTTGCCCCAATTTTACTATCTTTGCGCAACTTCAAAAAAAAGCGTATGAAATCTAATCATTCTAATTCTAAGCTTAATCAAGATTTTAATTCACGGACAAAAGGCAAGGCGGCTGAACGCATGGACACGGCCATTAATCCGGCAAATTCCAACGGGAAGATTGTCCTTGAGGGACTGACGTTTGATGATGTGCTGTTAATTCCGGCAAAGAGCTCAGTACTTCCCAGAGAGGTGAATATCAGCAGCAAATTTACAAGGGATATCACTTTGCAGGTCCCGATAGTTTCTGCAGCAATGGATACTGTTACTGATTACAATTTGGCTATCAGCATTGCTCAGGAAGGTGGTATTGGCGTAATTCACAAGAATATGAGTAAAGAGCAACAGGCGGAGAGTGTTAGGAAGGTGAAGAGGGCTGAGAACGGGATGATATTTGACCCCATAACAATTCATGAGAGCGCGCTGGTTGGTGATGCCCGCAGATTGATGAGTGAGAATCATATAGGAGGTATTCCCGTTGTGGATTCAAACATGAGGCTGATAGGTATTGTTACCAATAGAGACTTAAGGTTTGTTGAGAATCTTCGTACTCCTATTAGTAAGGTAATGACTAAGGATCACTTGATTACAACAACTCGTACGGATTTGGAGGAGGCTACAAGGCTGCTGCAGAAACACAGAATAGAAAAATTGCCTGTCGTGAATAAACAAGGCATCCTTGTGGGACTTATTACATATAAAGATATTACAAAGATTAAGGATAATCCCAATGCCAGCAAGGATTCTAAGGGGAGGCTGTTAGCTGCTGCAGCTGTGGGCGTTACATCAGACACTATGCAGAGAGTTGAGATGCTGGTTGCTGCCGGAGTTGATGCAATCTGCATTGATACGGCGCACGGTCATTCTGTTCATGTACTTGACACTATCAAGGTTGTGCGCAAGGCATTCCCTCATTTACAGATAGTTGCAGGTAATATCGCGACAGGTGAAGCAGCCAAGGCGTTGGCAGATAGCGGGGTAGATGCAGTTAAGGTTGGAATAGGACCCGGATCCATTTGTACAACCCGTGTTATTGCGGGAGTAGGGGTTCCGCAACTGACCGCTATTATGCTGGCTTCTAAAGCATTGGAAAAGACGGGAATACCTGTAATTGCAGACGGAGGTATCCGTTATTCAGGTGATATGGTTAAGGCTTTGGCCGCGGGCGCAAGCACAATTATGGCAGGGTCTTTGTTTGCAGGAGTTGAGGAATCTCCGGGTGAGACTATTATTTTGAACGGAAGGAAATTCAAATCTTACAGAGGCATGGGTTCTTTGGAGGCTATGCAGCAAGGGTCCAAGGATAGGTATTTCCAGGATATGGAGGATGATGTAAAGAAGCTTGTTCCTGAAGGAATTGTGGCGCAAGTGCCTTACAAGGGGATGTTGAATGAGGTAATTTATCAGTTGGCCGGCGGTTTGAGGGCAGGAATGGGATATTGCGGAGCCGCTGATATTGAGGCTCTCAGAGATGCAAGATTTGTGAGGATTACTTCAGCCGGTGTAATTGAAAATCACCCGCATGATGTAACAATCACAAGAGAGGCTCCTAACTACAGCAGGTAAATACAAACATTTTATATGAATAAAGTTCTTAAGGTTTTTTGCACGGGGTTATTTGGGTTAATTGTTTTTCTTGCGGGAGCAAGAACTGCGCAAGCGCAGGTGTACCAAAAAGGTCTGATTGATAAGACTATAGCAATAGTCGGAAATGAGCCGATTATGCTGAGCCAGTTGGAGGATGAGGTGCAGATGATGCAGGCGCAGGGAATAACTTCAGACAAAAATGTCCGCTGTCAGATTTTGGAGAGCATGCTTTCTGCAAAATTGTTTTTGAATCAGGCAAAGCTGGACAGTTTGAATATCCGTCCTGATCAGGTTGAGGCAGAGATAAATGAAAGGCTGGACAAAGCGATGACACAACTTGGCGGAGAGAAGGAGACTGAGGCGTATTTTAAGAAGCCTCTGTTCAAGTTGAAGGAGGACTGGCGCGCAATTTTGAATGAGCAGAATCTTACTCAGCAAGAGCAGCAGCAGGTTATGAGAGCTGTTGGAGAGCTTACACCTTCTGAGGTTAAAAGGTTTTACAAAAAGGTTGACAAGGATTCACTCCCGATAGTTTCTACGCAGTACAGATTAAGTCAGGTTGTTCTGTATCCATCTAAGGAACAGGCAACTATGGCTGTCAAAGAGAGACTTCTGGGGTTCAGGCAAAGAGTTCTTAACGGAGAAAAATTCTCTACGCTTGCAGCGCTTTATTCAGAAGATCCGGGCAGTGCGCTGAGAGGCGGTGAGTTGAGGATGGCATCAAAGAATATTTACTGGCCTGCATTTTCAGATGCGGCAATGGCATTAAAGCCGGGACAAATTTCTCAAATTGTTGAGACCCCTGACGGATTCCATCTTATTCAGATGATTGAGAAAGACGGTGATATGTTCAATGCACGTCATATTCTTCTAAAGCCCAGATACACAGATGTCGACAGAGACAAAGCCTTTAAGACTTTGGACAGCATAAGGACAAAAATTATAAAGGATAGCCTTACGTTTGAGAAGGCGGCGCGCTTCTTTTCTGAAGACCCAAAGACAAGAGTTAATGGCGGGCAGATGTCCGATGAAAACAGCGGAAGCATTTATTTTGAAAAGGACCAGCTTAAGCCCGCAGATTATAATGTTCTGAAAGACATGAAGGTGGGCGACGTCTCTCAGCCGTTTGAATCTGCCGATAATGAGACGCGTGTGGGACATACCATTTATAAAATAATCAGACTAGATGAGATTATTCCTTCACATCCGGCAAATGTAAAAGATGATTTTACGGTAATTCAAAATATTGCCAATCAGCAAAAGCAGACGGAGGCCATAAAGGCATTTGTTGAGGAGAAGCAAAAGTCCACTTACATTAAAGTAGATGACATGTTTAAAGATTGTCCGTTTGAAAGCAGCGGGTGGATTAAATAAATATTTCAGGTTTTTTTTCCCTATTATTTTTTGTATCGCGACAGTTTTGTTAAGCGGTGCGCGTGTGAATTGTGCTTATGCTCAGACAAAAGGAGACAGGGATTCTCTGGTAAGATTGCTGGATGCAAAGTCTGCTTCTTTGATAGACAACATGAACGGCATCTATAGAAAAGTTATAGGTCCTGCAAGATTTTTCCATAATAATACATATCTGCTTTGTGACTCTGCAATATGGAATGTTGTCACTAATGTTATTGATGCAATGGGACACGTTCAGATAATTCAGCAGACAACATACCTTGTCGGCGACCGGCTGACTTATCTCTCTGACCAGAACCTTGCTCAATTTAGGGGGGAGATAGTTCATCTTTATAACCGCAAGGGGGACCAGCTTAAGACAAAGTTTCTGGATTACAACACAAAGGACAGTATTGCAACGTTTTATGAGGGCGGCTGTTTGAGAGACAGCAAAGGAAATATTATAGAGGGAAACTCCGGAACTTATAATGCGGGCAAGAAAGAATTTGCTTTTTTTACAAATGTGATGATGTTCTCAGATTCTGTCTATGTACGCGGAGATCAGGCAACTTACAATTCTCCGGCAGAGATGGCAACTTTTGGAACTAATACAACCGCATGGAAAGAGAGGGATACTCTTTATACGAATATGGGAGAGTATTTAACAAAGCCCGGCATACTTTCATTAAAAAAAGACAACTATATTTCCACAAAAGACCAGGAAGTCTGGGCTAATCTTATCAATTACTATAGAAAGACCGGAAACGCAGAGCTATTTGGCAATGTGCAAATTAAAGATACCGCTAATTCTGCGGTTCTTATGGGTGACAAGGGTTTGTTTAACAGGAAACCCGTGATTGCAATCATGACTGAAAAACCTGTTGCAGCCATGTATTCAAAAGAAAAATCGGGATATGATTCTTTAAAGAGAGAGACACTTTATAAGCTTGATACGTTGTTTCTTGCTGCCGACACTTTGAAAATGAGACTTGTGCGCAGATGTGATGTTGATACAAATCTTGTAAAGATTTGCTGGGAGAGAAAAATGCTTGCAGACAGAGATCCTCTGGTGGAGATAGATTCTCTTAATGCTCAGTACCTTGCGGCATATAAGAAAAATAAAAAGAAGCTGGGGGCTTTTGTAAATCCGTATAGTTTTAAGATGAGTTCAAGCGCTTCCGGAGATGGCGGTTCAAAGAGCAACGGAGCTAGAAACCCACAAGAAGAAAGACCAAATCCGGAAATTGCTGAAACCCCCGATACTACGGGAAATGCATTAAAGGTACAATTGGCAAAAATAAAAAAGGATAGTTTGGCGGTTGCAAGAAAAAAAGCTCTGACCGGTGAGGGAGATACCACAAATGTGACCTTTATGGATGCGTATCATCATGTGAAAATTTTTAAGAGTGATTTGCGCGGAGTGTGTGATTCTCTGGTGTATGCAGGGATAGACAGTATTGCAAGATTTTATAAGAATCCTGCATTGTGGAATGAAGATAAAAATCAATTTACGGCGGACAGCATAGAGCTTTCCATACGGAATAATAATGTATATAAGGGTAACCTTATTGAGAACGCTTATATTATTTCACAGGAGGATTCCATTCATTTTGACCAGGTTAAGAGCACGGAGATGGTGGCTTATTTCCGCGATAATGACGTTTACAGATTTGATGCGCTTGGCGGCGCCTCTGCAATTTTATTTTTAAAAGAGAGGGACAGTGCAATTACTTTGATGAACCAAAAGGAGAGCAAAATTCTCTCAGCCCACATAATCGATAGAAAAATTCAGCGCATAAAATATGTGGAGAATTTAAAGAGTGATGTGCGTCCGACTTATAAGCTACCTGTAGATAAGCAAAGACTTAAGAATTTCAAATGGCGTATTTCCGAGATGCCGCGCAGCCGCTGGGAGCTGACAGACAGAAAAGTACACATTTCACAAAGAGGAACGCTTGCAAAAATTGTTTTCCCCGATTATCCTCAGACCAAGATTTATTTTCCAAAATCTTATGAGAAAATAACCGCGCTTGCAAAATCTATTGATAAAAAAATCGCGGCGGAAAATACGGCGGAGGCTAAACAAGCGGAAAGAGAACAAGCCGGCAAATCCGGTGACAAAAAACAAGTCAGGCTGATGAGCATTCAAAAAGCAGAGCCGGCGAATGTTCAAAGCGCAGAACCCGTAAAATAATTACAGCAGATTTTCTATAATGTTCTTGGACGGGTCAAACAGTTTAACATCATTTAAGTTAAACCCCTTGATAGCCATTTGAATAAGCTCCTTTTCCGTCGGCTGTTTTTTGTTACGTGCGGCAGATTCAACGGCGGCGGTATCATTGTAAAAAAAATATTCACCTGCAGCGGTCATCACTTTTTTAGGGACAAGGCCAATCAGCTCGCATCCCGTAACTTTTACCCCGTGTTTTTCCGCCTGCTCGCAGACTTTTTTATAGGCAATATGCACGGGAGTTTCACTAATGTTAGTGACATTCATTGAAACTTGCGCCACTTTGTATTCATCTATATACCAGCCAATCGCTTTGCAGCCTTTGAGAAGGCCGGGAACTCTTTTTGTAATGCCGTTCTCTTTTATTTTGTGACCGCTCTCACGGACTTCTCCCGCAATCTCTTTTGCTACGGCAACATCTGATGTATTTAAGTTATAGTTGATTGCAATTAAATAATCGCGCGCCCCGATTACAGATATTCCGCTGCGCGCAACTGTCTCATTGTAAACTGTCGGGCCAAAGTCCGGCTTCCAGTTTTTATCTGCGATTTTTGCTTTTATTCCCTCATATTCACCGTCACGACAGTGTGCAAGGTTCTGTCTCTCCGGAGTAAAAGCAGCAGATTCATAGCAATATACCGGAATGCCTAAATCCTCTCCGACCATACGGCTTAGCCTGCGTGCATAGGCGGCGCATTCATCCAAAGTCACTTCACTTACCGGAACCAGCGGTACAACGTCTGCCGCTCCAATGCGCGGATGGGTTCCGTGCTGGACTCTCATATCTATCAGTTGCTGGGCGGCTTTGATTGCATTAAAAGTTGCGGAAATAACTTTTTCCGGCTCACCTACATAAGTATAAACCGTTCTGTTGGTAGCCTCACCGGGGTCAACATTAAGGAGCTTTACGCCGCCATCTTTTATGACGGCAGCAATCTTATCAATGACATTCCTGTCTCTCCCTTCAGAGAAATTGGGAACACATTCTATAATTCTCATGATGAATCAATTCTTAATAAGTAACTATTTGCAGAGAGCCGCGCCTTGCGTGCGGTTTCCTAATACTGCCTGCCGTTAACGTACAGGCAAATTCCCGTGCTGGTCTCATGCGCCAGCTTCTTGGGATCAATTTCTGCGTAGTGGACGGGGAACAGATTTTTTGGCGCAATTAAATTTGCGGCTTTAACAAATTCCTCATCGCTCATTGTATAAGGTTCATTCTTGGGCATGAAAGCAATATCAATATTTTTAACATCCTTCATTTCCGGAATCATCTCAGTATCTCCTGCAAAGTACATTCTGAATCCCTGCATATCCAAAATATATCCGTTGCCTTCCCCCTTAATGTGGTAAGGATGTCCGTTGCTGCGCTTGTTATTAATATTATATGCGGGAACGGCATAGATTGTTAATCCTCTGGAAGCAATATTATCTCCATTTTTAAGAACATCAACTTTGCAATGTTTCAGCTTGTTGATTTTCCTCATATTCTCTAATGATGTTGAAGGATCTACGTTATATTTGTTGTCATCAGGGTTTAAGTGTAAAGAAGGCAGGTCATTATCAATACAAGTTCCAACGCCCTTGCTAACCACAAAAGTGGTATTGGGTGTAGCTATTTTTTCAATTGCTCTGCAGTCATAATGGCCTCCGTGTGCGT
>Ga0268357_101858_pt1 | contig 11637 bp, 9 predicted proteins | sample BioMet10_FD_192466 | JGI IMG/M metagenome (GOLD analysis project Ga0268357, IMG submission 192466) | Sewage microbial communities from Oakland, California, United States - Biofuel 10 (Illumina Assembly) | ecosystem: Engineered > Wastewater > Sewage > Unclassified | place: USA: California... | reverse complement strand
CAGATGGGCCAGGTCTGGCAGACTGGACAGGGCAGCTGAACAGGGGAGCATCAAGGGAGTCAGTGTACCAGGGATTTGCAGGGAGCCAGGAGTGGAGCAACACCTGCGGCACATACGGGATCACAAAGTAATATTTGTATTAATGAAAAATCTGTCTTATTAAAAGGCAGATTTTTTTTCACCTTAATTAACGTTATTGATAATAAAAGATATAATTATTAGAAAATAGAATATTTACTTTACTAATTTTGGAGAAAATTTGATTATGAATTTGAAAAATTCAAGCAGTATAGAGAAACTAGAATATCTTAGTGAATTTGATTCAGTATTCTATTCGAATCAATATGAGGATGAATTCGAATGTATCCTAAAAGTATTAATTTATGAACAAAAAAACATTGTATTTTCTTTGAATCAAATTGCGGATTCGAAAACATTTTTTGAATTGTATAAATTAGCAGAAAAGCAAAAGAGTGAATTTGGTACAAATTACTTAGTCCAATTATTCAAACAAGGGAAATTCGTAATTTCCAGATATGGAAATATAAGAAACGCAAAGGATTATATTCTTAATAAATTGAATAAAATGACATCGGAAAAATACCCGGTTGATACGAAAGACGATGAATTTATATTTTCGGTCCTTGAATTCGACAGATTATATCAGTTGGAAAAGCAAGATATTATAAATGAAATGCTGCCTAAAATATATAAACTGATGAAGCAGACATTGGAAATAAATGATCCTAGCATTTGGGATGAATTATCTCCAAAAGAATTAGAAGTTCTTACAAAAAAGGAACAAGATAACAAGAGCTATGAGCAATTAAGTGTCGTATATTTTGCAGAGCAAAATTATATCCGTGAGAATATACAGGGATACCTAAGAATGTTGATTGCTATTAACAGTACTCTGTTAACGGACCGTGACATCTATACAAAATTTAATTATGATCAAGATCCAGCTAAAAGTGGATCTATGAAAACAGAAATCAATCGAATATTATCATATGTTAAAGACGAAGCGAGCAAAAAGGAACTAAAAAAATTGTGTGCAGAAAGAAATGATTTGAGTCAGCGTTCTAAATGTATTCATATTATACAGCGCGATATTGGAAACAGTGAGGCTTGCGCGGCTATTAACTGGGCATATAATAGTCTGATTTATTTTAATATTCTTCAAAAAGAGAAAACTTTTAATCAAATCAACTATGAAAAGTATGTTCAATCATATTTGGCAGAGAATAAACTGGCATTGCCAGATGAAAAAAAATGGAATTGGAAAGCAATCTATCAAGTTACAGTAGGTACATCAAAGATTCGTATAAGACATCCTGATCTTGGCCTTAATTGGGTGAAGTTCATCTACTTTGACTATTTACATCTCACAATAGCTGCACGGTTATTGGTGATTTGCTTGTGTTTGCTTCTTTCAAATTTTGTTTCTGATAAACTTGATATTGAAAACTGGTTTAATGCAGGTCCATTCGCAATGTTCATAATGAGTATTTTATGGATGCTGGTATTAACATACATAACAGATATAGTTACAGGATGGATATACAAAGGAATTGGCTTTGCAGGAAGTGAGCAGATTATTCCAAGAATCAAAGAATATAAAAAGGAGAGAAATATATTTAAATGGACAAAGCAGATAGCAGGCAGAGCAGAATAGATAGTTATTTAGAAATAATTAAAAAATATCCATCGCAATTTAAGGAAAATCGGTATTTGAAAATTATTACCGATCCTTTAAAAATGATGGCTTTTGAAAATGCAAACAACTGTATATTAGGACTTGTTTATCAAAGCGAATATCACATGATGGTTGCTGATTTGGTAGAAGACTTAAATGGAAATGTATTTCGATACGAGAGATTGATTGCAGTCTCACCAGATAATGCAGTAGTTATTGTGCCAATTATAAATAACAAATTTGTGCTTTTACATCAGTTCAGGCATGCAATCAGAGATATGGAGTATTCATTTCCAAGAGGGTTTGGCGAGTTAAAGATGAAGCCAGAAGATAATGCAAGGAAAGAATTAAAAGAAGAATTAGGCGCGGATGCAACCAGAATAGAATTTGTTGGTCAGATTGTAGCAAACAGTGGAATTTGCGGGGATCATGTTAATGTGTATGCGGCGGAAATCAATCATGCCGTATTAGAAAAAGGATATGAAGGGATAAAAGAAATTGAATATCTGACTGAAGCAGATTTAAAACAATGGATCAAGGATAAAAAAATTTTAGATGCATTTACATTGTCAGCATTCATGCTTTATTTAGAAACAAAATCATAAATATAAAACATCTGTCCATTGGAGTTCATACCAATATACAGATGTTTTTTACTATTGAAAATTATAACCAGGTGCTTGAGCTGTACTGATTGGGGTTGGCGTAGGTTCAGGTGTCTGTACTGGCTCTTGTGTAGGTTCTTGAACTGGAACGTCTGATTTGCTGCTGTTGGTATTAGTATTTGTGGTATCGGCAGTAGCAGCTGGAGTAATCACTTCTTTTTCTACAATATTTATAGTAACTGTTTTGTCTGAAGCATTTCCATTCTTATCTACTGCATGAATTTTCACTTGATATGAGCCAACGACAGCCAAGTTCACATTAGACGAGAGATTATAATAACCTGAATCGGAATTATCAGGTGCTTTATCCATGTATGGCAAGTCTCCATCGACAGGATCTTTTACAGATACAACAATTGCCTTTTCGTCATAGAGTGTGCTGTCCTGCTCAACATCTATTGAATCTTTATCTACCTTGATCTCTGGGGCCTGTGTATCTTTGACGGTGACAGTTACTGTAACTGTGTTTGAAATTTCATTGCCAGCAGAATCTTTTGAGGTAGCAGTATATAACACATCAACATCCCCAATGATACTGGTGTCGATTTTATCTGGATCGGCAGTGATTGTGGTATCTGCTGAGCTGTTGGAACGGTTCGTTACAGTTACTAACGTTTTGGCATCGACAGGCGTCGTGCTGTATTCAAGTATTGTCTTTTTATCATTTGGTTCAATTTTCAAACCATTAAGAGAGTTGACTAACTCAGCTTGCTTTTTTCTTTCAGCAACCTGCTGTTCATATTTATATATTCCAAAAGCAGCAGCGGCTGCAACGGCTAGTATAATAAATACCAGTAAAATTCTTCTTGGCCAAGGGTTTATTCTTCCATAGCTGACCTCCACGGGTCCATTATATAGGAAAATAATGAATGTGACCATTTGAAAACGCAAAAGATGAAATTGTGGGTATCAATTATATTTTGAGGATTTCTGCGGTGTTTTGATGCACATAAATTCGTTGTGGTATAATGTCACCGTTCTTCCCTTCTTATCATTTCATTGATAGGAAGATTAGACATAAAGGAATCTGTATGAATATACTAGATAATTTAAAAAAAATTAACTTAAAAGCGGTGTGTGTGTTCTTGATTGGCCTTGCGCTTGTATTTCAGCTATGTGGAATGATTATCAGCCCAAAGGGATATAGTGCAAATGATATTGTAGGAACAACCAGTGTTTTAAATAGATTAAAAAAAGAAAAGGATAACTCTTTTGATGTGTTATTTGCAGGTGATTCCTGTATGACATATGGAATCTCACCACTGCAGATTTGGGGAGATTATGGATATAAAACGTATAATCTTTCATATCAGGCGGCAAAGATCTGTGATACATATGCTGTTATCCAGGAAGTTTTAAAAACGCAGAAGCCAAAAGTAATTGTTCTTGATTGTGATTCTCTTTTTTTGGATGGAAGAGTCTATCAAACTGAAGACCAGATATTGAACAGCGTAGAACAGGTCTTTTCTGTATTTCATTACCATACCGTTTATAAACTTATGGCACCATCCGTTTCTTTTATTGGTAAAAAAGTATATTCAGATCAGTTGTTTAAGGGATTTCGTATTAAATCTGGAACTGTCGCTTATACTGGCGGGAAATACATGAAGGATAACTCTGATGGTTCTCATAGAAATCATGATAAAGCTGAAGAGATGGGAACGGACAGTGAAAGCTATCTCAATGCGATTTACAAACTTTGCACTGACAATAATATTCAAATGCTACTTGTAAATGTACCCGCTCCTAATCTTTGGAATCAAGAAAAACACGAGACCGTGCAGTCTTGGGCAGATCAGTATCATATTGACTATGTGGATATGAATCTTGCTGATGATCAGATTGGGCTTGACTGGAACACGGATACTGCAGATGGTGGTGGTCATTTAAACCTTTCTGGTTCTAAGAAGGTGACTGCATATCTTGCTAAATATCTGCAGAATAAGTACAGTTTGTCAGTTGATGCTGAAAATGAAGAATGGAAGGCTGCATATAATAGAGCGGCAGTATATGGTGAAAAATCATGAATTATAATTCAATTAGTTTTTTTGCTATATTTTTACCATTATTGATTCTTGTTTATGAACTGTTTCCACAGAACAACAGAAAATATGTACTGTTAGCTGCTAATTATCTATTCTTTTGCCTGTTAAGTAAATTCTTGGTTGTATATCAGCTTGCCGTAGTTTTAATTACATATTTCGTTGGAATCAAGCTGGAAAAAATAGAGAGTTCATCTTCTGGAAATGATCGAAAAATAACAGCAAAGAAAAAAAAGAAAGTTTTCGTTCTCGGTGTTTTATTGAATTTGGGAATTCTCATTGTTCTGAAATATACAAATTTTATCGGTGAGACGTTTTTAAGAAGTCATTGGACAGTATTGAATCTGCTAGTTCCGGTTGGAATATCATATTATTCACTGCAAGCAGTATCCTATTTGGCTGATATTCGCGCTAAAAAATATTCTGCAGAACATAATATATTTAATCTAGCTCTTTATCTTTCATTCTTTGCCACAATCATGGAAGGCCCAATAGCAAGGTACAATGAAATCTCAGCTTCATTATTCAGTGGCAATGCAGTTACATATGCAAATTTGACGGTTGGATATCAAAGAATATTATGGGGACTGTTTGAAAAAGTGGTCATTGCAGATCATCTGGCAAACGGAGTTTCCTATTTGTTTAAGCAAACATACTTGGCTGGATCCTTAAGTCTTTTGGCTGCTGTATTATGTACACTGCAAATGTATATGGATTTTGCAGGAACAATTGATATTGCAATTGGAAGTGCCAGGATTTTTGGCATTTATCTGCCAGAAAACTTCAGGCAGCCGTTCTTTGCAAAGAATGCATCTGAATTCTGGAGAAGATGGCACATAACATTAGGTACATTTTTCAGAGACTATATTTTTTATCCAGTTTCTTTGTCCAGACCTATTATGAGATTAACAAAATGGACAAAGAAGCATATAGGCAGACAATGTGCAAAATACATTGGACCATCAATTGCTTTACTATTTGTGTGGCTAGCAAATGGATTCTGGCATGGCCCTAGATGGACATACATTTTCTATGGTATTTATTACTTTGTACTGATATTGGTAGAATTATTCACTGAACAACCAATAAAAAATTTATATATAAAATTTCATATTAATGAAAATGGAATTGGTTTGAAAATATTCAGATTCATCAAACTCTTTATTATTGTAATTGTTGGAGAAATGTTTTTCCGTGCCGATTCATTCTCCAAAGGCTGGGGCATGCTGACTAGTATATTCACTGACTTTAACCTATCTGTATTCCGTGAACAATGGAAATATGTTGGAATTGGAGTGGCAGATTACTTAATTGTATTCTTAGGCCTTGCTGTGGTCCTGATTGTCAGTATCTTAAGAGAAAAAAACATTTCAATTAGAAATATCATAAACAAAAGACCATTGTATCAAAGATGGATATTCTGGTATGCATGCATCATGGTTGTAGTTTTTCTCGGAGCGTACGGGCAGGGCTTTGGCGCTGTTGACATGCTTTATGCTGGCTTTTAAAAAGTTTACTGTTAGTTTACTAAGAAGGAACTGCTTAGAGATTTGCTCTGGGTAGTTTTTCCTTTCCATGTGCAGTTAAAAATTTTCTTGAATAACTGAAATAGAATAAGAATCATCTTTATACACAATGCAATTAGAAAGATGATAAGATAGGAGCCATGGTGCGCCGGTTCGGTGTACGCAAGATAGTCAGGTGAAACTCCTGACCTGTCAAACCCCAGCAAGGAGACAGTATCCAGCCTTGGAGCCGAAGTCGTGAGATCAGGTTTAAGCGTAGGCAGGAAAGACTCAGAGCCCAAACGTAAAGTGAAGCCAATTTAGCCTCGAAAATCTATATTATTGTGGATGGGCGATACTCTCATGTATGGAGCAGCCAGCATCCTGTGCCTGACATGCGAGGACAGAGGACACCACCGTGGTTTGAAGGCTGGGCGAGGAGCCGAGGTCATGCGTGCATACCCGGGAGCTCTCAGTGGTTCTCCAAAGAGTATCTGCAGTACAAGTGCCAACAACACAAGACAGCAGAGAAGACCACCGAGAAGTCCGATGAGGCCGTAGTAGTGATGAAGTGTGCGAAAGTGCATGGAGCAAAGGGCTGAAACACAGTCACGTTTCTAGAAGGGAAACATGCGACAATACTGGAGATTGAGCAGAGCATGGGAACAGAACGGAAAGAATTAAGAGAACTATCACGTAAATATCCTAAACTTGAGACGCTGATGAACCGAGTCGACTATGAGGCCTTAAAAGAGGAGCATAGGAGACAGAGCAACCGAAAAGCAGTCGGAGCAGATGGGACAACGAAAGAGGAATATGGCAGGGAGCTCGATGCGAATCTAGCAGACCTGCTAACAAGGATGAGGACATTCTCATACCGGCCGCAGCCGGTAAGGAGGACATACATCCCAAAGGCAAATGGAAAGATGCGGCCGCTAGGCATCCCAGCATATGAGGATAAGCTGGTGCAGGGTGCCATGGCGTGCATTCTGAACGATATCTATGAGCCAAGATTCCTAGACTGTTCCTATGGATTCAGAGAGAAGCGGAGCGCGCATGACGCAATCAGGGCAATCAATCAGACCATCATGACCAAGAAAGTGAACTATATTCTTGACTGTGACATTAAAGGATTCTTTGACAATGTCGACCATAAATGGCTGATGAAATTTCTTGAGAACGACATCGCAGACCAGAACTTTCTCCGCTATGTAGCGCGGTTCCTGAAAGCAGGAATCATGGAAAATGGCACAGTATCGGAGAGCATTGTAGGCACACCTCAGGGCGGCCTGATTTCACCGGTACTGGCAAATGTCTATCTCCACTATGTCCTGGACCTATGGTTTGAAAGAGCCGTAAAGAAGGCGCTGAAGGGCGAAGCGTATCTTGTCAGATTCGCAGACGACTTCATCATCCTGTTTCAATATGAAGAAGAAGCAGAGGCAGTGTATAAAGCACTGGTCGAGCGACTGGAAAAGTTTGGCCTGCGAGTAGAGAAGGACAAAACGCATATCCTGCCATTCGGAAGGTTCAAAGGCAACAAAGAGACTTTTGATTTTCTTGGCTTCACGCATTACAACAGCATCACCAAGACTGGGAAGTATACTGTCGGGCACAGAGTGTCCAAGAAAAAGAAGAAGATGTTCAAGGCAAACATGCTTGCCTGGATTAAATCGAACAGGCAGATGAATGCGATAGAATTCCTACAGAAGCTGAATGTAAAGCTGACAGGGTCGCTGAGGTACTATGGTATCTCTGGCACGTTCCTTGACATACGGAGTCTTCACAGATTTGCGTGTTTCCTAGCTTACAAGTGGCTGAACCGTAGAAGTCAGCGCAGAAGCTTCAGCTTTGAAAAATTTATCGTCGTCTGGAACCGTTTAGTAAAACGGCCAGCAATTTACGTAGATATCTGGTCTCAAAATCGGGACAGTGGGGAGCCGTATGCGGGAAATCTGCATGTACGGTTCTTAGAGGGGTCATAGTCCTTTCTATCTACGATATGAAAGGACTATAATCTACTCATGAGAAGGAACAAAAATACTAGAAAACTAAATAAAACGCATTGCATGGTAGCTGCCGTGATTGCACTTGTTATTGTGACATGTGTATTGTTCTTGCTGTATATTTTCAATCGTAAAAGCGTTGTAATAAAAACGAATGGCGACGCAACAATATATGTAGAATATGGATCAAGATATAATGAGCAGGGAGCTTCAGCAGTGCTTCATAATAGCACTTTATTTTTACTTGATCAAAAGATGGATGTAAGTAAAAGCGGCGAAGTAGACGATTACAAGTTGGGTAGTTACTGTATTGAATATTCAGCAGAATATAATGGTGATGTACGAACATGTGAGCGAAATGTGATTGTACAGGATACGACTCCTCCTGATATTCAATTAATCACAAAGGAGGGGGCATATACTCCATATAATCATCCTTATACAGAAGAAGGATATACTGCTTACGATTTACGCGATGGAGATGTCACCGCAAATGTGAAGTCTGAAGAAAAAGATGGAACAGTTTATTACAGTGTCAGCGATTCTAGCGGGAATATTGGAACGGCATCCAGAAAAATTATTTATGATGACCGCACGGGACCTTTGATTACATTAATCGGCGGTGAGAATATCAGTATTAGAAGGGGAGATACGTATAAGGATAATTTTACTGCAATTGATGATAGTGATGATGATGTCACAGCCAATGTGAAAATAACAGGGACGGTAGACAGCAATACAATAGGAAGCTACTCACTTGATTATTTTGTGGCTGATTCTCATGGGAATCAATCAACGGCACATAGAACAGTGAATGTTGTTGAAGGTGAGAGCAACAAGACAATATATTTGACATTCGATGATGGACCGGGTCCTTATACAGCACAGCTTTTGGATGTTTTGGATAAATATGGTGTAAAAGCTACATTTTTTACTACCTCCACAAAACAGGCATATTCAAATATGATTGCGCAGGAGGCTGCGCGTGGACACACGGTTGCTGTGCATACGTATTCGCATAATTATTCACAGATATATTCTAGTACAGCTGCGTATTGGAGTGATTTTGATGCACAGAATTCAGTTGTGATGCAGCAGACCGGAACTTCAAGTACTATGTTCAGATTCCCGGGAGGCAGTTCGAATACCGTAAGTGAAAATTATTCGAAAGGGATCATGACAGCTTTAGCTTCTCAGGCAGCAGCAAAGGGATATACATATTTTGACTGGAATGTATCCAGCGGGGATGCTGGAGGAACTGCAGATACAGCTACAGTTGTTCAAAATGTGATTAATCAAGTATCGGCAAATTCCAACTATGGAATTCCTTCAGTAGTGCTTCAGCATGATGTAAAAGAATTTTCGGTCAATGGAGTGGAATCCATCATTCAATGGGGCATGGCTAATGGATATACTTTTAGTGCATTAAATCCGAACAGTTACCATGCGCATCAAAGAATTGCAAACTAGTTGATCATCAGAATTTAATGTTCTGATGATTTTTTTATAAAAAGAATTAAAATCGGGCATTCGTGCCCTTTATAGAATGGTTAATGAAAAGCTAAAATGGATTTATAAGAGGTGGAACAGATGAAAGATGAAAATATTGGAAAAAGGATTAGAATGCTTCGAAAATCAAAGAATATGTCAATTGATCAGCTGATTTGGCATATTTATGAGAAGACAGGAAGTCTGATGGATGAAAAGACCATTCGGCGGGTGGAAAACAGCGCAACGATACCAGGACTGGAAACTCTTAAAAAAATCGCCGCTGGACTGGGGTTTGATATATCTGGGCTGAATGATGACATTACTGTATTAGTCACTCTGATGTTTGGAAGCAATGCGGATCTTTATCTTGGGAAACAGGATGCAGAATACGAAATTGATTCAGGAAAAGAAGACCAGTCTATTGTTGATCAAGTATATACAAGGAGTAATTTGGAAAAAGTAAACACAGCTGCATATCACGTATTGTTCCCAAAAGAGAGAGACTTATTTCTAAGTGATCACGGATATTCAAGTGTAAACGCAGAAAAAATGTTCCAATATCCAATTATGACATTATTTGAATTTCTCATATATCTTCCATTGATGGACCCGTTTTATCTGTCAATGGCGTTATCTGCATTTTCCCTGGATTATGGAGGCCCGCTCAGATATCAATATATTTTGAAGAGACTTACCGATATTTACCTATTAATCCCTGACGGTCCAGCAAAGAATGCGGCTGACAAAACAGTAAAAGAAGTTCGATACGAGTATATCAAGAACGAATTGACAAAACTGTCAGATAATAGCGAAAATCTCACTCATAGTATCTATGAAGATGCCAAAATTGGATATGATGAATTTGCAGAGTATTTTGAAAAAATAACGAAATTGATAGATATTAGTTTGGTCTTCAGGAACCAGATGAATCCCGATCAACAAGAGGCAGAATAAGATGAAAAAACGCTGTGTTTCTTTAGAAAATGTGTACTTCTTATGCTGTCTACGAGATGATATAAATTAATATATTGTCACTACTTGCAGTATTTTGTTCCGTATATTTGAAGTTCTTTTATCCATGGAGCTGCATATACAGTGAGGATAGATATTGAAGGGTTCGTCGTTTGACAGGGTTCTTCCCCAGTACTGTACGTGAATAAACTGTGCATGATAGGGAAAAAAGGGTAATAATTTCAGTGTTATCAATGCACGAGCAATAAAGGTACTATGGAATTAAATTGAAAATGAATTTATATGTCTGTTGAGCCTGAACTGACAGCAAGTGATAATTTCTTATGAATGATCCAGTCAATGACAAAAGCTAATACAATAGCGGTAATAACATCGATAAAGCTATGTTGCTTAACTAACATGACTCCTATACAGATGGAGATATCTAAGATATGTAATAAGATACGTACCCATTTCTTATCATTTAATAAAGAAGAATGAGTCCAAGCCAGATCCATGCTGACACTGACATAGACATGTAAGGATGGACATACATTGAGTGGAGAGTCATGGTTATAGATCCACTGCACTAAACTGGATAAAAAATCTTTGCCAGGAATTGTCTCTGGTCTTAGATTCAGGCCATTTGGCACAATACAGTAAAAGATAAGTATTAATGTCATTCCAATATACATTGTGAAACAGGACCGGAGATATTCTTCTCTTGGTCCTTTTTTTAATAGGATCAGGATGGTAGCCGCAATCCAAGGAAACCATAAGAAATAAGGAATGATGCCCAACGGAGAGAATGGAATCAAGTCATCAATGACACTATGAACGGTCCATACAGGTACGGTAATAAGTTTTTCGCAGATCTCAAAGAAGGATAAATAAAAGATAAAGTAGTAAATAGAGAATAAATAAGGATGTTTATAACACCATTTGACCATATCTTTCCCTCCTTTATTCACGTAGGCTATATTCTATCAGAAAAGGAGACAGACTGCTATTCTACAGATATAAAGATGTGTAAAAGGTGTTGACACTTTCTGAAAAGACCTCTATTATTATGAGCGTTATCAAATACCATAGACAGTAACGGCGGAAGCTTAATCATGTTACCGAGGTAGATTGAAAGTTGATCAAGACTTTTATGACCCTCGCATGAAAACCGCGAGGGTTTTTCTATGATGTGTATTAGATAACACAGAATAGGAAGGTGAAGGAATGAATCAGACTGTATTAGAGTCCAAAAAGAGCGTAGCTTCTGAGATTCAGGAC
>Ga0268357_101851_pt1 | contig 11655 bp, 10 predicted proteins | sample BioMet10_FD_192466 | JGI IMG/M metagenome (GOLD analysis project Ga0268357, IMG submission 192466) | Sewage microbial communities from Oakland, California, United States - Biofuel 10 (Illumina Assembly) | ecosystem: Engineered > Wastewater > Sewage > Unclassified | place: USA: California... | reverse complement strand
CCGGCCCGGAGCCGGCAGCGGTTTCGCGCGCCCTTGCCAGCGTGGCGACAATTCGCCTTCGGGGACGGTTGCCGACGGCTACCGCAAAGTGATTCAGGATGTCGGCGGGTTTGGAAAGAATTGTTTCTGGGAGAAGGTGCAGTAATGTCAGCCAGTCAGATCGGTAATCAATGGGATTCCAAGCGCGCGCACGCGGTTGCGCGCGGCGGACTGCACGTGCATCTTCCTGCCGCGCGTGCTCTCGCTCTTATCGGTCTGCTGTTGCTGAGCGGTCTGTCGCTCGCCGCGCAACAAAAGCCCGCCAATCTCCCATTTCCTGTACCTCCTATGTCGCCGCGGGTGCAACGGGAGTATGAGCGGCAAATGAAGCAATCGCAGACGGAGCAACAACCGGCACAGGCCCCCGCGACGAATGCTCCGCAGACGGCGGCCCCCGGCGCAAAGGCAGCACCCGGTCAAGCCGCTCCGGCGGCTGCGGCTGCTTCTGTATCCGCCGTTCAAAGCGCGCCGCCCATCGGCGCGTTGTCGTTGCAGAATGCGGACCTCATGCAGGTGGTCGATCAGTTGGCTCGCGCCGCGAAGATCAATTACGTCCTCGATCCCCGCGTCGGACGGCAGTCCGTCACGCTCAACACGTACGGCGAAACCAAAAGCGTCGATCCGCGGGAGCTGCTGGAGACAATTCTCCGCATCAATGGCGCCGCCATGGTGCAGGCGGGCAGTTTCTACCGCATCGTTCCGCTCGCGGATCTGGCGCGGATGCCGCTCAAGCCGGAATCGCAGGAAAAGGACATCCCTGCGGATGAGCGGCCGATGCTGAACCTCGTCTTTCTGAAATACGCCGACGTGGAAGAACTCAGCAAGCTGGCAGGCGAGTTTCTTGGCGCCGACGGCAAAATCTGGTCCTATCCGAGCGCGAACCTCCTGCTGGTGCTCGACAGCCGGCGTAACATGCGCCGCCTGATGGAGCTGGTGGCGATGTTCGATAGCGACACCTTCGCCAAGGAACGCGTGAAGGTTTTCGACGTGCACAACGCCCGCCCGACCGACCTTGCCAAAGAGCTGGAGAACGTGATGAAGTCCATTTCTTTGAGCAAGGAATCCAGCGGCGTCCGCTTCGTACCCATCGACCGCATCAACACGCTGATCGCCGTGGCGCCGAATCCGGGCGTATTCGTTCGCGTGGAGGAGTGGATCCGCAAGCTCGATACCAAGGTGAAAGGCGCGGCGGGCAAGAGCGACAGCTACGTCTATCGCGTAAAGTACGGCAAGGCCGAAACGATTGCGCAATCCATCATGAGCCTCTACTACTCGATGACCCCGGGTATGGGTTATGGCATGGGCTACGGGATGGGCGGCTATGGCATGAGCGGCTACGGCATGGGTGGCTACGGCATGGGTGGCTACGGGACGAGCGGCTATGGTATGAATCCCTATGCCATGGGTGGCTATGGCATGGGTGGTTACGGGATGGGTGGTTACGGGATGGGCGGTTACGGCATGGGTACGTACGGCGGGGCCGCCGGCGCTGTTGCGGCTGCCGGTACTGTCGGGTCCACCGCAACGCAGTCCGGTGTCGGTACTTCCGGTGGAGCGGCCAACGCCGTGGGCAGTTCCTCTACTACAGCCGGAACCGGTATGGATATGACCGGCAGCTATCTCGGGTATGGCATGGGCATGGGGATGATGCCGGGCTCCACGCAATTCGGTCCGCGCATCATGCCCAACAGCGGCGATAATTCGCTGCTGATCCTGGCTACGCCGGAACAATATGAGAGCGTCGAGAAACTGCTCCAGCAACTCGACGTGCCCCCGCGCCAGGTGCTGATCGAGGCGCAGATCCTGGAAGTCTCGTTGACCGGCGCTTTCGCGAGCGGCGTGTCGGCCTGGCTGCAGGCGCGTGGTGCGACGAATCCCGCCACGGTTCCCGGATCGACCGCTTCCAGCGCCCGCCAGTTGATTGGCGGGTTCACTGACGGCGCCATGACGCTTTCCGAGGGCATGCTGGTCGGACAGAGCCGGCAACTCTTCGGCTTGCTGACCGCGCAGGAGACGAGCGGCCGCACCAAGGTTGTCTCCACACCGCGCGTTATCGCCACGGACAGTATCCCGGCGTCGATCACCGTCGGCGAGCAGGTTCCGACGCTTTCTTCGAGCGCGGTGACGAACGCGACGTCGTCGGGCAGTTCGCTGTTTGCCAACACGATTCAGAACGTCACTACGGGCACCACCCTCAGCTTCACGGCCCGTGTGAATCCCAGCGGCGTGGTCACCTTGCAGATCGACCAGCAGGTCAGCTCGCCGATCGCGCCCGCCGCCTCGGCCGCCATCCAGTCGCCCAGCTTCAGCAACCGGCAGGTCAAGACGCAGGTGACCGTGCAGGATGGCGACATGGTCGCGATCGGTGGAATCATCAGCGAGCAAAAAACGGATTCCAGAGGTGGAGTTCCGCTTCTCGAAAGGCTGCCGTTAATCGGTGGAGTGTTCGGCACGAAGTCCACCACCAAGTCGCGGACCGAACTCGTGATCTTCCTCACGCCGCACGTGATCTACGACACGAACGGGCTCAGCGAAGCGAATGACGAACTCGTAAACGGCATGAAGAAAGTCCAAAAGCTTGTCCGGGAGTAGCTGCGGATTCATCCACCGCGCCGGACCGGAGCCGCGTTTCGGCGCGCCTTCAAACATCCAAAGAGGTCTGTTCCTCCCAACAACGTCTGATTCCAATTGACAGGCGGCGCGGCTGCGTGGTCTAATCGCACCAAGGGTTTGTTTGCCATGGACCCATGTCTCCGGAGTCTTCGGACGCCGGGGCGTGGGATATGGTAAAACAGTTCTGGTTGCGTCCTGCATGAGGGCGCACAAGTGCTGGCGTAAATCCTGCGGGCACAGAGAGACTGCATTATTGTCTTTAGGGACAAAAAAACCGGCTCCAGCAACCCCAAGGTCCGGGACAGGGCAGGGGAATCCGACCACCATCCATGGCGGCGGATGTCTGGGGCATGATCTGTTGTTTGATCTAATTCAGGCTCAGGTCAGAGACTCTTTCATCAATTCACATCTCAATCCGAATCTCCAAGGAGAAGGAAATGGTTAGTTTTCGCAAATTCTTGGTAGCCACGGCTGCTCTGGCGTTCGGCGCCAGCTTGGCCATGGCCCAGTGCTCCTCCACCTTCACGACGTCAGTTCTGCGTCAGGAAGGCGTCACCGAGCCGCTTCCTCCGGTTGCCGTTACGTGCACCGATGCGACTACAAATGGTGGTTCTTTGACAAGCACCTATAGCGTCACCGTCATTTCGGACCAACCGATTACGTCCGCTCCGGACGGCATCACGTTGACCACCAACCATCCGCCAAGCGGCACCGTTCCCAGCTACGTTGGTACTATCTCGGGTACCTACTCTGTCACTTTCAGCAACGTGAAAATGGATGGTGGTTTTCTCGCCGGTCCGCCGGAGACCAACACCTACACCTTCAGCGTTAGCGGTATCCGCGTGAATGCCTCGCTCCTGACTCAGGGGTCCACGGCTTTCACGAGCGGCACCGGGCTGGCCATCCTGGCCTACCCGACGGACAAGACGAGCGTACAGGGACTTTTTGCGGGTTCCCCGTACTATCGGATTGCGACCGTTGCTTATGCGGTCAAGACCCTGAACTTCGCTGTTACCTATCCTGCCAAGACCGAGGTTTCTCTGTCTCAGTGCGATCCGAAGGACGCGAACGTCGCTCAGCCGTCTGCTGACGTTCCGACCTTCCCGGAAGTCTTCTATCTGAGCTTCAACGAGACCTACAACGCTGCGTTCCAGAAGGTGGCTGACGAGGGCGCTGGCGCCACCAACGGCACCCGCCTGACGGCTACTTTCTCGAACCTGCCCGCTAATACCAAGCTCTACGTCCCGGGCACGTTTACGGATACTAGCAGCAATATCGCGGTCGCCCTGGTCAGCGCTCCGAAGTCTGACCTCTCCGGCGGCACGCTGGTCACCAAGGCCGACTATGTCGCGGTTACGCCGGGCACCCCGATCGTGTATGAAATCACGGCCGAGGCGACTGGTTCCACGTCGACCGTCAGCATCCCTGTCGCGGTTGCCTACACGGGCATTCCGGCCCTCGCGGCTGCCACCTCCGGCAGCGTGAGCGCCAACTACGCGCCTATCTCCGCGAGCACCAGCCCTGCCACCACCCCGATTCCGCGGTTCGCCAGCGCTGCGCAGAGCGGCTCCGGTCTCTTCGGCGTTGCGGCTTGCAGCACCTCGCTGCTCTATCCCTACATCACCACTCAGCCCGGCTGGAACGTCGGCCTCGCCGTGTCGAACACTGGCGCTGACCCGTTCGGCAATGCCGGCCAGGGTGGCACTTGCGCCTTTAGCTTCTACGGTGCGGCCGGTGCTCCGGCTAGCGCTGTGACGCTGGGCGCCGCCGGCTTCGGTGACACCACCGCTATCGCTGCGGGCACCACCGCCGCTGACATTGCTAGCAATGCGATCGGCGCTGGCACCACGTTCCAGGGCTATGCGGTTGCCATCTGCAACTTCCAGTATGCTCACGGCTACGCTTTCGTGATCGGCAACGTGAGCGGCTCCGAAGTGGCCCACGGCTACCTCGCTCTGGTCCTCCAGAAGGGCGCGACGGTCAGCCCGCTCCAGCGTAGTGGCCAGAACGGCCAGTACGAACCGACCGGCTTCTAGGCTTCGGCCTGGTTGTTGATCGATCTACGGGCGGGGCGCAAGCCCCGCCCGTTTTGCATCTAGCGGTCGGAACTCTCCTCTGGCACCGCGCGTTGCCGAACGTCCTCAATTCTCGCCTCCTCCTCGCGCGATCTCCGGGAACCCCAAACAACAGTCCGCTGAAATGGCAGGCGCATGTACGCGCAGATCCGGCGGAAGCGTCCCGCCCACGGCCATGCCCGGTGCTCTCCAGCAAGAACGATTCGCAAGCGGAGCGGCACCTCCTGCGCCCGTTGCGCATCATGACGCGAGATGATCGCGCGCGCTCGACCCCGTCACATCCACCGGACGTGAACGCCGGGCGGATGCTGACGAAGCCCGTCGATCCGAGACGCCCGGCAGCCGCTATAACAGCGCAGAAGCGAGATGGCGAAAACTGCATCTTGGAGCCGCCAAAGGGCAGACTTGCGTCGTATGCGGTGCGCAGTGGCGCGCTAGCCAGGCATGCTCATCGCGGCGGTTGCGACAGTCCCGGCGCCCGCCGGCGCCGCGAGCAATGCAGCGAAAGAAATGGAGCGCCGGTCGTGCGACAGCCGGCCTTGCGCATCTTGCATGATGGTTTGCCGGGCGCCAGCGGCGCCGGATTCCGGCATCGCTGGCGCCTTGAAGGAGGCTTCAGGGGAGACCAGCGCTGCTTCGGAATCGGTGTAGACCGGAGTGCGCTGTCCTGTTGAAGCATGGAGACGGGCGCCGACGGTCAGCCCCCGCTTCCAACAAAGCGCCGCGAATGAAAAAGCATCCCGCACAAGCGACTGCCCGTCAATGGGATACCATTGCTCCCTCACGGTCGCGGCTCCGTTTCGCAGCGCTGCTCCGTTGCGAAGCGGCAGACCTACGCCGGCAGTGTGGGTGTCTACAGAGAAACCGAAACTGCCTTAGTGTTTCGTTGGCTGAACGGGCTGCCGGATGGGGAATGCGGTCATCGAGTCAAAGGGCAGAACCCACAGCGACACGGTTGCGCCCGCGTCGATGGTCTTCCCCTTGTAGGTGAAGCTTACCAGCAGCTTGCCTTTCTGGTTGGCTGACAAGGCGTCGTGCTCCAACTTGCAGACCAGGCCCTCGACAGCCGGGCACGACAGGCGGAACTGGACGGGTCCGTTCAGACCGTTCGATATCTCGACCTCGTCTTTCCCGTCCGCATTCGCGGCCAGCGTGAGCTCCCGCTTGGAGAAGGTAACGCGCCCCGGCAGGTCGGCGGGATTCACCGGCGCTTTTGCGGCTGCAACATCCCCGCCCTTGTCCTGGCCGCCGCCCTTCAGGTTCATCTTGCCGAATGGCGTGTCGATTACGTCGGAGCGCGGCGGGAGCGAATAGCACCACTGGCCCTGCTCCAGCTTCCACTGGCTTGGCATAGGGACCTTGAAGATCTTCTTATCCATGCCCAGAGAAAACTCGTCCTCGATCAGAACAACGACGTTCGCCGACTTCAGATCCGGTGCCAGATTTACCTGCCGCACCTCCGCGCTGCGCGGCGTGCGCTTGTTCAGTGCGTAGTAGTCATCTTTGCTGGCCTCGCAAACCAGTGATTCGGAGGCACGCGGTTTGCCGGCAACGAGGAAGTCGTAGAACTTTTTGGCCTGTGCCCGAACCGCTTCTTCCGCCGCCTGGGCTTCGGGAGACTTCTCGGGCGTGTTGGCCGTCTGCGCGAAAGCGAGCGTAGACACGCCCAGTACGGCTGCACATGCAGCGAACCGGAATAACATCATTTTGGGAATCTTTCGAGGGGGAATGGCTGGGAGGCAGGGACTCGAACCCCGATAGGCGGCTCCAGAGGCCGCAGTCTTACCATTAGACGACCTCCCAGTGAGGCCAAACCTCAATATAGCATAGGGCCTGGAGTTCGTCAGCAAGGCGCGGAAATTATGGCCGCCACGGCCAGCCTGCAGCTTTCGCATCAAGCGAACCGGTGCGTCCGATGCCCATGCGGCAGTCCGGCGCGAGCGGTCCGCCGCGTCCCGGATGGACCGGGAAACGGCCTTCGCAAGACATCCGGACTGTGGGCCCAAGAGACGCATCGCGCTTCTGCCAATTAGACGCGGCAAGCGCCGCGAAAAGACGTCGCGCCAACGAAAGAAAAACGAGACCGCCCGCCCGGCCGGGCAGCCAGGGGGCGCCAGGTGATACGATGCTGGCATGATTCAAGGCATTGAACATACCGCCATCGCGGCGAAGGACGTGGAGCGTCTGGCGGCGTTTTACGTTCAGACTCTCGGATTTCAGATCAACCACCGGGGCAAGACTGCGATCTTCGTCAAAGCCAGCGATGGGAGCATGATCGAGATCATCCCGGCCGACGGCGAGGCCGCGGAGGCCACGCTCAAGACTCCGGGCATCCGCCACCTGGCGCTGACGGTGACCGGCTTCGAAGCCGAGTGCGAACGCCTGACCAAGGCGGGTGTGACGTTCCTGGAGCCGCCGGTCGTCAAGGGCGGCAATAAGCTGGTTTTCTTCCGCGATCCCGAAGGGAACCTGCTCCATCTGATCGAGCGCACGACACCGCTGCCATAAAACAACGGCGGCGTGATAAATTCAGAAGCGCGGGCAGACGCGCACGGGCCCTTAGCTCAGCGGTTAGAGCCGCGGACTCATAATCCGTTGGTCGCAGGTTCAAATCCTGCAGGGCCCACCAGCCTTCGCCAAGGCTTCGGCTGGCAAGCCGGCTTTGCTCACCGTGGCGCGGGGGCACAACGCCGCGTCCTCACGCTCCCGCCAGGCGAGATCGTCTGCTGCAACAGCATAGTCTGTGAAGGGAAAAGGCGCGTGCCGGCGACCTCGCGCCGGGACTGTGGTAAAGCGTCCCGTTTAGTGCCCGGGTTTGCGCCGGCGCCAGTCGCCTCCGGGCAGGATACGGCGTGGATCGAAGGGCCGGTTGTAGAGGTACGCCCACGCCCGGCGTTCCGCGCCGTCTTCGAGCGTTACCGGCACCACGCGCCGCACGTACAGCGACTGCGTTTCCGCCGCGGGCTGATATTCCTCCACGGAATCCAACCGCGGCAATACGGACTCCAGGGCCTCGAACTCCACATATTCGCCGGCCACCCATTGGCCGCGCCTCCGCGCCGGGATCAGCCCGGGGTATGCGCCAAGATCGACCAGACGGCCCGGCGTGCGGGCGGCGGCGATCCAGCGCGGATTAGCGGCCTGAATCAGGTGATTCAGGCGTTCGCCGCGCAGCAGCGTGCCATAGACGAAAACAGCGTCCATCCACCGTCAGCCTACGCCGATTCCCAACGTTTTGGGGAACGGTGGAATCGGCGGCATGGACGCCACGGAACGCACGCTTCAGGGGTACACTAAAAGAAAGGACTTCCTGAGGTCTTCCGTAACCCGTTACGTTGCTCCAAGCAAACCAGCGTGTTATGATGGAAACGCCTCAAGGACTGCGGTTCCCTGAACAAGTCCGAATCCCCGACGGAGCGCCCTTCCCAATTTACATGAGTTCGACGGTTTTTCTTGGTAATCTTCCGACGTGGGTCACTGCTGATGACATCAAGCAATGGCTTGCGGCGGACAATTTGGTATCCGATTCCGTAAAAGTCATCCGCAACCCGGAAACTCAGGAATCAAAAGGCTTCGCGTTTATTGAAGCGCCGAATGAGGAAGAAATGAACCTCATCATCAAGCGCTTCGACCGGGCTCCGCTGGAGGACCGTCTCCTGCGCGCCAACCCGGCTCAGCCGCCCAAGTCCCGGAATGGGCAGATGCGCCGCGAAGGCCCGTCTGGACCGTACGTCCGCTCGGGTGCGCCCGCCACCGGCGCCGTTGGTGCCACCGCGAGCGCCGCTGGAGCGATGGACCGGAACCGGCGGGGGGGCAAGAAGCATGCGAGAAAGTCGCAGGCTCCTCAGACCCTGTTCGGCGAAGAACTCGCCAAGGCTCTTTAAGTCCCACTGTTTTTCGAACTCCCTGTCGACCGGAGCGCGTCGCGCGCTCCGGAGACGAGTTCTAAACCCTGTCTCCTTCCGGCATCTCCCTGTCAAACCTAGTGGTATACTCGGTTGCGCGGAGCGGGCTGTATGCGCCAGCATTCGGTCTACGTTCTCCCGCGACAGAGTGAGGTGTCACTATGTACGATCTATTACTTCTTCGGGCTGTTTTCGTCCTTACCCTGTCGGCCGCCGCGTGGTATCTTCGGCCTTTCGGACTCGCTAACCTTCCAGCCAGCGGCGCCGGACTGGCGCTGGGGCTGGTGATCGTTCTGTTCGAATTGCGAATCCGGCGGGTCAGCCTAAAGCGATTAATCGGCGCGGCAGCCGGCTCGGTGTTGGGCATTGTCGGCGCTTATCTTATTTCACTGATCCTCTCGCGAGCGGTGCCAGGCGAACCGAGCACGCTTGCCTTTCTGCAATTACTGATCCTCCTCCTGATGGCCTACGTCGGCCTCGTAGTCGGCGCCAACAAAGGCGACATGCTGAACCTGGCCGCCCTGGGCGGACTGTTCGGCGGCGAGAAATCATCCAAGCAGAGTTTCAAAATCCTCGACACGAGCGTCATTATCGACGGGCGCATCGCGGACATTGCGGAGACCGGCTTCCTGGACGGCATCCTTGTGGTGCCGCAGTTCGTCCTGCGCGAGCTGCAGCTCGTTGCCGACTCCGCGGATTCGATGAAGCGCAACCGCGGGCGCCGCGGGTTGGACGTTCTGCAGCGCATCCAGAAAATGGCTCATCTGAACGTCCAGATCATCGAAGAGGACTTCCCGCACGTCAAGGAAGTCGACCTGAAGCTCATCGAGCTGGCGCGCCTGTACGACTGCAAGGTCGTCACCAACGACTTCAATCTCAACAAGGTCGCGCAGTTGCACGGCGTCACCGTGCTCAATATCAACGAGCTGGCCAACTCGCTGAAACCGATCGTCCTTCCCGGCGAGATCATGCGCGTCTTCATCCTCAAGGAAGGCAAGGAATACAACCAGGGCGTGGCCTATCTGGATGACGGTACGATGGTGGTTGTCGACAACGCGAAGCGGATGATTTCCAAGACGATCGACATCACGGTGACCAGCGTGCTCCAGACCACGGCCGGCAAGATGATCTTCGGCCGGTTCGACGACCGCATCCACCACGTCTACGACAAGGCGCCAACGCCGCCGCTGGAGCGGTCGCAGGAGCGCGAGCGCGCCGTGCCTCCATCGCCCCCGCCGGCGATGTCGCCGGAGGTTCCGCCGCCCGGCCGTTGATCCGTCCGCATCCGTACAGTGTGAACCATGAAAGTCTCAGTTATCCTTCCCGCCGCGGGACTTGGCACCCGCATGAAAACCGCTGCCGAGTCCACCGGCACCAGCCGTAAGCAGTTTATGCAGATCGACGGCGTACCGGTGCTCGTGCACACGGTACGCAAGTTCGTGGCGAGCCCGCTCGTCACCGAGGTCGTGATTGCGCTGCGCCCCGACGACATTGAATGGGTGGAATCGCTATTGCGCCCGGAGACGTTCTCCAAACCGGTACGCTGCGTCGCCGGCGGCGCGTCGCGCCAGCAATCGGTGGAGAACGCTCTCGACTCGCTGGCTGCGGATATCGACGTCGTGGCTGTTCACGACGCCGTCCGGCCCTTCATTGCGCCTGAGACCATTGATGCGGTCATCCGCCAGGCCGCCGCGACCGGCGCGGCGATTGTGGGCATTGTCCCCGTCGACACGGTGAAACAGATGCAGCGGCACAGCGTGCGCGGCACGTTGAACCGCGACCGGCTGGTGCTGGCGCAGACGCCGCAGGTGTTCCAGGCAGATCTGCTGCGCCGGGCCTTCGCGCAGGCGCGCGAGGATGGCTTCATCGGGACCGACGAATCCAGTCTGGTCGAGCGGCTGGAGAACGTCGAGGTGACGGTGGTTGCGGGCAGCGACCGGAATATCAAAATCACCCGCCCCTCGGACATCGAACTGGCGCGGCTGTTCCTCGCCGAAGAAAAACGCAAGGCGGCGCAGAAGGCCACCAGCGGAGAGCCGGCGTGATCGATCTGCGCACGGGGCTCGGCTGGGACAATCACCGCATTGCCGCCGGCCGGCCGTTGATTCTGGGCGGCGTGCCCATTCAGAGCGAGTTCGGATTGGATGGGCATTCCGACGCCGACGTGCTCACGCACGCTATCACCGACGCGCTGCTCGGTGCCGCCGCTCTGGGCGACATTGGCATGCACTTTCCGGACAGCGACCCGCGTTGGAAGGGCTGCGACTCGCTCGTGTTCCTGCGGCACGCGGTCGCGCTGGTTCATCAGCACGGCTTCGAGATCCTGAACGTCGACGCCAGCGTGATTCTGGAGCGGCCCAAGCTGAAGGACTACCGCCTGCCAATCCGTGAGTCCCTGGCCGCCGCGCTGGGTATCAACGTGGATCGCGTCTCGGTCAAATTCAAGACCGCGGAAAAGGTCGGCCCGGTCGGCGAGGGGCGTTCGGCCGAGGCTCAGGCGATCGCCACCGTTGCCCGCGAATCCGCCGCGTGAACCGTTCCCATTGAGAGGCGCTCCCGGTGTATGCTGTGACGGGAGAAAAACGCAATGCCGCAGAACTCTGGCCCGGCCCGCCGGTCGTTTCTGAAGTCCGCCGTCGCGGCCACGGGCCTTCCCGCGCTGGCTACCGGGATGCCGTCCGGGCAACCGGCGGCGCCGCCGCCCGCTAAGCCCGCCGCGCCAGCGCCTGCCTCCGGCGCCGCCACGCCGCACGCGCCAGAGCATATCGAGCGCGAGAACATCGTTTACCCGCGCTCGTACACGGGCCGCAAACTGGCCTGCATCGCCTTCCCGTTGGGCGGCGTCTGCGCCGGCTCGCTGAGCCTCGGCGGACGCGGTCAATTGCGCGATTGGGAGATCTTCAACCGCCCCGACAAGGGCGTCAATCCCGAATATGCCTTCCCGGGGATTCGCGTCGAAGTGCCCGGCATGAAGCCCGTGGCGCGCGTTCTGGAAGCGCGCATCGCGCCACCTTATGAGGGCA
>Ga0268357_101847_pt1 | contig 11670 bp, 7 predicted proteins | sample BioMet10_FD_192466 | JGI IMG/M metagenome (GOLD analysis project Ga0268357, IMG submission 192466) | Sewage microbial communities from Oakland, California, United States - Biofuel 10 (Illumina Assembly) | ecosystem: Engineered > Wastewater > Sewage > Unclassified | place: USA: California... | reverse complement strand
TCACCCCCACCGGTGAAATGGCGACAATCCCGGCGACCGTCCGGCCATCCGGGGCATGTGAGGTCGAGCCGGCATCGGTCACGAGGAGATCGGTAGATCCAAGGGTCTCCCCGGAGACAATGCTCACTGAGCGGATCGCGTAAGAATACCCGGTGCTGCCGGCGCTGAGCGGTTCGTTGACCGCAAAGGTCATCGTGCCGCCTGCCGGGGTTCCGGGGGAAGTTGCCACAAACGAGGTGGCCCGGCCGGTGTCACCGGAAGTATCCGCTTCGGCACCGCCGGTGGCAGCAGGTATCGTGGTCACCGGCACCGTTGTTGTCGTGGTAACGGGGGATGTTGTCGGAGTAGTCACCGGGACGGTGGTTGTGGTAGTGACAGGTGAGGTTGTCGGAGTAGTCACTGGAACAGCCGTGACGGTAATGTAATTCCCCTGCATAGTGGTGTTGGAATACGACCCGTTGACCGCCGTTAGCGAGACCGAAAACGAACCGGTCTGCGTATATGTATGGACGGGGTTCTGCTCCGTGGAAGTGCCGCCATCGCCAAACGACCACGACCAGTCCACCGGGCCACCCAGGGACTGGTCGGTGAAAGAGACCGCAAGAGGTACGGTTCCGGTCCGGGGAACTGCGGCAAAGTTTGCAATCACCGGCTCGTCAGCAGAGGTGACCGTGATGTACCCGGGAACTGATTTGGTATCCGTTGCGGACCCGTCACGGGCAGTAAGGCTGACCGTGAAGGCCCCGGCCCGGGTATAGGTATGCGAAGGGTTCTGCTCTGATGAGGTGCTGCCGTCCCCGAAATCCCAGCTCCAGGTGGTGGGCGAACCGGTGGAGGTGTCGGTAAACGCGACAGGAAGAGGGGCCTCTCCCGACAGGGGCGTACCGGTGAAATCCGCCGTGATCTGTTTGGTTACGGTGAGTGTCACAGATGCATTCGTCGCCACCTGTCCGTCCGGGTTGGTGACCACCACGTTCCAGGTTCCCGCTGCGGTATGGGCCGGGATAGTCCGGACTAGCGACGTACCGGTACCGCTGATGGCGGCCAGGGGGACCTCCGGCCAGCCGGCATGGATGAGTTTAACAGCCGGTACACCGGTGGTATTGAAAGCCGTCCCGGTGATCGTCACCTGCGTAGCGGTGGCGTTTGTCACGGACGACGGGCTGATCCCGGTCACCACCGGGGCCGGTGCGGGCGTGGTGACCGAGAATACATATGCCTGCCCGGCATCGGCCGTTGTTCCCGATGTCGCCCATGCAGCGCCAAGGAGTGCGTTCGTCCCCTGTAGCGCAATCGACCACCCGAAACCGTCATAGCCGGTCACATCCGATGCTTTGAGGATCTGGTTCTTGTACCACCCTTCCCCATCATACCGGATGATGTAGACCTGACCGGGGGTCGTGTCAATAATCCCCATGTCGCTGATGAGCGCGGTAGTCCCGTCATCTGAAAGCGCCATGGAATACCCGAAATAATGGGATATTCCTGATGTCTCCGGTGTACTCAGGACTGCCGTATTGCGCCACGTTCCACTGTCCCTGACAAAAACATACGCTTTGCCTGCCTGCCCTGTCGAACCCACCGTAGCCAGGGGTGCCCCAATAAACAGGGTGTCCCCGTTACCTGATACCGCCGATGAAAATCCAAACCGGTCGCCGTTTTGTCCATCGGATGCGGCAAGGATCGCTGTCTCGCTCCATGCTCCGCTGCTGCCGGTAAAAACATAGGCCCTGCCGGCAGAGTTTCCACCGGCCGAATAGGCCCCGACAACTGCCGTAGTCCTGTCACGGGACAGCGCAACAGAACTTCCGAAACTGGCACTCGTTCCTGCATCGGATGCGGACAGGATCTGCCTCTCTGACCACGATCCTCCGACCTTCTGGAAAACATATACCTTGCCGGCAGTGGTATATGCGCCTACCGATGCCATGTACGCCCCGACAAACGCCGTGTTCCCGTCTTCTGACAATACCACAGAGTTCCCGAAACAGGCACCATCCTCAGTATCGGAGGAAGCATTCAGGATCGCAGTCTGGGTCCATGTACCCGAGGAATTCGTGAAGATATATGCCTGGCCGGCGGAGGTGTTCCCCCCTGCATCCGCCTGAGTGGCACCGACAAGTGCGGTATTCCCGTCTTCCGAGAGTGCCACGGAATACCCAAACGCATCGCTGCTTGCGGTATCAGAGGGCACGAGGACCGCCGACCGGCTCCACGTCCCGCCGTTTCTGGTAAAGACATACGCCTTGCCGGCCGGGGTTATCCCGAGCGGGTTAAATGGCGCTCCGACAAGCGCAGTGTTCCCGTCAGAAGAGAGAGCTGATGCTGCGCCGAACTTGCCATTTGCCACCGCCCCGGAACCGGCATTTACGATAGCATTCTCATGCGCAAGGGACATCACTTCGATACCCTTCCGCACCGTCTTTGTCCCGGTTCCCAGTGCGTTCGTTGCGGAGAGGGTGACCGAATACACACCGGGAGTTACATACGTATGGACCGGGTTCTGCATTGTTGCATTGGTGGTATCCCCGTCTCCGAAGTCCCAGTTCCATGAGGTCGGCTCGTTGATCGACTGGTCGGTAAACGTGACAGGGAGGGGGGTAAGCCCGACTGCCGTATCGAACGTGAAATCTGCTATGGGCGGGGGATCGGTTGTCGTGAAGGTAACGGAGGCATTGGTCCCCTCAAGGCCATCCGGGTTGATGACCGTGACATTCCAGACTGCGGCAAGGTTGTGGTTCGGTACCGATACCGTAAACGAGGTGGATGTGAGGTTTGTTGCAGGCATCGTGATATTGCTGTAGCCGGATGCGGACAGGTTCACGACCGGGGTGCCGGCGGTGCCGTTGAACAGGGACCCGGTGATCGTTACCAGCGTTGACGTGGCATTCGCGCCATATGCCGGGCTTATCCCGGTCAGGCGCGGGGGAGAGAGGGCCGTATACGTGACGGACGTATTCGGTCCTTCAAGCCCGTCCGGGTTAATGACGGTGACACCCCATGTCCCGGCACGGATATCCTGAGGAACGGAGACCGTAAATGACGTTGTTGAGAGATTGGTCCCCGTCAGGGTGATATTGCCGTACCCGCTTTGTGTCAGGTTCACGACCGGGGCAGCGGCCATACTGAACTGGGTCCCGGTCAACGTTACGAGCGTTGCCGTTTCGTTACTGCCGTATACCGGACTGATCCCGGTCAGGCAGGGCAGAGCAAGGGCCATATACGTGACGGAGGCATTCGTCCCTTCTTCCCCGTCATGATTAACAACGGTCACATTCCATACTCCCGCTTCGATACCTGCGGGAACGATCCTGACAAGTGACGTGTCGGTATCGCGGACAACGCCGAGCGTGATATTTTGGGAACCGGTGCGGGTGAAGTTCACGACAGGAGATGCCGAGGTATCGAAATTTGAACCGCTGACAGTCACGGTCTTTTCGGTGGCATTCATGCCGGACGCCGGGCTGATACCGGTGAGTACGGGTTTAACAGACTCGTAGGTTATCGAAAAGGCATACACCGTACCTTTTTTACTGTTGGCATTGATTGCACCGATGATCGGGTTTTTCTCTGATAATGCCACCGAAGATCCAAACTGAGCTTTGGTTTCCAAGCTATTAGGATTAAGGATTACCAACTGGGCCCATGTATTTCCACTCCGGGTAAAGGCATACGCCTGGCCGACACTGCTGTTAACCCCGTATGCACCGATAACTGCGGTATTCCCATCTTCCGAAATAGCGACAGAATTCCCGAAATTAGCACCGGCTTCGGGGCTCGCAGGGTTCAGGGCTGCCAACTGGCTCCATACTTCCCCGTTTTTGATAAAAGCATAGACCCGGCCGGCATTACTGTTAACCCCGGGGGCGCCGATAATAGTAGTGTTCCCGTCAGGAACAAGGGCTATGGAATTGCCAAAATGTTCCACATCTTCCGTATCGGGAGCGTTCAGGACTGCCGACTGGCTCCATACAACCCCGCTCCGGGTAAAGACAAATACCCGGCCGGCACAGACCGATCCTACCGGGGCGGTATACGATCCGACAAGAATCGTGTTCCCGTCTTCGGATACCGCCACGGAATTCCCAAATGATGCCTGGTCTTCTTCATCGGAGGAAGCATTCAAAAACGCGACCTGGGTCCACGTACTTCCGTCATTTGTGAAAACATAAGCCTGGCCGGGGCTCACATCGGGGTCAGAGGTACTGGCCTGCTCCGCCCCGATGACAGCTATGGTCCCGTCTCCGGAGATCGCAACAGAACTCCCGAACAGTGCCCCCGCCGTGGCGTCGCTGGCATTAAGGATTACGGCCGGGCCCCATGCTCCATTGCTCCGGGTAAATGCATAGGCTTGGCCGGCATAACCTATTCCTTTGGCGGTATCCTGCTGGGCCCCGATAACAATGCGGGTCCCATTATCAGAAACCGCTACTGCTCCTCCGAACCCGGCATACTGTACCGGATTAGAATTGAGGGTCGCGGACTGGCTCCATTCTTCCCCGCTTCGGGTAAAAACATAGGCCTGGCCCGCGGATTTTTTAGAATTCAATATGACCGAGTTTGCCCCGATAACCGCTGTGTTCCCGTCTTTTGAGACTGCTACGGAACACCCGAACTGATCCCCGGACTTTGCATTGGATGCAGTCAGCACGGCGTCCTGCGTGGCAATCCATGGGTCGATGACCATCGGGTATACTGCATCCCGGTCATCGATCTGCCATGTGAGGGTACCTGATGAAAGGGAAAGCGTTGCCGGAAGTTCCCGGCCGGCTGCATCGTGCGCGGCAAGCCCGCCATAGTTCATCACGGGACCGGCTGCGTCAAAGAAGACGAGCGACTGGCCGGCAAGAACCGGGCGAAGATCTCCGGCAAGGGTATAATTCACGATAAGCGTCCCGTTCCCGGGAGGACGGGATTCCACTGTCATCCCCTGCTCGATGCCGGCGCTGCTGCTGGAGTACCATTCGGTATATCCCGACCGGAGGATATCGATACGGTCGGCGGATGCCCGGGTTTTCCCGGATTCTGCAACCCGAAAATTATCGGGGCGGCCGATCCCGGCCAGCTGCAGGGTAAAAGATCCGTTTGCCCCCGCGAGAACAACTTCCCCGGTGCCGGTGGCTGCAATGCCGATCTTCTTTCCGGGATTATACCGGGACCAGATACCTCCCGGGAACGGACGAATCGCCGCAAATGACGGCGACGATGAAACGGTCTCCCGGATATCGGGCAGTGCCGTACCGGATTCCGGGATCGCGATGCCGCCATCTACAGCAGTGATGAAAGGATCCGGGATCGCGGCGACTGGCCCGTTGTCTCCCGCGGCAGTGTTTACCGCCCCGGCCGGTACTGCAAGCAGGAATGCGAGCGCCATCCCTACCCAGAACACCAGACCCTCCCGTCCCGACAACCAGCAGTACAATGCCAGACCTTCTATGGATTTTTCCTCACCTGCACCCGGGGAAAGACGGGGGAAGGAAAGATCCTGTCGTCGATGTCCGGCCCCGGGCTTGAGTGACGGTTTTATTCTTATGAGCAACCGGATACGTGCTTAAAAAAGTTGAAAGGAAGAATTCTTAAAAAAATCGCGAATCACTAGTGATTATCACTTGCGGCCACGGCGTGCCGGCCCTTTTTTCTAGTCGGGCAGACCGTTTTACTGGTTCACGGTATTTTTCTTTTTGGGCCGGACAGACCCGGCCCCCGAGACATCCCGGAGCACCCCGGTAATCCCCGTGCAGGTACCTGCTTCGTCCCGCATGGTCATGCAGGAGAGTTCGATCCATGATTCCCGTTCCTTCGTATCCGCAACTCGGAACCGGATCCCTGTTGCCGCACCCTCCCTGGAGGCTGTGGCAAGAGCGGCGAGAGTGGCCTTGTGATCTTTTAGCTCGATAAAATCCGTAAACGGCCGGCCTGCAAGTATCTCCGGTTCATACCCATACTCCCTTACCCGGGGGCTGATGTAGGAAATCCGCCCGTCTCCATCAAGGGCAAAGATAACTGCAGGGATGTGCTCCACGATCTCCCGGTACATCTTCCCCTCGTCCCGCAGCGCCATCTCCAGCTGTTTCTTGTCCGTGATATCCTGGCTTATCGCAATCATCCCGTGCGAGCCGTCAGGGAACTGGACCGGCATGTGCAGGATCTCGAAAAACTTGTGCTTCCCCTTAAAGTTCTCCTCCACGACAACGGTGCTTGCCTCACCGGCAACGGCTTTCTCCATTGCCTCACGGCACGCATCCACGTTGGTAACCACATCTTTAAGCGTATCCGGAAGGGAGCGGCCGATAAAATCCTCTTCTGCCATCCCGACAGTATCCGGGATCCACTTGTTGAGCTGGACGACATTGAGGCTGCTGTCCGTGATACAGTAGTGTTTCGAGGTATATTCCATGTAGGTGGTGACCGGGATCTGCTTTGAGAGGAAGTAGACCTTGGCGTTTCCTACGCTCTGGATATCCACAAGGCCCTGTGCTGCCATCACATCCAGGTACCGGCCGGCAGACATGCGGTTGATCCCGGTCTTTTCCGCGATCTGGAGGATATTGAGGCCCCGGGGATTCTTCATGAGGGCTTCGCGGATGAGGCGGGTTTTTTCCGGGCTGGTCTTCATGGTATTTCCTTATGCATACTGGATTCCGCCCCTCATCACCGTTTCCTTGGTGTGGAGAGACGATTTACCGTTAGTATTCCTCAGATAGTTTCCCTATCTGATGAGATAAACCCGTGACATTTCTTCCGACACGGGACATGACGGGAGGATCCCCTTCGAGATCCGGCCCACAGCCACCTCATCCCGGCACGATCACCCGGTTCATCGCTGCCGCTGCCACCAGCCAGACCACAAACGCCCCGCCAAAACTCGGGACCGCCGGGTAGCGGCCCAGCAGGAATGCGAGCACGGCAAGGAAGAGCAGGGTCGGGAGCGCGAACCAGAACGCACCGACCGTGAGCTCCCGGGCAACGGCCTGCCCTGCATCGGAATAGACAAAGAGGATGGCAAGCGTGGTAATGATCGGTGCGGCGACAAGGATGGCACCGTACTTCGGGTTTACGTGCTCGGCAAGGAGCGTCACCCCGGCGATAACGCCCCCGCCGACAACAAACTTCAGGGCAAGGTAGAGATAGTCCATACTCTCCTGTTGCCGTTATGACGGGATATACCCGGCCACACCATCTGCGGTACCGCCGGATGGACATGTATAAACGCGAACAGGGTGAAGTTTCTAAAAAAGAGAACACTCGTTCCATCCCAGACAAAACCCGGTGACCCCCATGCAGATCGCGTCCTGCAAGAAAACCTACCGTTACGAGACCCAGCGTGCCGTCCCGCTAATAGAGACCCTCGCCCGCATCGAACCAAAAGTCCCCGCAGCCGGCATCACCCGGGTCGCGGATATCACCAGCCTCGACCGGATAGGCATCCCGGTCTTCTCCTGCATCCGGCCCACCGCGGAGGACGGGGCGATCACGGTGTACAACGGCAAGGGTGCAACCGTCGAGGAATCGAAGATCTCCGGGATCATGGAGGGGATCGAACGTTATTCGTCCGAAATCCACGACCGGAAGGTCCGGCTCGACACCTACGAGATGATCTCGCGGACTGAAACTGCGGTCGACCCAAGCGACCTCATCCTGCCGGCGGATACAGACACCGAACATGTCTTTCCCTGGGTTGAGGGATGGGATATCGCAAACAACGAACCGGTCTTTGTCCCGGCGCAGGCGGTTTTCCACCCCCTTCCCCGGAATTTCCGGCAGATCTTCCGCACCTCCACAAACGGCCTTGCCTCGGGAAACACCAGAGAGGAGGCGATCTTCCACGCCCTCTGCGAAGTGATCGAACGCGATGCGTGGTCGCTTGTGGAGGCAACACGGGATACCGGCCCGGCAGTAGCCGCCATCGACGACCCGATGCTTGCCGACATGCAAAAGAAATTCGCCGACGCACAGGTGGACGTGATCGTGCGGGATATAACAAGCGATGTCGGCATCCCCACGATGGCAGCGGTGGCAGACGATGTGCTCTTAAAAGACCCGGCGCTTCTCACCATCGGGATCGGCACCCACACGAGCGCGAGGATCGCAGTGATGCGGGCACTCACCGAGGTGGCGCAGAGCCGGCTCACCCAGATCCACGGGGCACGCGAGGACACGGATACGGTCGACCTCAAGCAGAGAATGGGCTACGACCGGATGAAGCGGATCAACGGTTACTGGTTTAAGGACAACGGCACCGTTGACTACCCGACGCTCGCATCGTACGATACCGACGATTTCGCAACCGATATCCGGAATGCCATCAACGCCCTGAAGAAACAGGGCCTCTCCCGGGTGATCGTGGTGGACCTGACCCGGGTGGAGATCGGGGTGCCGGTGGTCCGGGTCATTGTCCCGGGCCTCGAAGTCTATGCCATGGACCCGGAGCGAAGAGGGGAACGCCTGAAACATGCCAAAAACCATCGTCTTTCTCGGGCCAAGCCTTGACCGGGCAGCGGCGGAAAAGATCCTCGCAGCAGAGTACCGGCCGCCGGCAAAACGGGGTGACATCCTGCGTGCCGCTGCTGACGATGCAGGGATCATCGTCCTCATCGACGGGGTCTTCCACCAGGAAGCGGCCGTTGCCCACCGCGAAGTTCTTGCGGCAGTAAAACAGGGCATCACGGTTGTCGGAGCGTCGAGCATGGGGGCGCTCCGGGCCGCCGAACTCTACACGCTCGGGATGACCGGCATCGGGAAGATCTTCGGGCTCTACCGGGACGGGAAACTCGTCTCCGACGATGAAGTGGCGCTCGTCTTTGACCCGGCATCAGGCTATGCCCTGTCAGAGCCCCTCATCAATATCCGCTGCACCTTACAGAAAGCCGAAGCGGCGGGCATCATCACCGCAGCCGACAACGCGGCCCTGCTCGCCGCTGCAAAATCGGTCTTCTATCCCCAGCGGACCTACAAAAAGATCGCCGCTGCCGCAGGAGATGCCGTGGACTCTGCGACAAAAGAGCGGTTTTTGTCGTTTGCCCGTACAAACCCGGCCGACCAGAAGAAAGAGGATGCAGTAGCTGCGCTGGAGTACGTCAGGGATCTCACAGAAAAGAGCGAATAACGCCTTAAAAAAATTAACTTATATATTTATATCAAATTGGTGGAAAAGAGTCCGTACATGTCGCCTAGTCTTTCAAAGCAAGACCGTATTAATAAAATGACATTGGAAAATAACATCGATGGATCCGCGATGGTTGCAGTCGGCATCATGTTGGGCATAATCACTTTCGCAATAGGTTATGGTTCATGGGATCCTCTGCTTTCGTTAATAAATGGATATAGAATCTTCGTGGTAATTATCGCAGCAATTAGTATTTTTCATATCTGGAAGGAATATCATCAAAAAATGACTGAAATTGATGATATTTTTAAGAATTCATCTTAACCTAATTTTGCATTGAGTATTCTAGATTTTATCTTCAAGCCTTAATCAAAAAAGTCCTCAACATCGAGGCTAATACTCATTTTTTGATTTATCCCAGTTGAGTATGTCTTAATAAAAAAAATTTACTCCATCTTCCGCCAGACATAGGCGAACCGCTGGAACGCGGTCACATGGCCGAAGACCCCGAAGAGGAGGAGGAGCCAGCCCAGCAGGTTCAGGCCGTAGATCGTTTGGGGGTAGAGGATGAATACGATCCCCACCACCATGATAAGCACGAGCCGGTCGGCCCGTCCGAGCACGCCGCCGTAGTACCGACCCACGCCAACGGCCTGCGCCTGTGTCCCCAGGTACGAGGACATCAAAACCCCGGTGAGGGCGAGCACCCCGATCGGCCAGGGCACGAGGCCGCTTGCAAAGATCCCGGTGATGATGAAGATATCCGCGTACCGGTCCACCGCATGATCGAGGAAATCGCCCCGCAGGCTCTGGCTCTTGGTCTCACGGGCAACCGCCCCGTCCATTGCATCGAAGAAGGCATTCGCGGCCACCGCAAGGACCGCCCAGACCGTCATCTGCAAAAAGAAGAGGATGCCGGCAACAAGCGATGCAAGAAGCGCTGCGATCGTCAGGATGTTGGGAGTAATCTTCCAGCGGATGGCGCAGCGGACGAGCGGATCGAAGTAGACCTTGACGTGGGGGCGATACTGGTCGAGTGTCATTATGTCACCTCGACAAATGCAGACCAATCGATCGATCCGAACGATGCCGGGATCTTTCCGAAAAAGAACTGCTCGATTGCATCGGCACAGGCCTCCGGGCTCATACCGGTGGTATCGATCTCCAGGATCTCCTCCGGGCCGTACTCCGCCACGGTCTCGATCAGGCAGACATCGAGCGCCTCGGCATCACGGTTCTCCCCGATCTTCTCCTTCGAATACCCGCGGGCGGCAAGCCGCTTTTCCAGCTCGTCGGGCCGCAGCCGGAGCACGACCATTCGCTCGCAGGGAAGCAGGTGGGCGAAATGTCCCTCGACAAAACCATCGAAGGGCACGAACTCGTCAGCCATCTTATCGGTGTCGATGACCCGGGTGTCGCGGTTTGGGTCATTCCCGAGTGCATAGGGCCCCACGATATCGGTGATATGGACCACGGCATGGCCGCGGCGGGCAAGCTCCTCTGCGACTGTCGACTTTCCCGTCCCCGGCGTCCCGGTGATCCCGCACATCATAGGGCGTTTAACTCCCGGACCAGCCGTTCGTTCTCCCAATCGTCCCCGATACTCACCCGGATATAATGATCGGCAAGGCCCGTAAAACTTCTGCACGAGCGCACGAGCACGTTCTTCTCGGCGAGTTTTTCCACGACATCGTCGCTCTTGTTCGGCGCCACATCGACCATGACAAAGTTGGCATCGGACGGCAGCACGGGAAACTTCAGCTCCCGTGCGAACCGCTCCCGCCATACCGTTACCTGCGTGACATACCGGGATACATGCTCCTGATCGGAGAGGGACGCTGCCGCCGCTGCCGCCGACACCGCGTTCACCGTAAACGGCGTTCCCGCCCGGGTATAATACGGCTGGAGCCAGGCCGGGACAAACGCGTACCCGATCCGGAGGCCGGCAAGCGAGTACACTTTCGAGAACGTCCGGCCGATGACCAGGTTCTCGTATTTCCTCAGTAAGGGAAGGTAATCGATCCCCGAGAACTCGACATACGCGTTATCCAGGAAGAGGATGCCGTCGATCTCATCGAGCACCCGTTCCACGTCACCGGTGCTGGTTGCGTTCCCGGTCGGGTTGTTCGGGGTGCAGAGCACCACGATCTTCGCGTCTTTGCCGGCCCTGATGAGCGCATCCGTGTCCACCGAGAAATCAGTACGACGCGGCACGGGGACGACCTTTGCTCCCTGTGCCTGCGCGGCAAGCCCGTAGAAGGAGAACGTCGGGGTCGAGATGACAACGGTATCGCCCGGATCGACAAGCGTCCGCATCAGGGTCTCGATCACCCCGTCCATACCTACGCCGGCGACAAAGGTGTAGTCCCCGTAGTGCGCCTTTAAGGCCGATACGAGCACGTCAACCCGTTCGTCGGGGTAACGGTTCGCGGAGAGCACCGCTTCCTGCGCTGCCTTTACCGCTGCCGGCGACGGACCCTCGGGGTTCTCGTTGCTGGCAAGGCGGGCGATACGCTCATCGCCCGCACCGTGTGTACGGCTTCCCGCCTTCTTTGCGAAAACAT
>Ga0268357_101838_pt1 | contig 11743 bp, 10 predicted proteins | sample BioMet10_FD_192466 | JGI IMG/M metagenome (GOLD analysis project Ga0268357, IMG submission 192466) | Sewage microbial communities from Oakland, California, United States - Biofuel 10 (Illumina Assembly) | ecosystem: Engineered > Wastewater > Sewage > Unclassified | place: USA: California... | reverse complement strand
TTCCCTTGATGTTCCCTTTATAAAGCCCATGGTGAGTACCTCCCTCGCAACTATATTTTCATTATACATTATCTAAATAAATATATAAATGCTTTTTATTGAGTTTTCGGACAATCTGCAAGCAAATCTGTCCAAGTATCTCGTATACTTCTAGGCAATAAAAAAGGAGGGAGTCACGAATTGTTACTCCCTTATTTTTAGTTAAACCTTTTTACCAAAATTGCTAGGCAAAGCTCTGTGAGCTTGGAGGTTTTACTCAAATTTGAGTAAAAGTCATTCTTTGCCGGTAAGTATAAATTCACAGTAGGCCTTGCGGTCCTTCTTTATAAAATCAACAAGTTCCTTATATCCAAAGACTTTAGCAATTCGGCTAACAGTGGCTAGGTCAAACATATTTGTCAGCGCTGTGGACCGAACAGAAAGCAGCTGGCTCTTTACCTTCTTATCCATTTTGCTCTTCCTTATCTATACGAATGGCTATGTCTTCACGAAAAACTACATTCAATCCCGAACCGTTGGACCAGGCAACCATCAGGTCTCCAATATCATCGATTCCTAAAACTTCACAGATGGTGCCGATAGGAGGCGCCTGGACATCGGACATTTTCAATAATTTTACTTTGCAGCCAATCGGGTAATCTTTTCTTAGCTGTTCAAGCAGTTCTTTACTAGGCATTCTCATGTTTAGCACCGTCCCTGAAAGCTGCGTTGCCGGTAAGGTTCCTAAGCAGGGCCTTCCTTGTGGCCTTATAATCTTGTCCTATAAATCCTAAGCGGAGCAGGAAGCATCGGAATGCATAGCGCTCATTTGTCGGGTGCTGTTCCTTTGCCGTAATCCTTTTCTGGTTTCTGGCCATATCGCATAAGGCACATACTAACTTGCCGTAGGCTTCGACCATGCCTACACCATTAGGCTCAACTTTAAACCAAGGAAAGGAAATCTTGTCTCCCTCGTCTATTGCTTCAGGAAGTTCCTCAAGGCCTAGAGCCTTTTGAATCAAGGCACCCTTGGCTTCTAGCAGCTTGTTTAAGTTCTCAACCGCTTCGGGTGTAAATGTCTCTTTAGGTAGCTGAATGGTGAGGGCTATTTGTTGAGGCGCATCTTTGCTCTCGGTTTCTTCTACACTATTTTCCGGGGTAAAGCCTTTTTTAGCCAAGTCCTCTATTAGGCTTTCAACAATAATGCTTTTGACGTCTGGGATTTCAATGGTGCCGTTCTTGTCTACCAGGCAGCTGCCAATCTTGTAGGCGAAAGTCGGAGCGCCTTGGTACTCGGCCTTGCAGACTACAAACTCGCTAATGGCCTCTACTAATTCTTTCCTTTCAGTTCCTTTTACGTTGTAGTTAATTCTCATTTTGTGATACCTCCTATTGTTTTGGTATGTGTATATTCCCTCTAAAGGCACATAATAGCAAGCAGATTGTCCGAAAACTTCAATTTTTTATGAAATTTGAGGCAAAAGATTTATAAACAAAATTGCATATTGTTATGCTCTTCAAATAAAAATAAAAAAACGCCCATACTAGGCGCGTATTACTTCCAGCAACTGCTTGATTCCAACTGCATTAATAGCTCGTTTCATATTATACCCTAAAAAAGTCAAAGCCATTTCTGCGGCGGCTTTAACTCTGCCTTTTAAAAGCAGAAAGTAACCGTCGTTCCATCGTTTAACCGTACCATAGGGATGCTCGACTACCTGATTTCGTATTCGCAATCTATGCTGATTAGGAAAATATCTAAGTATGACAATCTTTTTCCTTTTTACATTAGATTTTAATTTCACAAATGCGTTTGTTACTTTTTTTGTGATTTTTCCAGAAGCGGCTTTTTCATAAAAATCAGTAAGTACTCTAATTTCATCAGACTTAAAAGTAATGACACGTCTTTTCCCAAGTGTACATTTATTGCGGCATTTGAGACAAACCGAAAGACGGTGATAACGTCTTTCAGCAATATTATTTTTACCTCCTGGACAAGCAGGCCCCGCATAAAACAAAGTCTGCCCCATTGGACATACAACGGTATCATTTTCTATATTCCGTTCAAAGTAAGGCTGGAGTGGCGCTTTACTATTGATTTTGACTTGTTCCCGTTCAATTCCTCCAGATGCTTTCATCTCATCAAAAGTAACAATTTCACCGGTTTCTTTATTTACATACTTAGTCGAACTGGGCGATATTATCGAAACAACTTCTAAAGTAACATCGTTCCGTTTTAAAACGTTAGGGAGAATTCCGGCAGCAATGCATTTTCTTAAGATATCATGGTTTGATGAAGCCAGCATTTTTTTTGTTATCTTTTCATTGCTTTTTTCAAATTTAAAAGTGCGACAATTATGTCCTTTGTTAGGATAGATTGTTGGTGTGTCCCCATTTAAAAGACAACTTAAAATCACTTCGTCACTACCATAACCTTTGTCAGCTATGCCTTCCAACTTGTCAACGCCAAGCGATTTCTTTGCACCATTAATACCATCTGATAGCAATCTCCAATCAGCACACTCGCTTGTTACATCAAAGTGTGTGATTATGTGATTATCTAACTCAACTGCAGTTTGCACATTGAAACTTGGCTTGTACCCATTTCTCGTTTTCATCAGGCGAGACTCCGGATCTGTTGCGCATACATGGTTTAAGCCCGTGTTTTCCAAATCATTAAGAGCTGTTTCAAGCTGAGATTTACGCTTTGCCAAATACTTTAGGACACTATTAATATCTTCTGATGTTAGTTCTTCTTTCCTACGTTCCTTCTTATCTGTTTCGTCTAGCTCCACCATATATTTCTCAATACGCTCATCAGCTTGCTGGATTAATTTTTCCACGTTGGATTTGACAAAACAATTGTTGTCAGAATTAACTGCACGAAATTTTGAACCATCTATGACCACTGCTTCATGTGACAACAAACCAGCTCTATTGCAAAGAGAAACAAATTCATGAAAAACATTTTTTATTGCGATCGTATTATCTTTACGAAAATCTGAAATGCAACGAAAATCAGGGGTAATCTTACCAAGTAGCCACATCAGTTCTATGTTTCGACCTGCTTCTTTTTGCAATCGGCGTGATGAATGAATTTTGTTTTGATATCCATAAATATAAAGCTTTAGCATATCACGAGGATCATAACCTGGGCGTCCCTCCATTGCAGGTTCTGCTTTAAATCCGAGAGATGAGATATTGAGGGAATCTACAAATGCATCAATCAAACGAACGCTATTATCAGCAGAGACATAATCATCTATACAATCAGGCATTAACGTTATTTGTTCCCTTGATGTTCCCTTTATAAAGCCCATGGTGAGTACCTCCCTCGCAACTATATTTTCATTATACATTATCTAAATAAATATATAAATGCTTTTTATTGAGTTTTCGGACAATCTGCAAGCAATTTAGCGCAAGTATCTGGTATACTTACAGCTTATATGTTTTGGAAAGACCGCCCTTAAAATTGAATACCAGACGGTCATATTCATAGACAGTTACGGATTCTATGGACCACAGCCAAAGGTCTGGGCTGAAAGTGGTCAAGAGGTCTTTGGCCTCACGTAATTGGCCGATGAAATCAGCTAGGGCTTTAGTGCGAGATTTGCGTAGCTTGATTTTGCTTTCTAGGTCATTAATACTTTTCTTTAAGGCTTCATCCCTATCAGAAAGCTCTTTGCACCTGGCGTGGAACTTGTCTTGGTCCATAGCGGTAAGGGCGTTCTCTCTGATGGCATTTTCCAAGAGGCCCTCTGTTACGTCTTTTTCACTTTGCAGTTTAATAAGCTTTTCCTCAGATTTTGTGCAGTCAGTGAGCTTTACGGAGATGTTTTCACATTCAGCTATAATCTCGTCTTTAAAGGTGATGAGGGAGTTGAACACCTCCACAAAGGCCTTCTCTACGACTTTCTCATCTAAATGGAAATCAGAAGGGCAGCGCTCTTTCTTGGAAAACCTCTTGTTGCATTGCCATATGATTCTTCTGTATTTATCGGTTGAATGCCATACCTTAGAGCCATAGTAGCTTCCGCAGGTTCCGCAGATTAGCTTTCCGCTCATCAGCCTGTCTTGAGAATAACATCTTGTTCTTTTCTTAAGTGTTACCTGGGCCTGGACTAAATCAAATATTTGAGAGGGGATAATAGCCGGATGGCTATTTTCTACATAGTATTGAGGTACTTCGCCTTCGTTTACTTTTTTCTTTTTGGTAAGGAAATCTGTGGTAAAGGACTTTTGCAGGATGGCATCACCTTTATATTTTTCGTTCTTTAGGATGCTTTCTACGGTTGTCGAGTGCCATATTTTTTTACCTGCAGGAGAGGGAATGCCTTTGGCCATAAGATGTTTGGAAATATTAATGGGGGCTTTGCCGTCCAGGAATAGCCGGTAAATCAGTTTCACTGTTTCTGCTTCCTCTGGTATAATCTCAGGTCTGCCGTTGGGGCCTTTTTTGTAACCAAGGAAGTGTTTATAGGGAAGCATGATTTTACCATCCTGAAAGCTTTTCCGCTGGCCCCAGGTGACGTTTTCCGATATGCTGCGACTTTCCTCCTGAGCCAAAGAGGACATAATGGTAATAAGGAGTTCGCCCTTGGAATCCATTGTATAAATACTTTCTTTCTCAAAAAAAACCTCGATATTTTTCTCTTTGAGCTTTCTTACTGTGGTTAAAGTGTCTACGGTGTTTCGGGCAAACCGGGAGACGGATTTCGTAAGGATAAGGTCAATCTTGCCGGCAAGGGCGTCTGCTATCATCCTATTAAAACCATCACGCTTCTTAGTGCTTGTGGCGGATCTGCCTTCGTCTGTATAGATGCCGACAAAATCCCACTCGGTCTTTGCCTTGATGTATTTGGTGTAATAATCTATTTGTGCTTCATAGGAATTAGCCTGTTCTTCTTGTTCAGTAGACACCCTGGCATAGGCTGCTACTTTCTTCTTGGCTACAGGCAACTTTAGTGCTTCATTCGGTAAAACTTTTAGGGCCGGGGTTATTACCCTTACTTTCTTTTCCATCTGGTTAAGCCTCCTTTTCTGCCGGTTTCTTTGGCGATTAATTTCATTTCTTCTGTCCAACTGTCCTTTCGGGATTTATGTTCCCAGGTAAGGATTTTTTCTTTATTATCTTTAAAATGGAATTCTAGGATATTTGGTGCCCTTGCTGTTATATACGCTACTTTCTTAGCGAAGATTTCTGCGTTAAAGGATTGGAGGCCCAATGCCTTAGCCGTTACTCCGAACAAAATATCCTCCGGAACATTCTTGGATTCAAGGCAGGCAGCTTTGTCAAAACGCTCAGTTAATCCGCAAGTCCAGGTATAGCCTTTATGAGTTTTCTTCCTAATATAGTGCTTGCCACAAGAGCCACAAATAAGCATTCCTGTAAAGGGATAGGTTTTTCTTGTAATCTTCGTCTGTGGTTTATTAAGAAGCTCTTGAACGGTTTTGAAAGTGGCCATATCAATAATGGGAGGATGGTTATCTTCTACACTGTACATAGGGTAGACGCCATTATTAGGAAGTTTCTTCTTGCTTAAGTGGTCCGCTACGTATTCCTTCTGCAGGAGTAATTCACCTGTGTATTTCTCATTCCTTAAAATGTAATCTATCCCATGTTCTGTCCAGAGCTTGCCCATTCTGGTGGGGATACCCTCCTTGGTAAGTTTTCGGGCAATAGTCCGCTTACCAAGGCCATGAAGGTAGGAGTCATATATCTGACGCACGATTTTAGCTTCTTCTTCAACAATAATAAGGCTACCATCCTTTTGCCTTCTGTAGCCCAGAATAGTGAGACTAGGCATTATTCCTTCACTAAAGCTCTTTCGCACCCGCCATTTACAGTTATCGCTGACGGATTTGCTTTCCTCCTGGGCCACAGAAGCCAAAAGGGTGAGGAGCAGTTCGCCCTCACTACTTTTAGTGTGGATGTTCTGCTCCTCGAAATATATGTCGATATTTAGTTCTTTAAGCTTTCTTACTGCCGATAAAAGCGTGACAGTATTTCTGGCAAACCGGGAGACGGATTTGGTTATTATCATATCTATCTTTCCAGCCAGACAATCGGAGAGGAGCCGTTTAAACTCCGGTCGGTTGGCCTTGGTTCCGGTAATGCCTTCATCCGCATAGACGCCTTTGTATTCCCATGTGGGTGTTCTTTGGATGAGGGAACTGTAATAGCTGACCTGAGCAGCGAGGGAGTGGAGCATGGTTTCCTTATCTGAGGATACCCTAGTGTATGCCGCTACCCTTAGCCGTTTAAATTGGAATTCTTTTTTTCTGTCTATCTTGAGTATTTTCATGCTCCGACCTCCTTTTGTATGTGACATATTACCTCTGAAGCGTGATTATATCAAGCACAAAGAGGTGCTAAGATAGGTTGAAACTTATTTGCTAATTGAAGATCAATGAGCTTGTATTCCGCATCGTCTATAAGGCCTTTATCGGCCATGTCCTTTACGATGCTCATTGCTACCCGATATTTTAGTTCTTTAGTGAAAAGTTCTTCTGTGTATGCCATTTTATCGTTTAAAGTTTCTCCTTTCTTCTCCTCCTTCCGTATGAGACATGTTAGCTCTGAAGCTAGGTTTTATCAAGGCGTTCAGAGCCTTAGAAGCTGAAAGCCAGTCTGCATAATGGTAGGGCGGTAATTATCTCTAAAACAATTATTCTGTTTTACGGGCGGTTGCTTTCACGAAATAATTCGCATAAGTTTTGAGGGGGTATACCTCCCAAAGTAAGAACCCATAAAAGCAAGGGGCCCAATTTATCTCTGCGGGTAATAGACCGCTTAACGTATGGCCAATCGCACGCAGAAAAACGGCGAAATCATAAGGGCGATTGAGGCTCATAGCTGGTTTGCCATAAGCCTCTTAGTCCTTAGGACAGCTTATTGAAGCAAATTGTCGTTAACTGCATGAAATAGCTTATCCCTGGTGTCATAACCCTCTTTTAGCCAACGCTGCGTTGAGGCGAAAAGTTCGTCTACAACAGTACCAATATTTTCTCGTGGGACTCGGAACACCGATTTTACGAGACAAGAGTTTCCGAACCAAAGATAGATATTAGCGGGCTTCGTTAAACGCACAGTTCTGGTACAGCTAATTTCAACATTGAAGCCATTCCCGAAATCTCGGTAAATAACCCGTTCAAGGTCTATGAACTTGATTTCGTATTCCTTTCCTAAACTTTTCCTTAATTGATTTTGCATAGTAATTGCATTTGCCATTGTTAATTCCTCCTAATTTGTTAATTTTATTTTAGTTTTTATTTGTTGGTACTATTAATTGAAGCGTTTAACCACATCCTTTCAATATTTTTGGTGACAGTAGTGACAGTACGATGACAGAACTTTTCTGAACTGTCACCTAGCTACAGCCCTATGCCTTATGGGTTTAGAGGTTTTTAGTGACAGTAGTGACAGTAAATCAAATTCCATTTTTATATACACAATTATTTTGCGTATATTCTGTTTGATTATTTTATTTTTCTACTGAAATTAAGAATACTGTCACTACTGTCACTAAATCTTGAAAAAGGGCATTAATACTGGGCATAGGCAGGTGACAGTTGTGTGTTTTTACTGTCACCGAACTGTCACCACTGTCACTTGCTAAGCTAAAAAACCATCATCTTCAGAGCTAGGTACATGGATATTTGAGTACAAAACTTTTACTTCATCGGTCAGCGTAAGGGTGCGGTAAAAAGTTCCGCCTTGTCCTCTGCGAACAGTCATTTCAGGAAAAGTGGTACCAAGATGCTCTGCCAAGATAGTTCTGAACTCTTTTGCTGTTTTGGCAAAACCATGATTGTTGTCCCGGCACCAGGCTCTATAGACATTGAAAATTTTGCCGGTTGTATAGTAATTATCGAATTTGTTGTACAACCTTTCAGTCATGCATTCATTGTAGAAACCAATAACGGTATTGTTATCTTCCATGTATTGCTTTCTGGCCTGAATAACGGATTCGGGCTCAGAGTAACGATAACCATTACCTATCATAGTTTTTAAGGCCATGATGAACTTATACACTATGCCTTCCCGTTCCTCATACATTTTTTCAAGTAAATACTTGTCTTGTTTCTCTTTGGGAATGACATTTGTGCATTCCACATGCATTATTCTGTCATAGACCCATTTCCCATCATCTCCGCCAAATTTAGGCAGCCTGTTCATACAGAACCAGAGCAGGCCACCATAAGTGAACTCAAAGCCATTCATACCTTTGAATTCAGCAAAAAGACTGTCTCCGCCAGTGCACTTCTTAAAAGTCTTAAGTTCGCTTACCGTCATGAAACTCATGTCTGAACTTCCGGCCAGGCGTTTGCAATGGATATTGCTAGTCCCGAAACGGGCCTCTATTTCACTAAGGTCTATACTGACGAAGTTACCTTTGCCTAAAAGACGTTCTTCCAGACTCTTTAACTGGGACTTTCCTGTGTCTCCATTGCCTACCATGAACAAGGCTTTTTTCATTCGATAGCCTTTTATGTTAGATAGGCCTGTGCCACAAAATTCATATAAAAGGTTCTCTACTTGCATATCGCCATTGGTGAGGGTTTTCATATATCTGTCAAAAACAGGTGTAGGTTTTGCCTCATCCAACCATTTGCAAGGAATTTGTATAGTAGTCAGGTAATCTGGAGAGTGGGGCAAAAGCGCCATGTCAGACAACCGTAGAATGCCATTTTCAAAGTTTATGATATCTTCATCGGAATCTAATTCGTCATAGTTTACATAATTAAGGTCACTGGTCAAAAGACCAAAAGTTTCTTTCACAGAGGACATTTTCACAATATCTTCGTTATACGCCACAATGTATTGTTTTATGAGGCCGAGAAGCATATCATCAGAATAATAACGATAGCAGCCGTTCTCATAAACATAGCGGAGGACACCTTGCCTTCCGTTATCCCGAACAAATATGTAATGTAGGTCATTGCGTATGTGCCTGGCCAGTATCGTAGGCAAAACTATTTCTTTGCCAGATTCCGGCTGATATTTCACAAACTCAGGCCTGGGCTTCACTGAGTAGTGAAATACCCCATGACAGCCTTCAATAGCCTTTTCTATGGTTCTGTCCCGGTAATCTTCCCTGTCCCATTTATCACGCATGAGAGCACTCATTCTAAAGATTGAATCTATGGCTTCAGGGTTGTTACCGGTACGGAAAGCTACAATAGTACAAAGAGCAAGGTCTGCCTCCGACTGGCTGCCATAACCGGTTAAGTCTCCTTTATCGAAAAGCCGTATAAACTTATCATGGTTACGGTCTGATTTTAGATGCTTTATTACAGAATCAACATCACATTTGCTACAAGGAAGCGCAGCAGTTTCTTTAGGTACAGTCCTTAGCATTTCTTTGTTTAAGGTTTCTAAAATTGCTGGTGTACAATCTTCCAGAGGTTTGTCTACTATAGTTTTGCCGGTAAAGACAGCAAAGCGATTAGTGAGCCCACCTATGTAGAGCTCCAAATCCAATTTAGAGTTTTTCATAAGGAATTTTTTTTCTAGGCGAATAATGCCAGCCTTATCTAAATAGGTAGGGAGCTGCTTAATGTCGCATTTGCCATAAGTATGAAGGCCTGTGTCACTTACGGAGTATTCGGTATAACTGCTAAAGCGCTTGAGAAATCTCTGAACAATAGGATCTTGAAGATCTTTTTCATCTATGTCCAGAAAAAAGTATCCTTCCGGGATAATAAAGCCAATGCCGCTGAATTTATTATTTGCTTTAGCGGCCATAGCTTCTTCATATGTTACCCAAGTAAAGGAGTAATTTTTTGATGTTCCAGTTGCGCCACCGTTGGCTGAGCAGGGGACTTTGGTCTTTTTTCCTTTTACCGTTTTATAGTTCCAGCATATCCATATTTTTTTATTCATTAATTCTTGCATTGGGTGTGTCAAAGTATTTACCTCCTTTCTATAAGATAGTTACTATTATTTCTTTGGCCTTGAATTTACATTCAGCCATTTTTGGAATCCGGCCTTGGGGATTAAAATCCTTGTGCCTATTTTTAAGATAGGGAAACCAGGTTCTTTTGTTAGTTCATATGCTTTAGGAATACTAATTCCAAGCTGTAACGCCATTTCTGAAACGCTTAATGCAATTTTATCTTTCATGTTTTGTTTCCTCCTTATTTTTTCCTAAATATTAGCGTTTGCCCGCTATCTTTCCTTCCCGGCGCCTTGTTTGACGACCTCGAGTAATTCCTTGCACTTACACGCTCCAGTTTCCCATCTTGGCACATTTTTACACGGTATTCTTTACGGGCAAACTATTAAGTTTTCAAGGTTCATGTAATTGCAAAGAATTAAATTTTATTTTTAATTGTTTGCTTTTGAGTCTATTGTAGGATAAAATGTAATTAATGACCAAAATGGTTCGATTACACATTTGATTACAGCATTTGAAAGCGGTAAAACAATGAAAAAAGGTAAAGAATATAGTAAATACGGGGTTTATGAGAAAACCTCATCATATTGGGAGTATCTAAAATTTGCGGGTAAAGTGAAGCTCGGTGGGCTAGGAGACATAAAAAAAGAATCGGTCCGCTTTGACCATTATTCTGTGGCTCAAGAAGAGGCCGGTATTTATTTAGTCCCGGAAGTTTTAGCAGAAGAGTCAGCCAAAACAAAAGAACCCCTGTCCTTAAGTGGGCAGGAGCTCTTGATAACATTGTGTAATTTAAACAAGGATATTAACTTTCCAAGGGGTAAAACAGCAGCAGAGCCATGCAAAGCAGTAGCAAAATGGTGTATGACATATACGCACCCATATGATATTGATGATGTAATCTTAGAACTGGAACAAATGGGTGAAAACATACACTATGACAAAACGACGAAACAAGTAGAGCCACTAGAAAAATTACCAACCAATCCTTCTATGGAACAACTTTTGGCCTATAAAGAAGGCACTATGTCTAAAGCTGGTTTTACGCAAATGGTCCATGGAGAAGAAAGGCGTATTGAAAATGTAGCAAAATTCAAGTTAAATGATTTTTTGAAGGATCTTAGTGACCTTTGCAATGCAACTGAGATGTTTTTTGCCATTAAAGAAATAGAAGAAAGTGGCGTGGATGATATTGCCATGAATTTATATAAAATCGGGAAATATCATGACGGGCTTCCCTTCTTTGAAAAGTATAAAGAAGAAAACATCGATTTTCTAAGGATTTGTCAGCAATATACCGAACTATTCCCTGACCTTAAAATGAAACTAGAATATAACGCAGAAACGGAGAAGTTTGTACTGGTCCCGGTAGTGCATAGTATTTTTGATATAGCTTGGTACACATTGAGCATAGTATCAGGTATAATAGCTGGTGCTCCGGGAAGTTCGGCTATTTATGCTATAAAGGAGTGCAAAAACTGCCATAAACTCTTCGCCGCTATTGGCAGGAAAGAATACTGTGATGAAGAAGAATGTCAGAAAGCAAGAATACGCAACAATGTAAGGGCGTTTAGAAAGAGAAAGAGTTCGAAAAAATAGGATGGTTTCTTTTTGGGGTGTATAACTGAACGACCATTTTGCAAAGGAGGTGAGATCCTTGGCTAAATATACAGATGATGAGATTAGGAAAATGAAGAAAATAACCTGCAAGATAGCAGCAGATTATCTTGGCGTGTCAACTATGGCGATAAGTTGGGGAATGCGTGAGGAAAAGCTCCCTATAGGCTTTACCGTACATAACAAAGATCGGTATACGGATAGTTATGGGTACCATATTGTGGCTGAAAGGCTTATTGCCTATA
>Ga0268357_101836_pt1 | contig 11759 bp, 13 predicted proteins | sample BioMet10_FD_192466 | JGI IMG/M metagenome (GOLD analysis project Ga0268357, IMG submission 192466) | Sewage microbial communities from Oakland, California, United States - Biofuel 10 (Illumina Assembly) | ecosystem: Engineered > Wastewater > Sewage > Unclassified | place: USA: California... | reverse complement strand
ACGATTGGCATACGGTTTCAGGAACATAGACAACTTACTTGATATGGTCATGTTGAGATGTTCAGATATCTCTGCCCTGCTGCCATATCAAAGACTCATTCCTGCCCACACTTCCTGATGAAGCCTCATTTTTAAACGCTATTTTTCTATGATTCGTTGCTGAGCCGTTCCGGAGAAAATATCCCGTAGTGATATTCGCCATATGCACGAGCATCTTCTGTTTCCATATGTCTGCGGCATTCACTGAAGATGGCTGTCTCATCAGCCCCATAGATGTCGTGGATCTGCGCTTCTTGAGCTCGATCAGACTGCGACCATCCATGAATGCTTGATACCTTGCTGATACAAGGTATTCAAGCGATTTACTCTTAAAGTGCTGTACATGGAATGGTACTTTGACAAATTTAGCAACTATTCGTAGAAAAATAGCGATATTGAAAGAGTGCGTTGTACAAGAATGTGTACAGCACTTTTTTTTGCGTATGCTATGCTCTTGAATGTTAAGGGAGGAGCCATCGATGAACGACAGGATTATTTTTCATATTGATATCAATCACTGTTATGCGCAGATTGAAGAGATGCTCCATCCCGAACTGAGAAATGTACCTATGGCGGTCGGCGGGCATGAGGAGAAACGGCAGGGAATCATACTGGCGAAGAATGATCTTGCCAAAGCCGCCGGGGTCCTTACCGGAGAATCTCTTCGGGAAGCCCGCGAGAAAGATCCTGATCTGCTCATCATCCCGCCACATTATGAGGATTATATGTACTATACAGGCAAGGTGAAAGAGATCTATCGGGAGTATTCTGACCAGGTGGAATCTTTTGGACTGGATGAGGCATGGATTGACTATACGGCATCCCGAAACCTCTTTGGCGATCCAGAAGAAGTCTGCAGCAGGATCATGGAGAGAGTGAACGAAGAAATCGGGCTGAAAGTCTCTGCTGGAATTTCATGGAACAAGGTGTTTGCCAAACTTGGTTCTGATCAAAAGAAGCAGGGCAGTCCATTCTCCATTACTAGAGAAAATTACAAACAGACAGTATGGCCATTGCCTGTGGAAAGCCTGCTCTATGTAGGAACTGCAACTTCGATAAAGCTGAGAAGCAGAGCAATCCGTACGATCGGAGAACTGGCTGGATACTCGGAATATCATTTAAGAAATGCCATGGGGATGGCAGGGACAATGATTCATGCTTTTGCCAATGGAGAAGACACCAGCCCAGTATCGGACGTTCTGCGTGTCACAAAACCGAAATCCATAGGTAATTCCATCACAATGATTCATGACGTGTATTCTCTGGAGGAACTGAAACCAGTCTGCTATGTACTGTGTGAGGCAGTTGCATCCCGCATGCGTGAACAGGGGCTAGAAGGAAGCACAGTTTATGTCTCCATGCGAAGCACATCCCTTGACTGGACTGGATGGGAGAGAAAGATGGAGCAAAAAACAGATGTCAGTGAAGAAATTTTCAATGCAGCAATGTCTCTTGCCAGTCAGTACAACTTTTCTCTTCCGCTGCGAGCCTTCGGAGTCTCTGTCAGTCAGATGCATCCTTCCAAAGGAGCGAGGCAGCTGAGCCTGTTTTGGGACAGCAGAAGGTATGAAAGAGCCAGAAGGACAGACCTCGCCATGGATGAAATACGCAGCAGATATGGTTTCTATGCTGTTCGCCGGGCTTGTACATTGCTGGATCGTCCAATGACAGAGATCAATGTAAAAGAGGATCATACGGTCCATCCGGTTGGATACTTTCAAGGCAGGAAGATGATTGTATGAGTGAATTATATAAACGCTATGTGGATGTGATTGTAAGAATGCAGAAGGACAGGAAGCTGGTTCCACTGAAATTGGTCTGGGACAACGGCACCGAGTATGAGATTGATAAGATACTATCCATTGATAAACGGGCATCGGAAGTGGGTGGCGGTGGCATCCGCTATGCTGTCATGATCTGCGGAAGGAGAAGAAACCTGTTCTATGAGCGGGATCGATGGTTTATTGAGTCGGTACAACCATGAAGATTACGAATAAGGTCCTGTGTTTTAGCGAGGTTGTCAGTACAAAACTTCATAATATGATCACCCATAATCGACTCAGAATTGAATTTCAATAGTTTTAATGAAGCAATTTTTAAAAAGAGTGGGGTGCGGACAAATAGTTAGACTAGAAGATCTCATTTATGGAACATATAACACAGTTGATGCGCATAAGAACATTGAAAAATAATTATTACAATATTAAAGTTCGAAGAATTTATAATCTCTCCGAGCTTCTCTTGTCTGAGTCCCCAAAATTCAATGGTTTTTCTTTCCGGATTTTGGTGCAAATTCAGTTCTTTTATTTTCATCATTATTTACTGCAAATACAATGCCAGACAGGTATTTTTAAACAATTTAACAGTTTGCAAACAATTTAACGAAATGCATTATTTTATTAAATGATATAGAGCAGTGTGTATTTCATTCGGGAAAGAATCGCCATATTTTTTAATTCTTCGCGATATAGGCAAAAATCGAGTTTTTATGTAATACGGAAAAGTGGCTTAAACAGGCCACTTTTTGAACTTTTATGCATTTGAGATTGTAGCAGTATGGGCTCGTTCAACAGAAAGCCTGGCAGCTACTCAGACACCGCAGGTATTCGATACGGAACTGATCATGGCCTGCATGAAGAAGGCCGCCAAAGACGGATACACTGGTACGGATGATGCGTCCTTAGTAGAAAAGTACTCTGATGTAAAAGTGAAAGCTGTGCCGGGAAGCTATGAGAATATCAAGATCACGACACCGGAAGATCTGAAATAGAAGAATTGTGAGAGAACTTTCATAAAGAGAGTAGAATATCTCTATTCAATTAAATATAAAAGCCAGTATCATAGAACATGCAGCATGTTTATGCAGCACGTTCTATTTTTTGTATGATGTCTGCATGATCCAATGCAGTTCGTTTCCTTCGGCTTCCAAAATCATATAACCGCAGTTGCTTAATTTTGCTGACCAGAAGTCGTGCAGGGGAATCTGACGGAGACGGCCTGAAAGGGCACATAAAGTAACGCCGTGGCTGGCTACCAGGATTGTACGATACTGTTCAGCAGCCGGCATGAGAAGTTCCTGAATGATCCTGTCGCATCGTTCATACAGTTGATTAAAAGTTTCACCGCCGTCCAGAGGCACATAATGCTCGGGATCGGTATGGTAGGTATACGCAGGGCGGAAGCGGTAAAAGAGATCCTCGTGATAGCTTGTTCCCTCGGCGAGCCCGCAGGCCTGTTCTAAAAGAAGATTATTGGTAATCAGCGGGACAGTTTCATCGTGAAGCACAATTTTGGCAGTATCTACCGCGCGACTTAAAGGACTGGCGTAGCAGATATCAAAGTGATAGTCATGCAGGGTGTCAGAAAGATTGGCGGCCTGCTGTTTCCCGCGTTCTGTCAAAGGGATATTGATCTGTCCCTGCATTTTCTCTTTTTGGTTCCAATAGGTCTGTCCGTGACGGACAAGTATAATTGTACTTTTCATTGGCAGATATTTCCTTTGTACTGCGGCTGATAAATGATTGAGAAATTTCCGTTCTCTTCTTTCAATATGGCATGTCCGCAGGTATCTAACCGCAGCTGCCAAAATTGATCGGCAGGAATATCGAAAAGGACATTTTCAAAAGCAGAAAGAAAGGCACTGTGACTGGCAATTAAAATGGTACCTTCTTCCTTTCTCGTGAAAGGGAGAAGAGTGCTGTTTAAAAATAAACGTGCTCTTGCGTACAGATCTTCAAAGGATTCTCCACCAAGCGGTGCCTGGTACCGTTCAGGACGATGCTGGTAATTGTATTCCTTGGGCAGCGGGATGTGCGTGAAGGGGACAAACGGACGGGTACCTTCATCAAGCCCGTACGCTTGTTCTACCAGCAGGTTGTCTTCAATGACCGGGATGTCTCGATTTCCTAAGACAATCTTTGCAGTTTCCAGTGCACGGCTCAGCGGGCTGCTGAAGCAGAGCGTAAAATCAAAATCTTGAAGTTCCTGTGCAAGCTGCGATGCCTGCTTTCTTCCCTGCGCATTCAGCGGAATATTTGCCTGTCCCTGCCGGATTCCTCGGCAGTTCCAGTCGGTGATCCCGTGGCGGATCAAGACAATGGTAGATGACATCAACAATTACCTCCTCTTAGCAGTGCAGCAATTATCTGCATTTCTATAGATATCGAAAGTCATTTATGCATTTTCATTCTATCGTCTGAGCAGAGGAAGCGTGTTTACAAAATTCTTCAAAGTGAAATGAAGAATTTTAGCTATGGCTAGAAAATATAGAAAAATTATTATGAGGTTAGGGAAATTATGAAAAACAGAAATATAGAAATGCTTTTGCAGTTTGTGGAAAATCCTTCCATCAATCTTCACCAATTGGCAAATTATTTAAACGTGAGCACCCGCAGCGTACGCAATGATTTAATACGCTTGAACAGTTACCTGACGGAAAATAATCTGCAGAACATTCAGCTGAACCGTGACGGCACCTTCACCTTTGACAACGAAGATGTGTATTCAGGTCTGAATCTTCTTCAAAAAAGCAATCTGTATGAATATCATCTTTCCAAAGAAGAACGGGAATCGTTCATGCTGGAAAGAATCATGATGAACCGGCAGGAAGTCACGCTGAAAGATATGTGCCAGATGATGTGTGTCAGTTATTCAACGGCACAGAGTGATCTGAAGAGTTTGAAGAAGACCGCTGAGAAGTATTCACTGAAGCTGGAAAGTCAGCCTTATAAAGGAGTACAGATCATTGGTTCTGAAACGGATAAACGCCATCTGATCTTTGATGAATTAAATCAGCAGCTGAAGCTTCCGGATATTCATTTCACATATGGCTTTGCCAAGATCCCGGAAGTTATCTGCAGATATGAACAGATGCAGGGTACCTTCCTGACAGATAAATCTTTTGTTAAACTGGCGAATTATTTGACCGTCATTATCATCCGGATCCGGAATGGCTTCGAGATTGAGAAAGCTGAAGAAGTTGCGGAATACAAAGAAGATGTTGATATCCTTTCAGGATTTATCAAAGATGAATTTCAAATTGAAATGAGCAGGGAAGAAAATGCCAAGCTCAGTGAAATTCTTTCAAAACTCAGGTATACGCGAAAGAAAGCGATTGAGAATGATACCGTCATGATTCAAATATTTGTGCGGCGCTTTACAGAGAATATCAGCAAAGCACTTCATGTTGATCTGACAGATGATTATATTCTCTTCTCAAAACTGTCCTTCCATGTAGGATCCATGATCAATCAGGAGATCATCGAACCGATGAATGATTCGATCATCAATGATCTTGGAGAACGCTACATTCATACAGAAGCAATTGTTAAAAATGAGATCAATGTCTTGGAAGAACTGCTGGAACGGAAAATTACAGAGAATGAGATCAAGTTCATTGTTCTGCATGTCTGTGCAGCCTTGGAAAGGAAAGATGTCAGTGAGCGCAATATCCGGGCTGTGATGGTAAGCAATTTGAGTGCCGGTGCAATTCAGTGTATTTCCGGCAGACTGTTCCGCACGTTTGATATCAGCATTATCGATGTGATCCCGCTCCACCTGGTGGCGCATTACAATTTTGCAAATTTTGATCTGATCCTGTCAGATACACATCTGAATATTCCGGATAAGACATGCGTGCAGGTCAGCGAGCTGCTGGACTGGAATCAGCTGGCAAATATCTATCATGCCGTTGGTCTGATCCTAAAGCCGAAGAAAAAAGCAATCCTGAGTGAAACTGTCATGGGAGATATTCAGGAGATTGCCAAGCATTACCGCATTGATGATCCCGAAGGACTGATGAATGAGCTGCATAAGCTGCTGGTCAATACGGCGCAGAATGATGTGCATGATCCTGAATACTATCAGCAGCTGCCGCTTTCTCTGCTGCTGCCGGTCAGCTGTATTCAATTGAATCTGCATGCTGAAGACTGGCGGGACAGTATCCGTCAATGTGCCGAAGTCCTGCTGAAGAACGGCAGTATTACCGAACGTTACCGCAATGCCATGATTGCCGGCATTGAACGGAATGGCCCATATGTTGTCCTTGGCAATGGCTTTGCGGTTCCGCATGCAGGGATTGATGACGGGGCGCGCAGGACAGGATTCGCCTTTGCGGTCTTAAAGAATCCAGTTGATTACGGATCATCCTTAGGAAAAGTGAAATATGTAGTATGTCTTTCCGCGGTTGATGCGAAATCACATATGCGGGCATTTATGAGCTTGGTCAATATGATCAGTAAAGAAGATTTCTGCAGCCGATTGGCGAAGGCAGCCAGTGCTCAGGAAATCCATGACCTGATCCGTGAATATGAATAGGAGAGAAAGAAAATGTCGATATTATCAAATGCAATTAAAAAAGATCTGATCTTACTGGACTGTGATGCAGAAGATTCTGAAAGTGTCATCTGTCAGCTGGCAGATATTCTGCATGAAAAAGGTTATGTCAAAGACACTTATAAAGAAGGTGTCAGTTCCAGAGAGAAAATATATCCTACAGGACTGCTGCTGCAGAAATACAGTGTTGCCATTCCACATACGGATACAAAGCATGTGAATCAGCCGGCAGTGATCATTGCCCGTTTGAAGAAACCTGTGAAATTCCAATACATGGCTGATCCGAAACAGGATGTCATGGCTTCCATCGTCATGATGCTGGCCATCAAGAATCCTTCAGAACAGGTGCCGGTATTATCAGCCATCATGGATCTCATTTCCAATGAAGCAAATAGAACGCGATTAATGGAAGCGAAGGATGTGGATGAGTTCTACCATGTCTTCACTGACATTCAATAAGAAGGGGGGAGGTGAAAGAATGAAAAAAATTGTAACAGCCTGTGGTTCCGGTGTTGCTACGTCACAGACAGTAGCATCCAAAATTGATTCCATGCTGGAAGCAGAAGGCTATAAAGAACGTGTTGAAGCCATTGATATTAAGGGACTGGATGACATTATCGATAAAGTTGATATCTATGTCAGTATCATGCCGGGCGGCAAGAAGTATGATAAGCCGACCATCAATGGTATCGCCTTCCTTACCGGAATGGGTATGGATGAAGAATTTGAGAAGCTGAAAAGTTATCTGAAGTAAAACGCAATAAGGGTTAATAGAAAAAGGGAGAAATTTATGGGAGAAATTATTCATTATATTTTGAATCTGGGATCAGCAATCTTTTTACCGCTCGTGATGATTATTTTCGGCCTTATCGTCAGACTGCCATTACGGAAAGCAATCATTTCCGGTATCACACTTGGTGTTGCATTTACTGGTATGAACATCGTTGTCGGTTTCATGATGAATACCATTTCACCGGTGGCACAGGCATTTGTCACGAATACAGGCATTCAGTTCAGCACGATTGATGTCGGCTGGTCGCCAATGGCTTCTATTGCATGGGCATGGCCTTACGGTCTATTGATGTTCCCGCTGCAGCTTGGCATCAACATTCTGTTCCTTGTACTTGGCTGGACAGACACATTAAACGTTGACCTCTGGAACGTCTGGGGCAAGATCTTTACAGCAACAATGGTTTCCTACATTTCCGGCAGTGTCATCCTCGGTTTCGTTGCGGCATCCATTCAGGTCGTATTAGAACTGTTGGTTGGTTCTGCAACTCAGAAGCAGATTTATGCACTGACTGGTATTCCTGGGATTACCTGCACGCACTACATGGTCCTGCAGGCCATCTGGATGAATCCTGTAGCAAAGCTTTTGGATAAGATTCCTGGTCTGAACAAGGTCTCTTTAAATGCAGATGCAATGAAGGAGAAGCTTGGTATCTTCTCAGAGAACAGTGTCATGGGCTTCATTATTGGTTTCCTGCTGGCAATCTTTGCGAAGTATGACATTTCTGCATCTTTGAACATTGCTATGTCTGTAGCAACTGCACTTGTATTATTCCCGATGGTAGCCAACTTATTTATGAAAGCATTGGCGCCAATTGCGGATGCTGCAAGTACATTTACAAAGAATAAGTTCAAGGGCAGAGAGGTCTGCATCGGTCTGGATTGGCCGTTCCTTGGTGGACGCAGTGAGATCTGGGTCGTATCCATTATTCTTGTTCCGATTGAAATTGGTTTAGCAATCTTATTATCTAAGATGGGCTTCAACAATGTTCTGCCGTTAGCAGGCATCGTCAATATCATTGTTGCAGTTCCTGCCTTGATCGTTACAAAGGGTAATCTGATCAAGATGCTGATCTTAGGTATTCTGTTCACACCTGCTTATCTGTTTGTGGCATCTGCCTTTGCACCAGCATGCACAGCATTGGGACAGGCAGTCAGCACAATTGAAATTCCAAGTGGGCAGATGATTACCTACTTCGGTGTTGAGGCTCCATTATTCCGTTACTTCATCTCCTATGCACTTGCCGGAAAGCTGAATGGCATTATTGGCATCGCTGTCTTTGCCGGTCTGCTGTACTGGTTCATTAAGGAAATGAAGCGCAGAGATGCAGCTGAAGACTGGAAGTAATTCATTGTTTCATTAGTCACAGATCGAATGAAAACGACTGCCCGGCGGTGATGATAAGTCCCTCGGGCATTCGTTCCATTCATGATCATAGATGCATACGAAGGGAGGATAATTCGATGATCTGGATCTATACAATAACCTTTTTCCTGTTTGAACTCATAGGTGTCACATTTTTGAAGTCGCATACCTTTTATCCGGATTTCAGAATTGGCGTACCCTTCAAATTTGCCAAAGAAAATGAGGTCATCTGGGGCATGGCAAATGCATTTGCAGGTTCCCATCTGATCAATCAGGGTGTTGTCTATGCAATTGGTGTATTCTTGATGGTCTTTTCAAAGGCAACGTTCAGTTCCTATTTGTTGTTTGAAATCTTTTTCTGGGTCTATACCATCTACTGCGCTGCTACGTTAAAGCTGTATGTTAAAGGCAGGATCAAAAAGACCTTGAATGAAAATAATGGAAGCATAGAAAAGGGAGAAAATCATGCTTGAAGAACTAAAGAAAAATGTAATCCGTGTTGCATTAGATGCACAGAGGAACGGTCTGTGCAAACATAAGTCAGGAAATTTCAGTATGCGGGATAAAGAGACTGGATATGTCTGCATTACGCCGTCCGGGGTGGACCGTGAACTGCTGAAGCCGGAAGATATTGCGGTCGTAGATATGAATTTAAATGTTATTGAAGGCGGCCGTCCTTCCAGTGAAACAATGATGCATATTGAGACCTATAAAGCACGTCCGGATGTTTTTGGCATTGCCCATACCCATTCAAAGATGGCAACTGCGTTTGCTGTACTGGCAAAGCCGATTCCGGCAGTCATCTATGAACTGGCCGGCTTTAAGCTGGATCATGCCATGATCCCGGTTGCCCCATACGGCAGACCTGGAACACCGGAGCTTGCCCAGCGGGTTGCTGAGAAGACCGCTGTTTCGGATATGGTGCTGATGGAGAAACATGGTGCCATTGCAGTAGGAAAGACACTGGATGATGCATATCTTGCGGTACAGTATATCGAAGAAGTGGCGCAGATCTACTATGATGCTTTAGTCATCAATCAGGGTAAAGAACCGGATGTCTTTGCGGAAGAAGAATTGAACAGCTGGAAGTATCCTTCACAGATTCAAGGGAAATAGCCATGAACAAAATCATAAATGATCCAAAGAATTATGTGCGGGAAATGATGGAAGGGATCTGTCTGGCACATCCTGATCAAGTGAAGATGCTGGATGATGATTTCCGTGTATTGGTCCGCAGTGAACCGGCACCGGATAAAGTAGGCATTGTAACGGCAGGCGGCAGCGGCCATCTGCCGCTGTTCTTAGGATATGTTGGTGAAGGAATGCTGGACGGCTGTGCGGTCGGTGATGTATTTGCTTCACCGTCAGCTGAGAAGATGACGAAGATGATCAAGGCCTGTGATACAGGGAAAGGTGTACTTCTGTTATTTGGCAACTATGGCGGTGACAAAATGAATTTTGCCATGGCAAGGGAAGAAGCTGAGTTTGAGGATATTGAAATTGCGGAACTGCATGGTGCGGATGATGTTGCCAGTGCAGCCTTGGATAAGAAAGAGACCAGACGCGGGGTTGCGGGGATTGTTTATGCATACAAGATAGCCGGTGCCGCTGCAGATGCGGGCTATGACCTGCATCAGGTCGAAGCAGTGACAGCACGTGCCTTGGATCAGATCCGTACGATGGGTGTAGCTTTGACACCATGCATTGTACCGACGGTAGGAAAACCGACCTTTACAATTGAAGAAGGCAAGATGGAGATCGGCATGGGCATTCATGGGGAGGCCGGCATTGATGTCAGCGATATTCTGAGTGCAGATGAGGTTGCGGATCTTACCTTCCAAAGGATCAATGAAGAATTGAAGCTGCAGAAAGGCGACCACGTCAGTATCATGGTCAACGGTCTAGGTGCAACGCCGCTGGATGAACAGTATATTGTGTACCGCCGTCTGGCTTTGACAGCAGAAGAAATGGGATTGAAAGTCATCCTGCCGCATATTGGTGAGTATGCGACATCCATGGAAATGTCTGGTCTGTCAGTTTCTGTTATTAAACTGGATGAAGAATTGGAGAATCTGCTGAAGGCACCTGCGAGAACACCTTTCTATACCAATGCGAACATGTGAAGAGGAAGGATAAGAATGAATACACAGAATTTAAATCTATACTTTCAGGCAGTATCAAAGGCAATGGCAGCAAACAAAGATGAGCTTGTCGCTTTGGATCAAGTATTTGGCGACGGTGACCTGGGCATCTCCATGGATGACGGATTTGCGGCAGCTGCCAAGTACACCGCGGATACGGCAGAAACGGATCTGGGCAGATACTTTCTGGATATTGCCCATGCCTTTAATGAAGCAGCACCAAGTTCTTTAGGAACTATTGTTGCTTTTGTGTTCATGGGCATGGCAAAATCCTTAAAGGGGAAGAAAGAAGCATCTCTCAAAGAATTTGCGGAAGCACTCAAAGCCGGAGAAGAGAATATCATGAAGAAAGCAGAGTCGAAGTTGAATGAAAAGACAATGCTGGATGCATTGGATCCGGCTGTGAATGCTCTGCTTGATGCGGCGGCATCAGGAATGGAAAGTTCTCAGGCTCTGCAGGAAGCCGCAAAAGCAGCTGATCAGGGTGCGGAGGCGACCGTTGATATGATTGCGGTCCACGGCCGTGCAGCATATCATACAGACAAGACCATTGGACATATGGACGGCGGTGCTAAAATGATCAGTATCGCATTTGATGCTGTTGCAAAAGCATAAGATGAGAATGGAGAGAACGGAATGTTTTCTCCATTTTTTTTGTTGAAGGGAGAAATGCCTCAGAATTCCTGTATATAGAAGTATGAAATGTCCAAGATGTTTAAATGAAGACCCAGCTTATTTTTATCATGGTTCAAAGGGATGGTACTGCCGGAAGTGTATTTCTTTCGGCAGAGCAATGATCCAGGAAGAACAGGAACCTGTTTCTTTAAATGAGATCCGTGAGAACAGTGAAGAGTATATACTGAAATATCCTTTGACGGTAAAACAGAAAGAGATCAGTGATGCATGTGCATCTTTGATCTCTGATACAGATGTTCTTTTGAAGTGCGTGTGCGGCGCAGGAAAGACAGAGATGGTCGTTGCATCAATTGCCATGTTTTTGAAAGCACATATGAAAGTATGTTTTGCGATTGCCAGGCGGCAGGTCGTATTGGAAGTGGCAGAACGTCTGCAGCAGTACTTTATGACAGCTT
>Ga0268357_101831_pt1 | contig 11805 bp, 7 predicted proteins | sample BioMet10_FD_192466 | JGI IMG/M metagenome (GOLD analysis project Ga0268357, IMG submission 192466) | Sewage microbial communities from Oakland, California, United States - Biofuel 10 (Illumina Assembly) | ecosystem: Engineered > Wastewater > Sewage > Unclassified | place: USA: California... | reverse complement strand
CAGCTTCATGCCATTATAGTCAGCAGGGTTGTGGCTGGCCGTAATCATAATGCCGCCACCTGCTTTTAAATGAGCAGTTGCAAAATAAATCATCTCTGTGCCGCATTGTCCAATATCAATGACCTGAGCGCCTGCTTCCCGCAGTCCCTTGGACAAAGCTTCACTAATGCTAGGTCCGCTTAAACGAATATCATGACCAATGACAACTTGAGGTTTATTCAGCATTGCTACAAAAACTCGACCGATCCTATAAGCAAGTTCCTCGTTCATATCTGTAGGAACAACGCCTCTTATATCATAAGCTTTAAAACCTTTGGTACTTAGCATCCAACACATCCCCCTTTTTTTAATATACTAGATCCTCCACCGGCAATAAGTCTTGAACACGATTATAACAAATTTGCAGTGCAGAACCATTGATTACGGAAATATTGCCAGTCTTTAAAACCACATCTGTTCTAGCTAACTCCCGTAAATTAATTCCTAACGCAATAGCATAGCCCAGCTCATCCTTCTCTGCCAAGGTAAAGAAATTATAATCTTGTTTAACCTTGAGAATTTCTTCCAGCTTAGCTACTTGCTCCCTGTGCCTATTAGCCAAAGCCTTCATGATGTGAAGAGCATGCTTGGTAACATCTAACAGCCTATCCACCTTGCCGGCAGCATCTGCCAGCACCAAAGATTTGGCATCAATGTCATTCTTAAAAGCCAAGGCTTCTTCCTTGGTCATTTTTTCTCCATCTTCGTTAGCAAAGGCATCATGTCCCAAAATATGTGGGAAAGACATAATAGCATTTAAGATTGCCATCTCTTCCAGCTCGCCATATTCTGCAGAATTCAAAGGCGAAGCAATAATCTCTTCCAAAATTGTCTTCTCTTCGTCTTCTTCCAGCAAAGAATCTTTGCCATAATTATTGGCAGCACCGCCCTGAAGAGCAACAACCGTTAAAACACCTGTACCTATTTTATCCAAATTATTTTGGTGCATTGCTTCTACTACCAGAGCAATTTTCTTTAACTTTTGAATTTCGTGTGGTAATAGGTGCATATTTTTGTGACTCTTATAGGTAAAGTGACCTGGCCGGTTCAGCACCTTAGCCATAATATGGAACATTTCCCTATAATAACTCCAGGCAGCTAGTTTCTCTCTACCCAGTTCTTCAACGACAGGCATAAGCTCTTCTTCTTTCTTCAAAAACTTATACCTCTCCTCTGCATAACGCAGGATAGCATTATCCACAATGTTTTTAGCACTATTTACCGTTTTATATAATTTTACTCCAGCTGCGCCCAAACCTGCTGCAGCCCATATTGCCAATGGAATAGGCATAAAAATCACCTTTATTCTTTCTTATTTATATATAAGTATACACCAAAATACTAAAAAGGAATATAGCACTATTTATCCATTTAGTCAAAAGCCTATGGTATTAAAAGCTATGTATTACTGTCTAATCTTAAGACAAAAAAACAAACCTTCTTTTGCCTTAGAAGGTTTGCCAAAAATTTTCTTTTATTATTTTGTTAGTTTTTCATAGCATTGGCTAAAGGCAGTAAGAAAATCCTGCAAATCCGTCTCACTAGTTAAGTGACTTAAGCTAAGGCGCCAGGAAGATAGAGCATTCCAATAGTCATGCGTAAGTGCCAGGACCGCCGCTGACGGCTGACCGTCCGAGGAACATGCCGATCTTACTGACACACAGACACCCCTTTCGTTTAAGGCGCGTTGAAAATTTTGGCCTCTTACCCCCGCCACGCTAAGATTTAAGATATAGGGTGACCCCTCCTTCGGACTGTTAATACGTACCTTGGGATATCGGGTTAATTGCTGTCTTAAGAAATTTTGTTTTTGTTTTACTTCTAGCCACCTGCTCTGCCGCTTAGCTAAGGCAAGCTTAAGTGCCACTTCTACACTTGCCGCCAAGGCAAGGGCAGGAGTTCCGCTACGATAAGAAGTAGTACTTGCCCCTCCTTCCAGCAAAGGAACCAAATCCACGTTTTTACGCTTAAAAAGAATACCGCTGCCACCTAAACCATAAAATTTATGCGGAGCAAAGCTCAGGGTAGAAATGCCTTGCAAAGAAAAATCTATTTTCCCTATGGCCTGAGTTGCATCTACATGCAAATGGCAGTGGGGATAATTTTGTAAAATTTTAACAATTTCAGCTAAAGGCTGGATAGTACCCAGCTCACTGTCGACTGCACAAATTGCCAACAAAACTGTGTCAGAACGTAGCTTGGCTTGTAGCTCCGGGAGATTGATTTTCCCATCTGCCTGCAAGCTTAAATAGTCTACTTCATAGCCCTGTTTTTGCAAGGTTCGTAAACAACCGGTAACAGAAGAATGTTCCAAAGGAGTAGAAATAATATGCCTGCCTAAGCCTTGCGTTGCCTGTGCCAGACCTTTGATAGCAGTATTATTAGCTTCGGTAGCACCGGAAGTGAAAATTATTTCTGCCGGTTTCACCCCTAACAGATTGGCCACAGAAATAGTTATACGTTCCATTTCCGCTTTAGCTGCCAAGCCTTCAGCATGTTTAGAATTAGCATTGCCCTGATATTGTCTGGCTGCTTTACAAAAGGCAGTCAAAACCTCCTCATTAACCGGAGTATTTGCTGCATAATCCAAATAAATCATTTTTGCTCCTATCTAAGAACCTTGGTAATGGTACCACCTGCCACTACCACATCCCCTTGGTATAAAACTACGGCCTGACCCGGGGCAACGGCACGCTGGGGACAAGCAAATTCTAAGCGTAAGGAATTTGCGCCCAGCGGATAGGCCAATGCCTCTTGTTCCTGCTGTTTATAACGTGTTCTCGCCTGCACTTTTAAGGCTGTTGTCGGTATTCTGCCTGATAGCCAATTTACCTCGGTAGCCACAAGTCCTTTGGCCATAAGACTAGTTTCGTCACCTACTGTCACCGTATTATGTACCATATCCTTTTCACACACATACACAGGCTTACCTAAGGCCAGTCCAAGTTTTTTGCGCTGTCCTATGGTATAACGCACGGCACCCTGGTGTAGCCCCACCACTTTGCCTCTTGTATCTAAAAAATTCCCTTGAGCATAGGTTTTTCCGGTATATTCTTCCATGAATTTGCCATAGTCCCCCTCAGGCACAAAGCAAATATCCTGACTATCATGTTTGCCGGCATTCACCAAACCATGCCCAGCCGCTATCTCTCGCACCTTCTTTTTCGTTAAGCTACCTAACGGAAAAAGAGTATGAGCCATTTGTTCCTGACTAAGCATGTATAGCACATAGCTTTGATCCTTGGTAGCATCTATGGCTTTTTTTAGTATATAAAGACCCTGCTCCTGATCGAATTCCAGACGGGCGTAGTGCCCTGTAGCTACATAATTTAGCTGTTTTTTTTGAGCAGCTTCCCACAAATGACCAAACTTCATGAAACGATTGCAGTCAATGCAAGGATTAGGTGTGCCCCCCTGCTCATAAGTCTGAACAAATTTAGCTATGACTTGTCGTTTAAAATCTGCCGTATAATCCAAAACCTCAAAAGGTATATGGAGTTTAAAAGCCACATCTTGGGCATCATCAATATCTTTTAAGGAACAACAGGTGTGAAATTGGCAAAGTCCCACATCTTCGTTATGATAAAGACGCATAGTAACCCCTGAACACTTATAGCCTTGCTCCTGCAAAAGAAGTGCTGTTACCGAACTGTCTACTCCACCGCTCATGGCCACCAACGCAGTTTTTTCTATCATATTGTCCTCACTTAATTATATATTTTTTAGCTTTTTAATTCATAGCTGTTTACTATGCATTGTAGTCGTAAAGGTGTACCTTGTCAAGGCAAAGCTTCAGCATAAAAAAACTCCCGGACCTTTTGTCCGGGAGTTTACTATTTTAAAATATTGATGAAGAAGATGATAAAACCCGTATTAATGATATCCACCAGTAAAGCTCCTACCAAGGGAATAATCACAAACGCCACCGGTGCCGGTCCAAAACGTTCTGTAATGGCTTTCATATTGGCTAAGGCATTAGGAGTAGCCCCCAAGCCGAACCCACAATTACCGGCAGCCATAACTGCTGCCTCATAATTTTTTCCCATCACAGGGAAGGTAAAATACATAGCAAACAGCGCCATCATGAATGTCTGGGAAAGCAAAATTACCATTAAGGGCACTGCCAAATAAGTTAATTGCCACAGCCGCATCCCCATTAAAACCAGAGACAAAAAGATATTCAAGGCCAAAGATCCTAGCACTGAACTTTCCTGCTGATAAGCTTTGCAAGCACCGGTAAAATCAATAATGTTGCGAAGCAAGGCTGCCATAAACAAGGAGCCTACATAATTGGGAATAACAATATTTACCCTGGCACAAATAGCCGTGATAATAGTCCCAAAACCCATAGCTAAAAGCAAATGAGCAAAAGCATTCATAAAACGATTTTCATCAATCGTTATACCAGGCGGAAGATTTTCTTCCTTATTGTCCTCTTCATCTTTATTTCCCAGTTTTACTCCCTCTAAGGTCGCTTCACTGACCAGCTTATATTTTCTAATCAAGTGATTGCCAACAGGTCCGCCTAGCATACCACCTGAAACCAAGCCAAAGGTAGCGGACGCCAAAGCAATGGTAGTAGCATTATCCAAGCCTACCTTTTCCAAAACTGGGCCAAAAGCACCGGCGGTACCATGTCCACCTACCAAAGGAATAGAACCGGTGGCAATACCCAGCAAAGGATTAAGTCCAAAGGCTTTGGACAAAATCACTCCCACCACATCTTGTAAAACAACCAGCATTGTGACCAAAAGTCCCATTTTTATCACTAAGGTACTGCCCGTCTTAAAAATACCCTTACCGGTCTTCAGACTAGCCGTGTAACCTAAGCTGGCAAAAAACATATTCATAAAAAGAGTACCCACCATCTTGTCCTGCGTGTATTTCCACATACCGCTGACATACAAAATGCAATTGATGACAGCAAAAACAAAACCACCAATCAAGGGAGAAGGAATACAATATTTATCAAAAAAGGAAATGTGCCTTTTGAGAACAACACCTACGTAGTAAACTATGATAGCAGCTGCCAAGGTTTGAAAGACATTTAAATTGATGACCATAGCTTACCTCCGTTCTGTCGCACTAAAAATATCCATTGCAAGCATTTTCTTAATGATATATGTTGAAAAATGTTTTGTCAAAATATTTTAATAATGCGATTTAACAAAAAAAGCTTCCGGACTATGTCCGGAAGCTTTTATTCTAATTTGGTGACCCCGGGCCGATTCGAACGCTCGACACGCGGCTTAATCTACAATAGTAGAAATTTAAACGATTCGAACGGCCGACACACGGCTTAATCTACAATAGTAGAAATTTAAATGAGGTTTTAAACGGTGGAGGTGGCGCAAGTACCGGTATAATCTACAATAGTAGAAATTTAAATGAGGTTTTAAACTTAAATCAAAACTGTAGTGATCTTATTATCTACAATAGTAGAAATTTAAATGAGGTTTTAAACTTCTGCTGCCCTCTCTTGACGGAAAGATCTACAATAGTAGAAATTTAAATGAGGTTTTAAACAATTCCAGTAATGCAAAAAGCATAAAATCTACAATAGTAGAAATTTAAATGAGGTTTTAAACTTAGGCATTTTGGCCACTCCTTTCCCAAATCTACAATAGTAGAAATTTAAATGAGGTTTTAAACCGGTAAGCGTCTGGTCATAGGAACGCCATCTACAATAGTAGAAATTTAAATGAGGTTTTAAACAAAGCAGCCTGAAGCCAGCCCGTAGTAGATCTACAATAGTAGAAATTTAAATGAGGTTTTAAACAGGCCCTGCAGGCAATGGAATCCCAAGATCTACAATAGTAGAAATTTAAATGAGGTTTTAAACTTTTATTGGATGTCCTGGCTGCGACAATCTACAATAGTAGAAATTTAAATGAGGTTTTAAACCTTTTCGGAGGTCTTATTCTCCAGTGGGATCTACAATAGTAGAAATTTAAATGAGGTTTTAAACTAGTGGTTTATACGCCGATTTACTCAAATCTACAATAGTAGAAATTTAAATGAGGTTTTAAACGCAGTGGCTGCAGCAATGAAGGCTAAGATCTACAATAGTAGAAATTTAAATGAGGTTTTAAACTTACTCCGCCATGCTTGTGGCCTTTAAGTATCTACAATAGTAGAAATTTAAATGAGGTTTTAAACAATCTTTATGAAAAAGCTTTTGCAGAAAATCTACAATAGTAGAAATTTAAATGAGGTTTTAAACCCTAAGACTGCTCAGGTTGCCAGGTGTGATCTACAATAGTAGAAATTTAAATGAGGTTTTAAACGGTTCTTTGCTTAATAATAGAGTGGCTATCTACAATAGTAGAAATTTAAATGAGGTTTTAAACAACAGAATGGAATTAACGGCAGACCTGCTATCTACAATAGTAGAAATTTAAATGAGGTTTTAAACTGATAATGTGTACAAAGATTTTCAAAATCTACAATAGTAGAAATTTAAATGAGGTTTTAAACGAAAATAAAAATAAAAAAGAGGTGCTTATCTACAATAGTAGAAATTTAAATGAGGTTTTAAACAGCTCTTGGTGCTTTCTATCGTCCTAAAATCTACAATAGTAGAAATTTAAATGAGGTTTTAAACAAGATATACAGTATGTAACTGACATGATATCTACAATAGTAGAAATTTAAATGAGGTTTTAAACTTGCTTACCGGTACCTTGTCGACATCTATCTACAATAGTAGAAATTTAAATGAGGTTTTAAACCTTAACTTCTTTGGACAGGTTCCGGCTATCTACAATAGTAGAAATTTAAATGAGGTTTTAAACACTCTAGCATCAGAAAAGGCTGATGCATCTACAATAGTAGAAATTTAAATGAGGTTTTAAACAAGAAATGAAAGCTGATCCCCATTTTGTCTATAGCTAAATGTGCATTGGTACCATTGATCTGATCTTTGCATTGGTAAAGCATTTTGTCCTGATCTCCATATAATTGATGAAAATATATGGAGACCGGACAAAAGATAAAATCATTTAGCCAAGATAAAATAATTGGATTTTCCATAACAATACTCCAATGTTATTTATCAAACTTTTGGGCAAATACAAGCCATTCTTTATTGCTAATAGCCAGTTTTACTTTTTTCAAATCATCGGCTTGCTTTATTTGTTCTATAACCCATAGACCTTTACGTGCAATATTATATGCTCCATTGGCATCAGCATTTTCTGGCAATGTTGGATTATTATTTCTACTATCATAGAATTTACCCTTAGCATTAGCCACAGGTGAAGTCATATAATCAGTATCTGTTCCAGTTATGCTATTACGCATTTGTAATGTTAAATGTAATAAATGCAGAAGTTGTTCAAAGAACTTTTTATCATTCTGTTTAACAATATTCTTCTGTAAATCTTCGTTAATGGCAATATCATATTGAGCAAATAGCTTTTGTAATACTTGCGTCAAATCAATTTCTCTACTATCCCACTGGCTATTTTTCTCCACATTTCTAAATGTTTCAATTCTTGTACCAAGAGTACATATTGTCCATTTTGTTTTTGTTCCTTCAGCTTTGTATGTAAAATCAGAATAGTCAAAGGAAAATTCAAAGTATTTTTTCTTTGCGTTATAGCTAATAGATAAAAATTTGCTAAAAAATTGTTGGGCTTTTTCTATGCTGCTATATCTTGTATCTAGCAAATTAACAAATCCTGTTGTTGGATCAATCTTACTTGTATTCCACGCCGGTACATAAAATAATATGCCGCTTTGTTTGCCTAGCTTTTGAAAGCTTTCAAATTTATTTGTTAACTGGAAAGCTTTAAGCAGACCACCATCTTCATTTGGTTGCTTATGTTTATCAACAAGATAGTTCAACTTATTAATAAGCATCGTTTCAAATTTCTGATAAACTTGCCTTTCAACTTTCTGCCTGCCACGTTTAAAGCCAAAGTTTAAATCTTCTAAAACAACAATGGCATTATATTCTACAATAAGCTCTGCAATCTTATGCACAACCTGACTTACATAACCTTCCTTCAGTTCTTTAATATTTTCAATAGTTTGCCAATTCTTGCGTGCAGCATCCCTATCAATCTCTTTAGTGGTTAATAAAGCATTATAATCTGTTGCATATGTATGGCCATTATATTCATTTAAAATATTGTTTAATGAATATTGCTTAACAATATTTCCCTTCAGGTCAATTAGGCTTAAATATAGTAAGTGTCTTTCTCCACGATCGAGTCCAATAACATGGGTAATATTATTAGCTTTTATATATTCTCTGACTGTGCCAGTAATGTCTTGATTTCCATTATTTTTAAAGTTCATGGTAATCGGCACATGAAATTGAAACTTATCTACCGTATACCTTTTATCCTTGATAAGGTCATATTTAAAAATACTTTCACTATGTTCATTGGCCACATTTTTATTCTTAAGTGCTTTGTTAGCCGTATGTTTAATAATATTTTTAGTTTTTATGCTAGCCCTACGATAAAATACCTCTGCTTCACCATTAAGTTTATATACTGCATTTGTCAAATTACGTTGGTCAAAAAGCATTTTCCAATAAAACGTATGCATATTGGGAGTGCCTTTACTATATGTTGAAAAATCTTTGTTATATATTTGGAATAAGTAAACCTTTCCTTCTTCCACTAATTTTTCTACATATTTTTCTGCAACATTACAGAAGGTAATCTTATATCCTTGCTGTTCAACTTCCCTATAAAATCCGCTGATATCTTCATACTGAGCAGTAGGAGAAAATTTAAAGCCAAAATTTTTCCAATCTTCATGCTTATTGATAGATGCTTTAAAGAAATCGATTAATTTATGGCAATCTTGCAAATTAAAATTCGTTCCTTTTTTATGTGTACCGTTTTGATAGTTGTCATATATTTCTTTTGAAGGCTGAAAATAATCAATCCTACTCTTAGAAAAGAATACTTTAGGCAACATTTTATTTGGTCCGGGCAACAATTTATAGTTCATCTTTTCATATCCAGGTTTACTATTGTCCATTTTATCTTGATCAAATACGTCCTTATTCTCTTTGTTCATTATTGCCAAATAATACAGTCCTTTTTTACGCAAAATAATACTCGTGTTATCATGTTCTTTATTTACATCCCATCCACCCAATAGGGTAGAATTAGCAAAGTTTAATTTAATCTTATCTGTTGAGTATGGCTTTTTTGTCATATAGTTACGTACTTTATTATATAGAGATGTAATATTGTCTACAACTTCCCACAGAGGTAAGAATTCGCCATAAAAGCGCGCATCCTTCTCAGCCTCATCACCTCTGCCCAGCAAAGGTTTAATGAAGCGTTGCAAATCTTTCATTGCATCTAAAAGAGCCTTTATTTGCTCAACTTGTTTAGCATTTTGTGCCAGATTCTCTGCGTCAGGATAAGCATTGTTGAGTAATTCTTTGATATCCTCATACGCTTTTTTTATCGTTTTTGGTATATTTTGTCTATCTTTTTCGTTATCAGGCGTATTTTTGAGTGCCGCAAAATAATCAAGTACAGACTTATGGTATTCCTTATCCAACAATTTTGTACTATCAAGCAACTGCTGCAAAGAAATGCTATCCAAATTTTTTATGTACTTTTCTCTCTTTTCCTCATATTTCTCTTCTTTTTCTTTCTTGCCTCGAGGTATTCTGCTAGTGTACTCAGCCTTTAGCGCTTGAGAAAATATGTTCCAAGAACCAAACATCTTTTGAGAAATATCCGTTAGTTGCAAATCATTACGAACATAAATTTTATTTAAATCATATTCTTTCAAGTCTTTTAACAAGTTTTCTAACGAATGTTTATTTTTAGGTGACAATACCTTTTCTTCTAGTTCTTCATAGTATTTTTCTATACTTTCCAGCACTTCATTATCATTAGTAAATACTTCCGGAAGAAAAGACACGGTATCATGCTCGCTTAATATTTGCTTAAATAATCGTTTAAGCTTGGGTAGCTTATCATGTTCCTTTTGGTTATATAAATTGATGTATTCATTTAAGCCTTTTACCTTTGTTGTTTCATTAAGTGTTTTACCTCCTATTATCGTATTATAAGCATCAATTTGTCCTTGCGTTAAAGTATGATTGAAATACTCCAGCTCAAACACTTCTTCAATTTTGTGACCTTCAAGTAAATCCGCATAATCTTTTTCCATTTGTTTGAAACTAGTTTTTATTGATGTTGTTGTAATCTTTTGGAAAGCATGCATATTATCAATAAATTTGGGTAAATTTTCATTAATCAAGCGATAAGATATTGCTGTTGCCTTTTCTTCCGCAGAATACATATTTTTTCTATTATCATAAAATCCGGTAAAATAAGTAGTAAAATTTTCAAATTCTTTTACCAAATCATAATCTTCTCTAGTTTTAACAAATTGCAGTAAATCTTCTCTTATAAGCTCTTTCTTATCTAGCCGTTTATACTCCTCTGTCCCAGTTAAGCAGTCTGCAATTTGTTGGCGTAAATGTCCCTGAATGTCTTTAAAAGCCTTTTTTTGAGTGTCGTCTTTAGTTTGTACGTTGTATAGCTCTAAATACTCTGTCAGAGAGTTTTGGTGCTTATGAGATTTTAATGGCAAGGTAAACTTGGCCAAGGTTTTTTCAATATATGCCTTATGATAACGGTCAATAATTTTTTTCACTTCAACATAACTTTCTGCTCTATGTTGATCTTCTTGCAACAATCCACTTTTTTTGATATTTTCTAAAGTTTTTCCCATCGGGATTAACTCGAAGCGCAATGTTTTAGATAAAGAATATTGACCAATAAAATCTTTCCCTATTTTGACCATGAAACATTCCTCCCTTTAGCCATTAAAATATTTGTATCCGAATAATATCTATATTTCATTATAGCATACATAATATTTTAAAAATTACTTATAATGACTTCAGGTGTCCCTTTTATAGCACACCATTAACTTGACAAATAAAAAAGTCGCAGAAGATATCTTCTGCGACTTAATATTTATTTTGGTGACCCCGGCGTGAGTCGAACACGCGACACACGGCTTAGAAGGCCGTTGCTCTATCCAACTGAGCTACGGGGCCGTTGCACAAGCCAATAAAACAAATGGAGCGGGTGATGGGAATCGGACCCACGCGACTAGCTTGGAAGGCTAGGGCTCTACCATTGAGCTACACCCGCATTATAAGTGTGGTCGGAGCGACAGGATTTGAACCTACGACCCCCTGCTCCCAAGGCAGGTGCTCTACCAACCTGAGCTACGCCCCGACAAAAAGAAACTGTGAAATTAAACAAAAAAATGGTGGGCGATGACAGGATCGAACTGCCGACATCCTGCTTGTAAGGCAGGCGCTCTCCCAGCTGAGCTAATCGCCCGATAAAGTGGTGACCGGTACGGGATTCGAACCCATGATCCCGCCGTGAAAGGGCGGTGTCTTAACCACTTGACCAACCGGCCATGGCTCCCCGAGTAAGACTCGAACTTACAACAACTCGGTTAACAGCCGAGTGCTCTACCGATTGAGCTATCGGGGAATAGGCGCGACATTTTAAAGTGTCGCAACCCATATTATATGTAATAACTTAGTCCTTGTCAACTCATTTTTACCTTAAGTACAACCTTCTTGACCTGACTTGGTTTATCACCGGCCTGGCAATTGGGTCTATGTACCTCCCAAGGGAAGAATACGGCAAATTCGCCGGGCTTTACAATAACGAAGTTTTCATTGGTAATATCGCCATAGAAAGCTGCATCCTTGGCTTCCATTTTATCCTCTAAAACCGTAAATTCCTTCTT
>Ga0268357_101823_pt1 | contig 11842 bp, 11 predicted proteins | sample BioMet10_FD_192466 | JGI IMG/M metagenome (GOLD analysis project Ga0268357, IMG submission 192466) | Sewage microbial communities from Oakland, California, United States - Biofuel 10 (Illumina Assembly) | ecosystem: Engineered > Wastewater > Sewage > Unclassified | place: USA: California... | reverse complement strand
CACGATTTGAAAAACACTTAAGGGGAGAAAGAGTGACTTTTGCCACTCTTTCTCCCCTTAACCACAATGTTGTAACAGCCAAACCACACAAATGCAACAGGCTGACCACACAAAGTTTAACAGCTAAACCACAGGATTTGTAACAGCCCTACCACACCGATGTAACAGGGTCGACCACAGCATTATTTACGATCCCCTTTAAACAAGGCATATGGTAAAATAGGTTGAATTTGAACTCACTAGTTGTAGGTCCATGATAACTTTTTGTATAGTATAAGACATAATTTGCGTTATTAGACTAACAATTGTTTGATTACCATCAGAGATTACACCATTCTCAAACGCTTACCTAAGTGTCGATTTTTGACACTTGGCTTGTTTACCATCAGAGATTACACCATTCTCAAACCGGTAAGTCTGGCCATGTCCTCTGCATCGTGCTTGTTTACCATCAGAGATTACACCATTCTCAAACGCCAAATTACACAAGTGCTGCGTTGCATACGCTTGTTTACCATCAGAGATTACACCATTCTCAAACTTAGGAATGTATATTGTAGAAACGGATTCAGCTTGTTTACCATCAGAGATTACACCATTCTCAAACTCTAAATCTATGTTATCCAAGGTCAAGCCAGCTTGTTTACCATCAGAGATTACACCATTCTCAAACAGGATGCCAATAATTACGCTAAGCGGTTAGCTTGTTTACCATCAGAGATTACACCATTCTCAAACATGAAATCAGGTGTTAGAGTATTGATCAGCGCTTGTTTACCATCAGAGATTACACCATTCTCAAACATTATCGTTTAACGGAGTTAAATCCTTTGAGCTTGTTTACCATCAGAGATTACACCATTCTCAAACCATATCACAAGCCACGCTCTCCCATTACGAGCTTGTTTACCATCAGAGATTACACCATTCTCAAACATTCCTAATGCTTGAGCTATGTCTTTTATCGCTTGTTTACCATCAGAGATTACACCATTCTCAAACGGTGTTGGTGTAGACATATCAATGGTATCAGCTTGTTTACCATCAGAGATTGCACCATTCTCAAACTGTACAAATCCTTAATTGTTTCAATATCTAGCTTGTTTACCATCAGAGATTACACCATTCTCAAACGCCAGGCATTAAGTGAAGAACTCCAAGCCAGCTTGTTTACCATCAGAGATTACACCATTCTCAAACGCACCAAGCTATTGTCATAACCTCGTCCTGGCTTGTTTACCATCAGAGATTACACCATTCTCAAACTATCTTCTGGCTGCAACAATGGCATAATTTGCTTGTTTACCATCAGAGATTACACCATTCTCAAACCTTCTGGTCGGCCATGATACCAATCTCATGGCTTGTTTACCATCAGAGATTACACCATTCTCAAACCCGTTTCAGCACAAACCACAGAAGAATATGGCTTGTTTACCATCAGAGATTACACCATTCTCAAACCAATTACAAGCTTGACCTGCAGAACAGCGAGCTTGTTTACCATCAGAGATTACACCATTCTCAAACCTGACAGTGGCTTCGGTGCAACAATTACCGGCTTGTTTACCATCAGAGATTACACCATTCTCAAACTTAACATGCCCTCGAACCATGCGGGTAATAGCTTGTTTACCATCAGAGATTACACCATTCTCAAACCAATAAATCAAAATATCCCTGTTCCCAATGGCTTGTTTACCATCAGAGATTACACCATTCTCAAACGCTTATTGCGCAGCGCCACAGCAACGCTAAGCTTGTTTACCATCAGAGATTACACCATTCTCAAACGCTGTCAGAATTGCCGACACGTTTCACGTTGCTTGTTTACCATCAGAGATTACACCATTCTCAAACCTTCTTCTAAAGTACACTCGGAGTGTTCAAGCTTGTTTACCATCAGAGATTACACCATTCTCAAACTTTGGCAAAAGGTGTGTAGTCCGAAAATCAAGCTTGTTTACCATCAGAGATTACACCATTCTCAAACGATTCACCGAATGATTCCAACTGTGTCGGAGCTTGTTTACCATCAGAGATTACACCATTCTCAAACCTTCTTTGCGATTATTAACAATCAATGTTCGCTTGTTTACCATCAGAGATTACACCATTCTCAAACGAGAACATCGTGCAGGCCACCGCCCGTGACGCTTGTTTACCATCAGAGATTACACCATTCTCAAACAGTTACTTCGTTTGTCATAATTATTTTCTCGCTTGATTACCATCAGAGATTACACCATTCTCAAACTCAATAGGATAATTGCTAACGTAGTTGTTGGCTTGATTACCATCAGAGATTACACCATTCTCAAACGACAATGATTTTTCAACAGCTAAGTTATCTGCTTGATTACCATCAGAGATTACACCATTCTCAAACTAATGATATACATAGCTTCTTGGATGTTCTGCTTGATTACCATCAGAGATTACACCATTCTCAAACTAATGATATACATAGCTTCTTGGATGTTCTGCTTGATTACCATCAGAGATTACACCATTCTCAAACGAAGCTTTTGCCACGGCTTGTCTTGTAGCCGCTTGATTACCATCAGAGATTACACCATTCTCAAACTTTTAATAAGACCTTAACATCTGGGTCCTCGCTTGATTACCATCAGAGATTACACCATTCTCAAACATTTGTTTATCTGTGGGTTTACCAATTTCAGCTTGATTACCATCAGAGATTACACCATTCTCAAACTTTTAATAAGACCTTAACATCTGGGTCCTCGCTTGATTACCATCAGAGATTACACCATTCTCAAACTTCAGGCAAGGCATTTACATCCAGCCATTTGCTTGATTACCATCAGAGATTACACCATTCTCAAACGTAATTGTGATAATGCTGTGTGCAATCACCGCTTGATTACCATCAGAGATTACACCATTCTCAAACAGTATTGTCGGTGGTAGCGTTACGCTTTCAGCTTGATTACCATCAGAGATTACACCATTCTCAAACGTAAAAGGTCTTTTGCCTTCCAATCTCATCGCTTGATTACCATCAGAGATTACACCATTCTCAAACCACCTCTCTTAGAAGAACTTATACCGGCAGGCTTGATTACCATCAGAGATTACACCATTCTCAAACGCAATATCCGCATCTGCGTTATCCTGAGTCGCTTGATTACCATCAGAGATTACACCATTCTCAAACGCAATATCCGCATCTGCGTTATCCTGAGTCGCTTAATTACCATCAGAGATTACACCATTCTCAAACGTTTTTGACCTTGACTGTTCCAAGCGTTAAGCTTGATTACCATCAGAGATTACACCATTCTCAAACAAGGGGTGAGGCTATGAATAATCTTGCAGAGCTTGATTACCATCAGAGATTACACCATTCTCAAACTTCATTGAGTTAACCCAAAAGAGTGGCTTTGCTTGATTACCATCAGAGATTACACCATTCTCAAACGACTGTGCTACCTTATACAGCTTGTCCATGGCTTGATTACCATCAGAGATTACACCATTCTCAAACAGGCGTCTCTCGTTCCGTTGGTGTTCTTGCGCTTGATTACCATCAGAGATTACACCATTCTCAAACCTTAAGCAGCGGGTCGTTCATGAGGATAAGGCTTGATTACCATCAGAGATTACACCATTCTCAAACGCCTTCATGCGCCAGGGCAATTACACACAAGCTTGATTACCATCAGAGATTACACCATTCTCAAACTGTGCTGTCGCGCAGCTCACGTAGCGTGGCGCTTGATTACCATCAGAGATTACACCATTCTCAAACTGAGTATATCTGCGCCTTGGAACAATACTTGCTTGATTACCATCAGAGATTACACCATTCTCAAACTAAAATCATTTGCACGTACAGGTGAGTATCACTTGATTACCATCAGAGATTACACCATTCTCAAACATTACCATTGATATACCTGACACAAATAGTGCTTGATTACCATCAGAGATTACACCATTCTCAAACGTAATTAAAGGTGATAAATACAGGGTTGCTGCTTGATTACCATCAGAGATTACACCATTCTCAAACAAAGTGATTTAGCTATTTTGGCGACATTATGCTTGATTACCATCAGAGATTACACCATTCTCAAACTCATTCCAAGGCAAACAACAGGCTTAGTAAGCTTGATTACCATCAGAGATTACACCATTCTCAAACTCTGTTGCTAGTCTGTGGTTCAGATTTTTTGCTTGATTACCATCAGAGATTACACCATTCTCAAACACTGGCGAGTTTACTGACGCTGCTGTTGCTGCTTGATTACCATCAGAGATTACACCATTCTCAAACATGGAAGTAATAGTAAAAGGCTTAGAGCCTGCTTGATTACCATCAGAGATTACACCATTCTCAAACTAAATACTCATAACAAGAACTGATTTTTTGGCTTGATTACCATCAGAGATTACACCATTCTCAAACTCTGTCGTTTGTATTGAGTGGGTACATATAGCTTGATTACCATCAGAGATTACACCATTCTCAAACTTCGTAGCCGATAACCTTATACTGATTGGCGCTTGATTACCATCAGAGATTACACCATTCTCAAACTACTACCTGTATGTGGTTCAGACGGTCACAGCTTGATTACCATCAGAGATTACACCATTCTCAAACAGTATATTTTTCATTCTCCATCATCTTTTTGCTTGATTACCATCAGAGATTACACCATTCTCAAACTAAATAGCTCATGTTCTCACCCCTTAGGCAGCTTGATTACCATCAGAGATTACACCATTCTCAAACTAGTATTAGGATGCATAATCCAACAAGCTTGCTTGATTACCATCAGAGATTACACCATTCTCAAACACCTTGGAAGCTTACAATGTAAGTTTCTATGCTTGATTACCATCAGAGATTACACCATTCTCAAACGTAAGAATAGTTTTTGTATCGGTTTCTTTAGCTTGATTACCATCAGAGATTACACCATTCTCAAACGCTGATGCGGCGCTTTTCATCGACTGCCATGCTTGATTACCATCAGAGATTACACCATTCTCAAACCCATCTCGTCAGGAATGCCATCATTGTCCTGCTTGATTACCATCAGAGATTACACCATTCTCAAACACAGACAAGAACAAAAAAATCCAAGGCTTAGCTTGATTACCATCAGAGATTACACCATTCTCAAACGAAAGGGACCAGATTAAAATTGTTGGTCGTGCTTGATTACCATCAGAGATTACACCATTCTCAAACCTCAAATGGAACAAAACGCCACCACAGCGTCGTAATCGAGATGATAAATGTAAAGATTATCGCTAAAATTTTACATAAGCTTTAAATTTCACATAAATCTAAATCAATTATAATATACTTTTCACAAGAAAATCTATCATACTCCTTATTTTCAATAAATAATAATTGCATTTTATGGTATTCTGCAGCTTTATATAACAATTTCAACTCTTCAGCTGTCAGAAAACTCTTGGCGTTAATAAAACATAAAATTTTAATTTTTAAGAATGCTTTTGCCAGCTCAATAAATGCAGCAAGCTTATCAACTATACTATTTCCTTCTTCGTCAAATCTTATGTTCAATGCTTTAAAAATACTCACAAGGTCTATATTCTCATTAAAAGTAAGAGGAAGATCACTTTTCTGTAATAATTTTACTGCATAAGTTGCCAAATCAGCTTCAAAAGAGTTAGTATCATAAATGAATTCATCTGTATGTGCAATGTTGTCTAAAGACTCGTAAAGTTGGGAAATTATTTTATGAGAATTAATTTCAATGTTAAACACACTGAAAATAACATAAAGAGATTTACCTAGATTAAGCTCTCTATCATTATCAGATAAAACAAATTTCTCATTTTTACCTAAAAGACAATCCTGCAAGTCCAATATAAAATTTCTATAAAATAATGGATTTTCGATTACTACGACATTAACTTTATTCTCAGATAAAACGATGGGCTGATTCAGCTGATGATATACAAGTTTCAAAATATCACCAGCCTTTCATCCGTGTCCAAAGTTTCCGAATGAGCTTCCCCAAGTAACAACACCATTTTAGAATACTGTTTTTCTGTTATTATTAACATCTGCACTAAGCCCTTATCTGGTTTATTTTTTTCTAAATTAGCTATTACAGATTGAGCCACAGTAGCATTTAGTACAAGTTTTGAGTAAACAGAATACTGCAACATCATAAATCCTGCCTTTAGCAGGAACTTATGAAACTTACTATATGCTCTTCTATTTTCTGTCGAATTAACCGGTAAGTCAAACAAAATAAGTATTCTCATAAATCTATAGCTCATCTTCGCTCTCTATCATACTGGAATTTTTAATAATGCTAATATCTTTTTCCCTTATGGCCTCAAAAATACTCTTACAATAATTCCGTATAGCATTATTTAAAATTTGTTTTTTTAATTCTTGCAACACCTCAGTATTGATTACACTTAAAATCTCCATCTTTTCATCATGTTCAAACTTGTTCAGTTTACCCTTCTTCCACATAGAATAAACACGGTCATCAATAAATGGCCTAAATGGCTCCATTAAATCAGAGCCTAGGTTAAATTGATTAAAAACATTGTCATGAAAAATGCCCAGTTGAGTAATGTAACCATTATTCACGATTTCTCTATTTGTGATTGAAAGAATAATGCCATAGCCATAATTCAAAGCTGAATTTATCAAATTATCATCAGCTCTAGAAAAGTCCTGACCAAATAACGCATTAAAATACACCTTAGCTGCATGAGCTTCCCTATTTGTTGCATCGTTAAATTCAACATTTTTTAGATAATTAGAAAGCATTACCCTCTCAGGAAGATTGTATTTTATTAATACATCCATTTGATTATTGATTTTAGATCTTACGATTTCCGTCCAAATCAAATGCTTTACTTCGTCCTTCCACTTAATCTGCTCTCTAACTTTACTGCTAGTGTCATGGCAGCCATAGTAAGGTAATAGTTCTGAGCACGGATTCCTTTTTTCATCGCAAAATATAACTTTGACTTTTTGCTTAATCAGTTCAGCCAGCAAGGCTGCCGTTAGAGAAACTTCAGTAGATTCGATAATCAAATTAGAAATTTCACTTAAATGTACCTTTTTAATAGCTTCGCCTCTAATAACAAGATAATTTAGGCGCAAATCTAATTTTGATCTTCTAGAAATAACTATTGTTCGCCAAGTCATATAGCTAATAAATCCACCTTATTTTCGAATATTCCTGTAACAGATTGGTTAATTAAAATCAGCTTGTCTTTTTTTGTAACATTCTTACTAACGTGAATATTACCAGCATGTGAACTCCCACCGATTTCACTAAGATTAGCTATACATGATTTACAAATAAATAATCTAATAATTTCGCAAAGAACTTTAACTTGATTCTCGATGTCTAGCTTTATAAATTTTATCTTGCCATCTTTTAGAACATTAATTTGGCCTGCTGGTCTTGAATTATAAGCACCTGATTCATGCTTTTTTAACAACAAGGAATACATCTCTTCATTATGTTGTTTAGTAATAACCGCAGATTTAAAACAATTTTCTTTTAAAAACCTGTTATTTACCTTAAACAACTCTTTAATATATTTTTCTTCTTCATAATTAACCAAAAGTTGGGTTGCGGAAATTCCCAAAATATCATTTTTTGATTTTCCAGTAAAATTAAGCTTGAAGCCATCAACCTCTAGCAAAGAGTTAATTCTAATTTTTTCATATACAATTTTGGGGAATTTTAATTTAATTACATTAGTTAAATAATCAATCAAATCGTCATCTGTCATTTGATTAGCCAAATAAATTGGTACTGACTCAATTGTTAGCATCTTCTTACCCTTTTTATCCAACGATTGAACTAGTGTAAAATATGCTATTCCAGCTTTATTATACCCACCATATTTAGCAATTTCTTTATTCTTCTTTAAAGGAACTTGCCCATAGCCTGCTCTCATAAGAGTTAAATCATAAAGTTGTCCTTTGCCAATTTCCTGCATTTTTGTATACAAGATGCTGTTTTTCTGCATCATCTTGCTAACTGTGGCTAATGTTCCGGTCTCTCCTGCATGCCAAGCGAATATGCCGTTCCTATTAATATCATACTTATAAATCTGCTTAGTATTGAGGGAATATTTTTCTCCACTCCTAATGAAGTTATATGGATTGTCTGTAAACTTCACATCATAAACATTACCAACTACTATGTTCAAGAATGCATCTTTCGCATGGTGCAAATCGTTGACATCGCGACATTTAATAAAATCATACTCCTGCCTAAAATCAGAAATATTTTCTGCTTTGGAATATATAATTTTACTCGTTTTACATTCATCCTTAAGCATCGTAGCAATTGCTTTTGTTGACTGACGTGTTTCAACAAGCTGTCTTGCAATAAATCCTGATAATTCCTCTGGCGTAAAGTCAGATTTACGAACCAATTTATCGTATTTTCCTTGAGAAATTAGTCCTTTATCCAAAAGCATCTGCCAAAACTTGAGATTTTCTTTTTGAATAACATTGCTTAAAGGATACTTATCCCCCTTATCCATATTACGCTGATGATCAACTAACACCAAATTTTCCAAGCTATCATTTTTAGTCCTCGATCTAGGGAAAATATGATCCCCATCCCACTTATCGTTATTATTTAACTCGACTAAATCAATACTTTCTTTATAATTATACATATTGCGTCCTAATTGAGTGTAATACAAATATAACTTCTTGCTACGCAATTGGCTATCGCTAACAGCATCAAGTCCTTTTACTAATTTATTAATAGCAACGCCAAATTCTGCCGCCTCTTTTTGGCAACTCTTATATAAGTCCAGCAGCATTGTCTTTCTGGACTTGGTTCTTTTCTTTTCGCCATCTTCTCTTGCCATTTCAATAAATATTTTTTTAGGATCATGCCCCATGACTTTTTTAATTTCCTGCACAATAATCATAGTCTGCCAAATAGAGCGTTTTACAGCAGGAGATACCAGTAGCTCTTTAACACAATCATAAGTTGTTGTATCAACAGTAGTACCAAAATTATTGAATTCAGTTATTCTAGCATTAAAGTCATAAATACAATTAGTACTTAATAGCTCCATCAGATTCAAGCCTGTTTTGCGCATGGCACCAATAATAGTAACAACTTCCCCAGTAGAATCATCTATATAGGAAATTTTAGAGCTATTTAAAAAAGTGTTAGATAATCTTCCCCAATTGCTATAATGAAGTTTTTTTATTTTTTTAAGCTGTTCTGCCGTAATAGTAGGATACTCACTTTTGATTTTCTGACCAAGCATATCCTCTGCACCAGGTAATACCGTAATCCATTTAATTATATTTTCTATTTCATCTTTATGTTCCTCAATATACTCGGCGCCAAAAATATGTCTGAAATCTTTTAACGCTCTAAGTGTCCCCTTGATTTCATCATCAGAAAACCCACTTAGTTCGCCAATTATATTATTTTTTTTCAGATGGTTTTCTATGACTTTCTTAGTTACCTTTCTATTGCCTTCTGGAGCAACAAACAAATGCTCAAATATTTCATTACACAAATCAGCATTTAATCTTGTGCCATCAAGTTTCAAATTGTTTATTTGATTCCTTATCATGAATTCAGAATACAGTAAAGATTCCTTTGGTAGAACATCTTCGCCAACTAAATAGGAACATTTATTAGTCATCTTTTGGATAAATACCTCTGCACTTGCAGTTTTATCTACAAGCAGATCAAAGTTCCAAGGATAAATTCTCCCATTCTTACGCTTAACCCAACAGCGTCCTTTTTCTTTAGACATAGCCGTACCTGCCAATGGTCCAACATAATAAGGTATTCTAAATTCAAAAATCTGAATAACCTTATCTTTAACACTAAGTTTATTTTCGTCAACTTTAGTTAAAAACTTAAGGTATGTAGCTGCATTCTCCAGAATTTTCTTAAGCTCCACTTCATGAATTTGCATGGGAATTACACCATTAGCTTTAATAACTTGTTTAGGGAATGCCTTTTTCTGAGCTATTCTATAAAACAGCTCTTCTTGATCTGAATGCTTATCCGGCAATGTGGTCATTTTACTCAAGTCTTTTTTCAACAAGCTTTTAATTTCTTTTTGTAGAAAGTCGCAAAATTCTTCTTGAGTACACTTTTTCCCAGTAAATTCTTTTCCGTCTTTCAAATGAGCAACATATGAACTATAGCTTATAGACTTATCATCTTTAGGAGCATTAAACATTCTTTTATAAGCTTTAGTACCAATTTTCTTGTATACTTCTTTCAAAACTTTTAAGTCATGTTTATGCTCATCGTACACAGCTATTTTTGCATCAGAAATATAACTATACTTGCCCAGCAGAGAAATAAGTACGCTCCAATCATATACAGCTTTGATTTTATCCAGGACTTCCACCTGTTCTGGGAGCACTATTTCTAAGCTGGTTCGTGCAACATCATAATCTATGCCATGAAAGGTAAAACTATTATTCTCGTAATCATTCAACGTTTCATTAGAAATCGGAAACAAATCACTTAGCTTACCTTTTCCTCCGCTCAGCAAGGCTATCAAAGCTTTCTTTTGTTTAGTATCTTTTCCGATTACATCTTCTAGCCGTTTTTTCTTTTCACTTATATTCATTCCTTGATCAGCCAAAATCGCTTCGAGATTTTTTAGATTAGAGCACTCCCATTCTTCCATCCCCTCAACATTTTCATTAAGACTTTGTTGCATTTCATTATAAATAGGTACAAAAGCTCTTACATTAGAAGCATCGAGTCCTTCAGAAAGAAAATGTCCTCTATGTTTGATTATATGTAGTACGGCCAAATATACTAACCTTACATCAAGTTTTTCCCCATTAATAAGTGCTTTACGAAGATGATATATAGTTGGAAATTTTTCATGAAATTCTACATCAGTATACTTACCATCGTTAAATAGTGTATATTTGCTTTTGCTTTTAGCAATTTTATCTTCTAAAAACAAATTGCTTTCTTTTAATCGCATAAAAAAGCCTGGATCAACTTTGCTGATTTCCTCTGCGAACAATTCTTGCAACATAGATATGCGCCATTTTTGACGAGCCAGTCTTCTACGAGAACTTCGTTGTATTCTAGTGTCTTCTGCTGTTTTTGCCGAATTAAAAAGTCTAATTCCCCATAATATTTTCCCGTTTAATTTTTGCAAATTATAATCCAAATCAGTTACTGCCCAACCAACAGAACTAGTTCCAACATCTAAGCCCAAATAATATTCCCCAAATTGCTTTTTCACTTGACACATCCCCTTTAATTGATTATTATATAGGTAATCTTGATTACCATCAGAGATTACACCATAAGTTCAAAAATCATGATTTATCCAAATCGTCTTCGGACTCCACAATGTGTGGACAAAACTCGCGCAAGCGAGTTTTTTTGTTTTTATACGTAATATTCTGTTTGTTTAATTATACAGCATATTAATGCAATTTTGTCAGCCTTTACCCATTATATTAAACTTTTATGATATCTTGCATAGGTTTGAATCAATGGCACCAGTAATTTACCATTTTTTTCTAACAACAAATGCATGAAGATTCCTTACCGTAGTTCTTCCTTAAAAAGCATGGCTTTTATCACCTACTTATCATTTTAAAAAAACTCTCTATTTCATTAACGCAATAAGGAGCTATCTTTACATTTGTATCCTAAAGTTGTACTAATAAGGCGGAGTCTGTAGGATTCAAGTAGTTAATTGCTTAAATATTTCTCCCATATTTTCCACAAAAAACAGCCTTTCCATAGAAAACTGTCCTACAAACTGTCCTACTCAACAAAAAAGCAGGGTTCCGGACTATTAATCCAGAACCCTGCGA
>Ga0268357_101814_pt1 | contig 11926 bp, 9 predicted proteins | sample BioMet10_FD_192466 | JGI IMG/M metagenome (GOLD analysis project Ga0268357, IMG submission 192466) | Sewage microbial communities from Oakland, California, United States - Biofuel 10 (Illumina Assembly) | ecosystem: Engineered > Wastewater > Sewage > Unclassified | place: USA: California... | reverse complement strand
CGGTACGCAAATTAGAAATAGACCCGGCAATAATATTGGTGTTTAACTCTTTGGCTAAGGCACTACACATTGCTGTGACCTTTTGGCCATTTTTGTCGCTTAAGGATGCTAAATTCTCTTGTGGGAAAAAGCCTGTATTCCAGGTCTCCGGCAAAATAATAACATCAGGTTTATCTGAAGCAGCCTGCCTGATTAGCTCCTGGGCGTGAGCAAAATTATAAGTAGGCTCTGCTAATTTCATGTTCATCTGAATAACACTTATCTTCATACTCTTCACCACCATTTTCTAAAAAGAGGAAAATCATACTTTTATTATAAAGGCGCCTTACCTAAAAGCAAATAATTTTTACAAACAAATAAGAAAAAATCTCAGCCTCCCTTGTTAGGGAAAGCTGAGATTTTCTGTTATCTATTTGCTTTTGGTCCGCCAAAACGGTAGCTTAACATAGCAACTACGCCTTGGAAAGTAGCACTGCTGCGTTGATTGGTATTTCTATCCGTATTCAAATGACGATACCCTAAGGACAAGTCCAAATCTGGAGTGAAGCTATAACCAAGACCAGCTTCCCACAAGGAGGTCTGGCAGGTTCCCACCGCACCCTTGGCATAAATATCCAAGTTCTTGGCAATGGGAGTTTTAGCAATTACGCCAAGTTGTGCCACATTCTGAGTATCGCTGGAATTACGAGGACCATCCACATCATCTTTGGCAAAATGGATGCGACTATAACCGACATAAGCAGCAATTTTAGGTGTAATGCTATATAACAAATTCACTTCGTGTTGTTGACCGCTAAGATCAGTGTGGTCAGTAGCATCATAAGTTTTATTCTTCAAGCCCCAATATTGGTACTGTAGCGCTAGTTTATCAGACAAACCATATGTTAATCCGCCGGCAAAATCCCAAGTGTGAAGAAAACCCGTTCCCCGTGATATGTTGGCCTGATAATCCCATGCCCCCAAATCTACCTGAAGCTCACCCTTGTTAAACTGAGTTTGTGGTGTAGCCGTGGCTACGGCGCTAACGGATAACAGTGCTACCAGCAATGCCGCCAATTTCCTCTTCATAAATATCTCCCTCCTTTAGTAAAGCAATAATTTCTCTTGCTTTTATTATATACAAGAAAAAATTATTGCCTATTATCCAAAAGAAGAAGTTTACTTTTTTAGTATTAGCAAAAAAAGCAACCCATATTTCTATGGGTTGCTTTTATCTTTTTCTGGAGCTACTGACAGGATTTGAACCTGCGACCCTCTCATTACGAATGAGATGCTCTACCAACTGAGCTACAGTAGCGAATGGGGAAAGTATATCATATTGAAGTAATTTTTTCAATTATGCTGCATTCTCTTTTTTCCTAAACAAGAAGCTAATTGCTAGGCCAATAAGAGCCGGTACTAGCCAGCCCATACCGAGACTGAACAAAGGCAAATGCTGGTACACGCCTAAAAGGCTTTGAATCCAGCCGGCAGCTTGTACGCTTTTGGGCAAAGATGCCAACATGTCGCCAAAGGCGGCAATACCGGTAAAAACAGTAGTTACTACATAAAGTTCTCTGTTCTTACATACCACGGTCAAGAAAGTAACAATAATCAAAGTCATGGCCAAGGGATAAATAAACATCAGAACCGGCACAGATAACATAATAATTTTATTTAAACCTAAGTTAGCTACCAAGAAAGAAGCAATGGTAAAAATATACACATAGGCTTTATAGCTCACAGAGTGGGGGAACAGTTCCACAAAAGTAGCGGAACAAGAAGTAATAAGTCCAATGGCTGTCTTAAGACAAGCCAGTGTAACTATGGCTCCTAGCAAGAGGGCACCAAAATGCCCAAAATAATAATTAGCTATTTGAGCCCAGGCAATACCACCGTTAGCAGCCAAGGATAACTTGCCCATACTGCTAGCACCTAACCAAGCTAGTGCTGTATAAATAATGCACATAAGAACAACACTGACTACGCCTGCTTTAAGAGTACCTAAGGCAATGGCTTTTGGCGTCTTTTGGCCCATGCCTTCCAGCGTTCTAATAACAATAATAGCAAAAGCTAATCCTGCCAAGGCATCCAAGGTGTTATAGCCTTCAATAAAGCCCTTAGAAAAGGCTTGTGTCTTATATGCACCATTTACTGCCATGTTGGCAACATCCCCCATAGGAGCAAAGAGAGCGGTAACAACTAAAACTGCCAAAAATAAGAGAAAGAGGGGATTAAGCAATTTGCCAACCCAAATCAAAATCTTATTGGGCTTTAAAGAAAAGCCTAAAGCTACCAAAAAGAATGCGCCGGTAAAAAGAGCTAAACCAATTTGTTGCATTCCCGGTGCCACAGAAGAAGCCATGCCGACTTCATAAGATACGGTACCGGTACGTGGCAAAGCAATGCCAGGTCCAATGGAAAGATACAGTGCCACAGTAAAAAGCTTACCGTAAAGCGGACTAATGCGCCCTGCCAAAGATTGTAGGTTTTTACAACCGGATATTCCCATGGCAACTACTGCTAAGAAGGGTAGTCCTACGCCGGTAATTAAGAAACCATAGTTAGCAAGATAGACCAGCGCCCCGGCTTCTTGCCCCATGTGTACCGGGAAAATTAAATTGCCTGCTCCAAAAAACATACCGAACAGTAACGATCCAATAAGCAAGTACTCATGAAAATACAATCTGTCATCCATAACTAATACTCCCCTGGTTATTTAGATTTTGATTCTGCAACGCAAAAGGGACTCTGAACTGCGGGCTCAGCGTCCCTTCATGATCTAATTAACTCCTCTTGGCGTTTAGTTCCTGCAGGAGTTTTTCTTTGGCCACTGCATAGCAGGCCTCCACATATTCATGCCCTGCTTTTTCCACCATGCTGTGTCCTAAGTAAGCCGCCGTTGCTTGTCCTAAAACAGGTACATATTTCAAGACTGTTTTAGCAGCAAACTTTTTCCCTAAGCTCTTAAAAATTAGCTTAATGCCTTCCTTGCTCATGCCTTTGACAATAAGAGAAGTTTTACTTACACCTGATCTGCTTTGCTTAATAGTTTCTTCCGTAATAGCAAAAGCTGCCCTAATATTGCTATACAGCTGATACAAAATAGCAATATCAATAGCTGCATCTATGCCTAAGGCCGGATTAAGTCCGTTAAAGGCTGCGTAGGTGGAGCTTCGTTTCACATAATGAAGAGCTGCATCTTTTTTCTTATTCAATTGCTCTTCAGTACGAGCTTCAGCTTCTAAAATATATTTTTCTCTTCTAGCTGCATCCATCTTCTCCATGATGGCATCATTCAACGCATCGATGCCCAGCTTCATATCTTCTCTGGCAGAAATAAACAATAAAGTAAAATCTGTTGTTCCTACTTGTTGAATTATGTCTTGGCGAATATCATCCTCGCTTTGCTCTAAGGTTTTGTCTTCATCATATATTTCATCTGTTTTATTGCGCACAAAAATACAAGGCTTGTGCAGATTATGTAAAATCTGAAAGAACTCTGTATCTGCCTTATGCAGTTTATCTGCAAACACGCAGATAAACAAGTCATACTGTAGTGGATTAAATTTAGCAAAGAACTCGTCTTTAGGAAATTTGTCTGTGCCATAGCCCGGCAAATCCACAAATAGCAAATCACCATGCTCAATTACTTTAACACCTACAGTGGTATCAGTACTTACGCCTACTTCTGCTACTTGTTTTCCGCAAATAGCATTAATGGTGCTGGATTTACCACTGCCTGGTTGACCAAAAAACACGATGGTTACTTTTTCTTTATCCACATATGCAAGTTTCTCACGTAATTCATCTAAATCAACGTTCATTTTATCCTCATTTTTATTTCATTTTGCAGGCGCTTGTCTGCAAAATCATAGCAACTATCCAAATAAGACTTACCTAGATAATACATGCCACCGGCACTAAGTCCCATAGCCGTTGCTTGTCCTACCACAGGAATATATTTAGAAAGTTTTTTCTCCATTTGTTTAGAGATTTGTGTTTTCATTACAGCTACAATATTTTCTCTCTTAATACCCATGGAGATTTTATCGACCAGGAAATTAGAACCTTTAAAATTTTCTATTTCCACTTCAGTAATAGCGAAGGTCTTTCTAATGTTTGCATACATGGCACTCATAATCTTGGCATCAATTCCCACATCTACTCCGATGATAGGATTAAGACCGTTGCCGGCAGCCATGGCAGAGGCTCTGCGTATTTCAGACAAAGCCAATTCCTTCTTTTCGTCCAAAAGTTTATAGGTATAAGCCTTAGCACTACGGTTAAATTTATCCTGCTTAGCCGGAGTTAAATGTCTCTTAATAGCATCTTGCAAATCCGTAATACCTCTAGCTTCCGGATCGTCATTTCTGCGGCAAGAAGTGAAGATGATTTCTTGAGGAGTGCCAATTTGCTCAGCAACATCTTCTCTGATTTCCTGCTTTAAATCATCTTTGCTTTTTTCCGCATCATATAAACTATCAACCTTGTTACGAACAAAAATACATTCTCTCAGGCTTAAACGAATTTGTCTGAAAAAATCCTTGTCTGCCTGAACCAGCTTATTGCTAAAGACGCAAATAAACAAGTCATATTGGAAAGGACTAAAGCTATCAAAATATTTGTTAGACGGGAAAGTACTAGTATCATAACCCGGTAAATCCACAAAAATAACATCATTAAATTCTACAATTTGGGCTTTTTTAGTAGTATCTGTGGTAGCACTTACCTCTGCTACTTTTTCTCCCACCAATTCATTAATCAAAGAGCTCTTCCCTGAACCAGGTTGGCCAAAGAGTGCAATGGTCAATTTTTTGTCACTTTCTTTTTGCCAGCTTTTTATAAATAAATCAGCAGCAGCTTGAAGATCCATACCTTGCCTCCAGTCCGGTATCAGGTGATACCCCGTTTTGTTTCGTATCTTTTATTATATCACATTTAGTTGTTAGCCAAAACCCACATTAGTTTGGTTAAGGCGGCTTCCAACGTCATCCCTGTGCCCGATTCCACCCCAGCTTGTGCCGCCAAAATACCCATGGGATACAGACTTAAGTCTACTCCGTCAAATAAGCATTGTGATACACAAACAATCTTTACGCCTTTTTTCAAAGCTCTCCTGATGGAAGGCAAGAAATCCGGCTTATCGGTATTCACGCCACCGGCACCATATAGCTCCAGCACAATTCCCTTGTAGCCTTGTTCTACTGCAAAATCAATTATATTAGGCTCAAGTCCAGGTGTTACCGTGATAGCCATTACCTTAGGCTCTATTTTATTTTCTACCCTAAAACCACCTACCACCTGTCTGTCAGGCAGGTTCTTTTTCATGCCGCTTTTAGAAAAAAACAACACAGGAGTTTCATTAACACTTTCAAAGGCATTAAAGTTTTTAGAAAAAATCTTTTTAGCACAATCACCCTTGATGACTTTATTGCCAAAAGCCACAAAGACGCCGGGCAATCCACTTACTGCAATAGTAAAAGCCAGCTGCAAATTGCTTCTGGCATCGCTATTGGAAAGTGACAAAGGCACCTGAGCACCTGTCAGAACCACCGGTTTGCCTAAATTAATCAACATATGGGTAAGAGCACTGCTGGTGTAAGCCAGAGTGTCTGTGCCATGAGCTAGCACAAAACCATCATAATCAGCATAGTTATCGCCAATCACCTCAGCCCATTTGCTCCAATAGGCCGGTTCCAGGTTGCTGCTATCTATCAGGCATAAATCTTGCACCGTAACCTTGGCCAAAGTATTTAACTCCGGGACCTGGGCAAGAATGTCTGCACCTTTTAATTTGGGGATTAAACCGTCTTCTGAGGCTACACAGGATAAAGTTCCTCCTGTAGTCAGAAACAAGACTTTTTTCATAAATATTTCCTCACTTTCTCATCTTCCTCGTAACAGCAATTGTACCATATCAGTGTGTTTTGAGCAAAAAACAAAACTGTTAAATTAATTTAAAATAAATGTAGCATAAAATGCAGTTTTGTACTATTATTTATGTAAGGAAGAGTTTTCGGTAAATAAGTTTTAATAAATGAGGTGAAGAAATATGCAAGACCTAAAAAAGAAAAAATTAACTAGGACCGTCTTGGCTGCTCTGGTAGGAATTTCCTTAATGACTGCTACCTTGCCTAAGGCTGAGGCTGACTTTGATGTAGGCAGCGCTATTGGAGCTTTAATCAGCGTGGGTGCTCAATATGCACAATTGAACAAGCAAATTGCTTACTATAACACTGATCCGGGCCGTAACAAATACCTGGGCAACGTTAAGAAACAAGTTGGCGTTAACTATGATCCTACCGCCAACGCCATGCTGGACAGAGTAATGTCCAGATTATCTACAGCCATTGCTGTTGATGATCCCAGCATAAAAAAAGAACCCTATCATCATTTTGTAAACAATCAAAAATCTTTTAACGCTTTCTGCACTTTAGGTCATAACATGAGCGTTAACATTGGCTTATTTAACATCTTAAATTACAACGAAGATGAACTAGCCTTCGTTGTAGCCCATGAAATGGGCCATGGCCAACACAACGATCCTGCTAACGGCGTTAAGAGGTCTTTCCCTATTAGCGTTTTAGCTGCTGTAGCAGCTTCCCAGGCTGGTAATGTTGCCGAAGTCATTGGTGTTAATATTTTGAATAATTTAGGTAGCGCCAAGTTGGTAACTCTGCCTATGGAAAAGAAAGCAGATGCTTTTGCTTTCGTCTATGCTCCTAAGGCTGGTTACAATCCCGGTGGTGGCAGTGCTGTTTGGCAAAGAGTTATTGATAAAATGGGTGCCGGTGACAAGCAAAGCTTTATCGGTTCCATTTTTAATCCTTCCGATCACCCCGGTAATATTGCCCGTCGTGATACTTATAGCAAGGATATTACTACTTACAGCAACGACAACGTAAAAGTTGATGGCAAAACTGCTGTTATTTCCGTAAAAAACAAGGCTATCGGTGCTCCTAAAGCCGGTGCTTCCATGAGCGCTTTAGAAAGAGCTTATCTGATTGCCGGTAATATGTCCACTGTTTACCATGACAAGCTGGTTAAGAATCCTACTGCCAGCAGTGATGGCAGCTATGTTTACTTAAACGACAAGGCTATTATGTCCTTAAATAGCGGTGATGATGCCGATACTTGGGTAACTAATCTAAATTTGGCCAACCGCAAGAGTTCCAAAGTTAATATTGCTACCGATAAAAAAGTGCAGAAAACAACAAATGTGAAAACAATCAAAAAAGATACCAAGACTACAACAACTTCCACTGCTGAACCAGGTTCCTTTAGAGCCAAAGTAGAAGCAGCCCGTGCAGCCAAAGAAAAAGTTGCAGCCAATAAGTAAAGTAAAGATTAAACGAAAACACCGTAGACATTTGTCTACGGTGTTTTTTTGTGTTTTTACTTACCCACAATATCTAGGTAAACTATATTAATTCTTTATATCGTTATCAACAGGCAAGAAGCACTTTATCCACCATATTTGTGGATAACTGTCTCTTTTTCTCTATTTTATACCCATTTTTTTGTGAATTTCGGACTTTTTTAGACAATTATTAAGGACTTATCCACTTTATCCACAAGCTGTTGATAACTTTTTATTGCCTATGCAAGCTATGCATAAACTCCTAAATATAGGTTCTTAAACTGTTTTATTCTTCTTCATCCATGGTGTTCACTACTGCAACGGCAGCTACTTTATCCCCATCATCCAGGTTCATAAGGATAACGCCTTGCGCATTTCTACCAAAAGTAGAAATCTCTTTAGCGTGTAATCTGATGATAACTCCGGCAGAGGAAATCAACATGATTTCCTTGTCTTCCTGAATAACCTTAGACCCGACGATTAAACCTGTCTTGTCTGTAATCTTCAGGTTGATGATACCTTTACCGCCACGAGTTTGTTGTCTGTATTCGCTAATCTTAGTTCTCTTACCTAAGCCGCCTTCAGCAACGGTAAGAACTTCGCCGTCACCTTCTGTGCAATCCATAGATACCACATAATCATCTTTGCGCAAGGTAATGCCACGTACACCGTGAGCAGTTCTGCCCATAGGACGAACATCTTCCTCGCTAAAGTGAATAGCAATACCATTTCTGGTGGCCATAATAATGTCATCCTTGCCATTGGTCAGCTTCACATCAATTAATTCTTCATCTTTATCCAGGCTGATGGCAATAAGACCGGCACGTCTTGCAGAATTGAACTCCTTCACAGGAGTCTTCTTCACGGTACCTTGATTGGTGGCCATGAACATATACTTATCCATATCGCTTTCCATATCGGAACCAACAGCAATAACGGCTGTAATTTTCTCGCCGGATTCTACAGGCAACAAGTTGATAATAGCAGTGCCTTTAGCTATTCTGCCTTGTTCAGGAATCTCATAGCCTTTTTGTCTATAAACTCTACCTTTATTGGTAAAGAAGAGAATATTGTCGTGAGTTGTTGCCATGAACAAGTGCTCAGAGAAGTCTTCCAGCTTACCACTACCACCCTTAACGCCCTTACCGCCTCTGTGGAGGCTACGGAAATTAGACAAAGCCTGACGTTTAATATAGCCTTGGTGGCTAATGGTAATAACGCAATCTTCTTCAGCAATCAAGTCCTCTACATTCAAATCACTGGTATCAGGAGAAATAGCAGTACGACGAGGATCTCCAAAACGTTTCTTCACATCAAGTAAGTCTTCCTTAATGATGGCAAGAACTTTTTTCTCGTCTGCTAAAACGCCTTCCAAGTAAGCAATGGTTTCTAGTACATCAGCATACTCGTCTTCAATCTTCTTTCTTTCCAAACCAGTTAAGCGCTGCAATCTCATATCCAAAATAGCTTGAGCTTGCCTATCGCTTAAACCAAATTTTTTAATTAAAGCAGCCTTAGCAATATCTGCGTTGGCGCTATTTCTAATGGTAGAAATAACTTCGTCTAAATTGTCCAGCGCAATTTTCAAGCCTTCTAAAATATGAGCTCTTTCTTTGGCTTTAGCTAATTCATATTTGGTACGACGGGTAATAACTGTTTTTTGGTGTTCCAGATAATATTCCAGAATTTGTTTCAGGTTCAAAACACGGGGATGGTTATTTACCAAGGCCAGCATAATGATACCAAAGGAATCCTGCAATTGGGTATGTTTATACAGTTGGTTCAAAATAACTTCCGGTACAACATCGCTTCTTAATTCGATAACGACACGCATACCTTTACGGTCGCTTTCGTCTCTTAAATCAGTAATGCCCTCAACAGTTTTATCTTGAACCAAGCTAGCAATACTCTCAATCAGACGAGCCTTATTTACCTGATAAGGAATTTCTGTAACAACAATCCTATTTTTATTTTTAGGCATAGGCTCAATAGTTGCTTGAGCTCTCACCTTAACTACGCCACGTCCGGTAGTATAGGCTTCCCTAATGCCGGAAACACCTAGAATCTTTGCGCCCGTAGGAAAATCCGGCCCTTTGATAGCAGTCATTAATTGCTCAATGGTAACCTCAGGGTTATCAATCAGCATAATCAAGCCATCTACTACTTCTCCCAAATTATGAGGAGGAATATTAGTAGCCATACCTACAGCAATACCTGCAGATCCATTGATTAAAATAGCTGGGACCTTAGAAGGCAGGACGGTTGGTTCTTTTAAAGATTCATCGTAGTTAGGAATAAAATCTACTGTATCTTTTTCAATATCTTCCAGCATTTCTTCGGCAATCTTACCCATACGAACTTCTGTATAACGCATAGCAGCAGCCGGATCTCCATCCACACTGCCAAAGTTACCATGACCATCTACCATTAAATATCTGGTAGAGAAATCCTGTGCCAAACGAACAATAGCATCATATACAGAACTATCACCATGGGGATGATACTTACCTAAAACATCGCCGACGATACGAGCAGATTTCTTGTAGGCCTTGTTAGGTGTCATACCTGCTTCATTCATGGCATACAAAATACGTCTATGCACGGGTTTAAGACCATCTCTTACATCCGGCAAGGCTCTTTGTATAATAACGCTCATAGCGTAATCTATATAAGATTTTTGCATTTCGTTTTCCAGATTAACAGGTATTACCTTGCTGGCAAACAATTTTCCTTGTTGGTTCTCGTCCACGTTCTTCACCAATCCCTTTCGTTATTTCAAAAACAATTCATAAACCTGCTTACCAATCAGCAGAGTTGTTATCACCAAAAAGAGGGGCCGTACAAACTTAGCTCCTTTACTAATTGCCATCTTAGCGCCAACCCTGGCGCCAAGCAGCTGCACTATACCCATTACTATGGCATAAGGAATAATCACTTTGCCTGCAGAAATAAAAACACAAAGAGCTCCTAAATTACTTCCTACATTACATGCCTTGGCATTACCGGCAGCTTTCACAAAATCAAATCCTACCGCTAAAAAACCAAAGAGTAAAAAGGTACCGGCTCCCGGTCCAAAAAAACCATCATAATAGCCAAGTGCTAAGGCTAACAAAGCAATGGCAATGGAGGTCCGTTTAGCAGAAAAACGATAAAGCTCAACTTCTCCCCAATCCTTGCGGAAAAAAGTATAAAAAGCAACAACGACCAAACAAGTTACCACAATGTATCTCATAACATATTCCGGCAGGGCGTTTACTGTCATAGCTCCTACTGCGCCACCTAGAAAGGAAAGGGGCATTGCTCTTAAAGCTTTCTTGTCAATTTTACCGGAACGATAAAAAGTAAAAAAGCTCATAAGAGTTCCAATAACATTTACCTTGCCAGTACCCAAAACATAGGGAATGGGGATGCCTGTAGCCATAAGAGCAGGGGCCGTAATCAGACCACCGCCACCTACCACTGAATCCACAAAGGAACCAATGAAACCGGCTAGTGCCAGAAAGCCAAGAGTAAAAGCACTATAATCAGCCATGAGACTCTCCTTGTTTAAAGCAAAGATACAAGCCAACTACTCCAGACTGACATTCTATTTCAACCGTATCCGAGGTCATAGTGTTACTAACAGTATAACCAGGTTTTTCTCCATCAAGTTCATAATGATCCAATGGCCACGTTACACCATTAATGCTAACTTGCGCTTTATCTCTAAAGGGCAAGACACTTACTGCCAAAGGATTTTGTTTTTTCTTAAAGAAAAGATGTTCTTTCTTACCTAAAAAGACCATTATTTCTTCATCATCTGCCATAATAACTCTGCCGGCACTATTTTTCTGCCAGGCAACAAAGCTAAGGATATTAGCATAAAGATGATCTGCTCTGCCACCCCACACGCCGGTAGCAATAATCATGGTAGCAGACGGAACACTGGCTAAAAGTAACTCCAAATCTGTAGAATCCTTAGCTACCGGAAAAGTCTTAACCTGGGCAACCTCTGCCGCTTTATCCCATTTAGCCGGCGTTGCACTATCTTGATCGCCATACAAAGTTTGTACACGAAGTCCGCTATCCACACAATAATCCACACCGCGATCGGCAGCATAAACAGTTAGATTACCGGCAACTGTTTTTAGCCACTTGCTATCAGGTCTTCTGCCACCGGCTACCAATAGAACAGGATCTTTAAACTCATTATGTAATTCTATACTGCCCTGGGGTAAATCTATTTTCATCTGTTACCTCTTCTAAAAATCCAGATTAGTTACTTTGCCGGCATTTTCTTCAATAAACTGCCGACGAGGTTCTACCTTGTCTCCCATTAATACAGAAAAAATAGCATCAGCATTTGCTGCGTCTTCTAACTGTACTTGCAAAACAGTACGCTTTTCAGGATCCATAGTGGTTTCCCATAATTGCTCAGGATTCATTTCTCCTAAGCCTTTGTATCTTTGTACATAAGGACTATTGTCTCTGCCAACTTCATCTAATTTCTTTTGTAATTCATCATCACTATAGGCATATGTATGCTTTTGGCCTTTGCGAATTAAATACAAAGGTGGTTGAGCAATATAAACGTGACCTTCTTTA
>Ga0268357_101813_pt1 | contig 11926 bp, 10 predicted proteins | sample BioMet10_FD_192466 | JGI IMG/M metagenome (GOLD analysis project Ga0268357, IMG submission 192466) | Sewage microbial communities from Oakland, California, United States - Biofuel 10 (Illumina Assembly) | ecosystem: Engineered > Wastewater > Sewage > Unclassified | place: USA: California... | reverse complement strand
AAGTAGTCCGTGTCGATAAAGGCACCGCCCTCATCGACGCGTCCGGAGCCAAACGGGAAGTATCCGCCGATCTCATCGACGACCTGGAACCCGGCGATTACGTCATGGTCCACGCCGGCATCGCCATTGCCAAAATCACCGACAACGACATCGACGAAACAGACAAATTACTGGAGGAACTCTAATGGCAGCCAATAATCCATCCGCCAAAGACATCGTCACATCCTATGATGGGCCGCCGCTGCGCATCATGGAAGTGTGCGGCACCCATACCCACGAAATCTTCCGGCTGGGCATCCGCAAAATCCTGCCTCCCGCCGTCAAGCTCATTTCGGGACCCGGGTGTCCGGTTTGTGTCACCCCGGTTTCCTATATTGACGAAGCCGTCATGCTGGCCCTGAAACACCACGCCGTCATCTGCACCTTCGGCGATCTGATCCGGGTGCCCGGCAGCGACACCAGCCTGGCTGGCGCTCGCCCCGACGGCGCCATCATCCGCACCGTGTACTCGCCGCTGGACGCCGTGGACGTGGCCCGGGAAAATCCCGACAAGGAAGTGGTCTTCCTGGCCGTCGGCTTTGAAACCACCACCCCGGCGGCCTGCCTGGCCGTCCAAAAGGCCAAAGCGGAGGGACTTGATAATTTCTCCCTGCTGGTGGCCAACAAGACCATGCCCAACGCCTACCAGGCCCTCAAGGGCAGCGCCGACGCCTTCCTGTATCCCGGACACGTCCACGCCATCACCGGCACCGCCGTGTGCGAAGCCCTGGTGGCTGAAGGGGTCTCCGGGGTCGTCACCGGCTTCACTGCCAACGAAATCCTCACCGCCCTGGCCATCACCCTCAAGCTGTCCCAAAAGGGTGAACCCTTCTTCCGCAACGCCTACCCCCGGGTAGTCACCGCCGAAGGAAACCTGCCCGCCCAAAAGATCATCGAAAGCGTCATGGAACCCTGTGATACCGAATGGCGGGGACTGGGCGTCATTCCCCAGTCCGGGCTCAAGCTGCGGCCCGAATACCAGGCCTACGACGCCCGGCTGACATTCGACCTGCCTGCCATCACCGGCCACGCCAATCCCGGCTGCCGCTGCGGCACCGTGCTCCAGGGCAAATGCGCGCCCTCGGATTGCCCGCTCTTCGGCAAGGTCTGCACCCCGCTCCACCCCGTCGGCGCCTGCATGGTATCCGGCGAAGGCGCCTGCTCGGCCTTTTATCAATACGGCGATCATTAAGCGCTTTTAATTGACCCGCCATCCCAAGGAGGAAAACCCAATGAATCAAACCGTCACGCTGGCCCACGGGGCCGGCGGCAAGCAAACATCTGAACTCATCGACAAGGTCTTCAAGGCCCATTTCGCCAACCCGGATTTCACCGGGGACGACGCCGCCGTCCTGGCCCTGGACCCCGGCCAAATCGCCTTTACCACCGATGGCTTCGTCGTCTCGCCCTACGAATTCCCCGGCGGCAACATCGGCAAGCTGTCCATCTGCGGCACGGTCAACGACCTGTCCTGCATGGGGGCCAAGCCCCGGTACCTGTCCTGCGCCTTCGTCATCGAAGAGGGCTTCCCCATGGACAAGCTGGAAGAAATCGCCGCGGCCATGGAAAAAACCGCCGCTGAAGCCGGCGTGGAAATCGTCGCCGGGGACACCAAGGTCGCCGGCAAGGGCCAGGTGGACCACGTGTTCATCACCACCACCGGCATCGGCCAGATCCTTCCCGGTGTAAAGACCTCCGGCGCCATGGCCGCCCCCGGCGACGCCGTCATCGTCACCGGCGATGTGGGCCGCCACGGCTGCACCATCCTGCTGGCCCGGGACGAATTCGGCATCGACGCCGACGTCACCAGTGACTGCGCCCCCCTGTGGGCCAACGTCAAGGCCATGCTGGACGTCACCCCGGACATCCACGTCATCCGCGACGCCACCCGGGGCGGTGTCGGCACCGTCCTCTACGAAATCGCCGGCCAGAGCGAAGTCGGCATCCGTCTGGATGCTCCCAGCATCCCCGTAGACGACGCCGTCGCCGGCGTCTGCGGCATGCTGGGCCTGGAACCCCTCTACCTGGCCTGTGAAGGCCGCCTCGTCGTCTTCGCCCCCCAGGAACACGCCCAGGCCGTCGTCGATGCCCTCCGCGCCTGTCCCAACTCCGAAAATGCCGCCATCATCGGCCAGGTCACCGCCGAAAACCCCGGCAAGGTCATCATGACCACCGAAATCGGCTCCCAGACTTTGCTGCCCCAGCCGGGCGGGGAATTGCTGCCACGCATCTGTTAAAGCTAACAGCCGCGAACTTTAAAATGGAAGAAGCCCTGGAAAAATGCGCAAGCAGATTTTCCAGAGCTTCTTTTATTTTAAAGTGTGGGGCGCAGCCCCACATGAGCGCAGGGCGCGCAGCTCCCGGAGCGAATGCGGCTGTCAGTTTTAATCGCCACTACAGCGGCGAGCATCGCGAGACGCGGTGCATATTCTCCCCGAATGATATTTATAATTCACTGGATAAACACCAAAAACATGCTATAATAAATGCAGGAGGTGGATCATGCAAATAACAACCGTTAAAGAAGACATCAGTATCAGCTATCTTTCTGCAATATGCGCACAAGCCGGTATCGCCTATGAAATCATCCGCCATGATGATGATAGCACAGATGGTTTGATGATGAAGCGAATCCACCTGGATAAAAAAAGAAAATTTGATGCTCAATTGCGGATCCAATTAAAATGTACCTCATCTTTATCACAATACCAAGATCATGGTGAGACCATAACCTATAAATTAAAAGTTAAAAATTTCAATGATTTATGCACACTTTCCACAACGCCAATTATTTTAGGTCTATTGGTTTTACCTGAAAATAAAAATGAATGGCTTCAGTGGACAACTGAAGAGTTATTGATTAAAGGATGCATGTACTGGTCGGAGTTTTCCAAAAATAAAAGGAGTGCGAACTCAGGCTCCGTCACGATAACCATTAACAAAGGACAAACGCTTCATTCCGAATCGTTAAATGAATTACTTGAAAAAATCGCAAGGGAGGATTGGCCATGATTTATTCTGTTAATTATGAAGAACTGACGGAAAACCTCAATCCTTTAGCTGTCGTCAAATATTTAAAGGATACCGGATGGACGTTATTTCCAACAAAAAAAGACTATTTGCGGGTTTATCAGTTAGATTTTGAGTCCGATTTTTACCAAGTCATTGTCCCGATGGATAAACACCTTAGTGATTACCGTCCGGCCATGAACAAAGTCGTAACCACGATTTCAGAAGCTGAGAATCGTTCTTTTGAGCAAGTCTTTCTTTTCCTCTTGAATCCCAATACGGACATTTTAAAAATTCGACTTGACCGACCTGACATCGAATCTGGTAATATTCTGTTGGATGATGCCATTAATACTTATGAAAATGCAAAAAAATTATTAGCTGCAACGACATTGGATGTTTTAAATCCAAAAATAATTCATCGAGGCCGAAATGACAATGCGGTGGCCAAATTTTTGTCAAATTGCCGCTTTGGTCAGACTGAGATTGGAAGCTACATCGTCTCAATCATCTGCCCCTTTGCCAAGTATGACGAAACATCCGGTTTTCAACAATTGAGCATTTTTGCCGATGAAAGCCAGTCATCCAAATCATTGACACGACAAGTGACGACTCGGGTAATGAGTAATATCGCAACCATCAAAAAAAGAATTGATGATGGTGAAAACCCTATCAAAGTTAATTCAGATCCAAATGATATTATCAGTATTAATTTCTTTGAAGCCCTTAATGGATTGAATCTCAATTTTGAGAATACCCACTTGGAATTTACTGCAGAATGGTCTCCAATCGTCAAAAATCTGACACCTGTAGAAAATCAAATCCTACTTACAAGCGATTATTACCAGCCAATCGAATCAGCCATTAACCAGCTAAAAGATACCGAGAACAAGGCAACAAAGATTGTTGGCCGGATCAAGCGCCTGGAATCTGCCCACGCCATTGAAAAGAGAAAAACAGGCAAGGCATCCATTGTCTATTTAAATGATGACAATAAAGCCCGTACGGTTACTGCTGAATTGGAAAAAATCGACTATGATCAAGCTATTGAAGCTCATTTACAAGGCAAATATGTTGAAATCATCGGTGATCTTTCTTCAAATTCAAAAACAATCCAGTGTCAATCCTTCAATGTACTTGAGTATTGAGTAATGTGACCACCCATTAAAAGCTGTGCATCGTCAATTGCATTGACGGTACACAGCTTTGGTTTTTCAGGCAGGGACCCAAAATCTACTCAATAATACATCTCCATCAAAAAATAACACTTAAGATTTTTTTTCTTTTATGATTGCATTCGTTGGGCAAAAGACTTATAATGGATTTGAGAAAACTGAATATAAAAGTGCGGCAGCTGTATCCGTGGGGCAAACACGGGCACAGCTTGCGCAGGTGAGCTACCACCATACACATCGGGCCCTAACAGGTCACGTACCGCATTGCTATTATAAATCACTTCTTTTACAAAAACAAGTGAATGCACGATAATATTGGCAAGCTTTTTTGTTGTACCAAGATATCCCGACGATTGACCGCCGTGTATGGAGCAAATCTCCCTGCACGGCTTTTTTCTTTGCTTTTCTTTCTGGGGCGCTGCGGTGATTTTCCAATCCGGATGGCCGTACCTCCCCTTTCCTTTTCTGCTTTTGCCGTTCACTATCTAAATATGCTTAAAAATTATCTTATTGCGCTGAATGCAAACGATAGTTAAATCTTTTAAGCCAACGCAGGTGGACGGCAAGCTTATTTCAAATGACAACATGAAGGGAGGGCTCTGGCAAAAAGATCGTATAATCTTTCATTTCTACTGACAAACTTACGGACAATAAATTTAAAAACGGAAAGAGGAAAATTATGAACAAACGAATAAGCAAATGGTTCTTGACCTTTTTGTTGGCCGCGGTTTTTGCGTTTTGTCTGCCATTGGGGGTTTTGGCAGAAGGGGCAGCAACGGAACCCGATCAAGAAGATGACGCAATAAGCACACAAGATAGTTCATCAATTTATGTATCGATTGATGGTGTTAATCTTTACAATAGTCAAGGTGCCACAGGAAAGACTGTCAAAGGGGCATCTTATGACCGTGCTTCAAATACATTAACATTGGACAATTATAATGCACAAACTGTGCTGGGCGATACCTACACTGGCGACTATTTCGGAATTTCATACGTCGGAAATGAATCCTTTACGCTAAAATTAATTGGTGAAAATACTCTTAATTGTGATGCAACTCAAGCTCAAAGACCAAATCGAATTTGTGGAATCTTTAATAACAGTCTTAATGGAGGTAATTCCGACTTATCAATATCCGGCCCCGGAACACTAGACATTAATTTAATTAGTCCTTCCAGTGGCACTTGGGGCATACTTAAAAATTCCCCATCAGGAATATTAAATATTTCAGATTGTATTCTAAACATCAATACAAGTGGTGCCGGTTCTGCCGCAATTTGTAGTTATGATAAAATTAATTTTACAAATACAAATGTCAAAATAAATTCAACTATAACAACTGATCAGAATGATTTTGGATATAATTTGGGCGTTTGCTCATGGTCGGATTATACTATCAATTTAATTAATTCTAACATTAATGTAAATTTATATAATACAAATAATGTTGTTCCTAGATACCATTCTTGTGGTGTAAGTGGCTATATTAAAATGGCCGATTCAAATATCATTGTACAAAATTACACCAACCAATACGGAATTATTACCATAGATGATATTAATTCTGATGAAAATGTATATTACTATGGAGGCGAAAACGGTCCATCCAGTCAATTATCAGCCGATCAATTTTTCACGAGCGGTGATTTTAAATTCTCAAACCACAAGTATTCACAAATTACCGCAAAACCCGGCAGCGTGACCCCCACGCCCACGCCGCAAAACATACCAGTTACAGGTATTACACTCAGTCAGACAGATGTCACCTTGAAAAAGGGGGAAACCATTCCGATTACAGCCACCGTCAGTCCGGACAATGCAACCAATAAAGATGTTGTTTGGATTATTGGTTCAACCTCTGTCGCTACATATTCAAATGGTGTAATCAAAGCAACTGGTGCGGGCACTTCATACATTCGCTGTACCGCGAAAGATGGAAGCGGTGTATATGCAGATTGCAAAGTAACAGTAACAGAGAAAAAAATCACCTCCCTCGCCATGGCGAACGCGCCAACCAAAACCACCTACACCGTAGCTGACAAGCTCGACGTGTCCGGCGGCAAGCTTAATGTCACCTATGACGACGGCAGCACCGATTCTGTCGCTTTGACCGACGCCATGTGCAGCGGCTACGACCCCACCAGAATCGGCACCCAGACGGTCACTGTCACCTATGAGGGCAAGACCACCAGCTTCAATGTCACCGTCAATGCCAAATCCGACGGACCTTCTGTCCTGTATCAGACCCATATCCAGAACATCGGCTGGAACCAGGGCTGGAAGATCGACGGCGACGAAGCCGGGACCCACGGCCAGTCCCTGCGGCTGGAAGCCATCCAGGTCAAGCTCAGCAATGCCAAGGTTTCCGGCAGTGTCCAGTACAAGACCCATATCCAAAACAAGGGCTGGGAAACCAACTGGTCCTCTGATGGGGCGGTCAGTGGCACCTCCGGCCAGGGTCTGCGGCTGGAAGCCATCCAGATTCAGCTCACCGGGGAAATTGCGAACCAGTACGATATTTATTACCGGGTCCACGCCCAGAATTTCGGCTGGCTCGGTTGGGCCAAAAACGGTGAAAGTGCCGGGACAGCGGGTTACGCTTACCGGCTGGAAGCCATTCAGATTCAATTAGTGAAGAAGGGTGGCGCGGCGCCAGGGTCCACGGACAACGCCTTTAAACAGCCGCTGGTTTCCTATCAGACCCACGTACAAAATGTGGGCTGGCAGAATTACGTCAATGACGGTGCCGTCAGCGGCACCGAAGGCCAGTCCCTGCGGCTGGAAGGCATCAAGGTCAACCTGGCCAGCCAGCCCTTCACTGGCAGCATCCAGTACAAGACCCATATCCAGAACCTCGGCTGGGAAACCAGCTGGCACGCCAACGGCGACATGAGCGGCACCCAGGGCCAGTCCCTGCGCCTGGAAGCCATCCAGATCCAACTCACCGGTGAAATGGCCGACCACTACGACATGTATTACCGGGTCCACGCCCAAAACTTCGGTGACCTGGGCTGGGCCAAAAACGGTGAATCCGCCGGTACCGCCGGGTATGGCTACCGCCTGGAGGCCATCCAGATCCAACTGGTAACCAAGGGCGGCGCGGCGCCGGGATCCACCGATCAGGCCTTCGTGCAGCGTTAGAAACCATCGCCAGTATTCAAAATTGATTCTAATTTAAAAGGACCTTGGAAAAAGGCACATGCCATTTTCCAAGGCTTCTTTTTTCTCTTATTCCCCCATCACCCGCAAATAAAAATCCAGCCGCTCATTCACATAACCGGCAAACAGCTTCTCCATCGGTAACAAATCATGACCGGCATGATAAGCGTCAAAAGCCCGATAATAAGCGATGCGGTCGGTGAATTTGATATCAATCGGTGGATATCCGGCTTTCATCAGCTCCAGATTGACCAGCAGGCGTCCAGTCCTCCCGTTGCCGTCAATAAAGGGATGAATTCCTTCAAAATCAGCGTGAAACCGCGCCAATTTTGTAATGGGGTGTTCCTTACTGACATGGTAATCCTTCATGAGCTGCTCCATTTTGGGTTGGATGAGATAAGGCTGGACCGGTTCATTTTTCGCCCCCATGATTCGCACAGGGACGCGGCGATAAACGCCCCGGTCTTCCCGTTTATCCGCCAGCACCAGGTAATGAATCTGTTTAATGACCCGTTCGCTCATGGGTGCCTTCTCTCTTACCAATTCCCTCACAAAATCAAAAGCTTCCCGATGGCCGACGGCCTCCATATGATCCTTGAGTGGCTTCTGGTCGATGGTCAGGCCCTGGAGGACAAGATCCGTTTCCCTGAGGGTTAAGGTATTCCCTTCGATGGCATTGGAATTATAAGTATACTCGATGGTAAATTCTTCATTGAGCCGGGCGATCTCTCCCTCTGTCAAGGGACGTCTTTGATCCAGCTCTGTTTTCTTCCGGTCAATGACTGCCAGCAGATTGGGAGCGGATTTCAATCTTCCATCCTCTGGCTTGACGGCATCCGCCGGGATTTGCCAGGCGCGTCCATGTCTGACCGCACCGGAAATCTTTCCTTCCGAGCAGAGCGCACGGACCCGCCGGTCCGAAATCCCCCATTTTTCGGCAGCTTCTTTCACTGAAATATACACGGTCATCACCTCCTCATACTCGTATTATACCGATTATCGGAATAATATCAAGCAATCGGAATAATCCATATCAAAATAACGGAACAATACAAAAAGTTTCCCGAAATATCCGTCACTCCATCTTGACCAGCCTGTCTGTCGTCTCACGCCCCTTCTGCCGCCAGCTGTTTGGCAAACACCGTCCGGAACAGCTTGCGCACCAAGGGTCCGCAGAAAAACACCTGCCAGCACAGGGCCATGGGAAAATTGCACACGAAGGTCTGCATCCAGACCGGGATGAACTCAATCCCCGGCTGCTTGAAGATCAGCGTCGCCCAAAAGCTCATGACCGGACACATGAGACAGACGGTCACGCAGGCCCGGACCACCACGACCAGCAGGGGCAGGTCCTTCCCCGGCGTCACCATCTTAAAGGCGATTTTGGGCGCCAGCTTATCCATGAAGCAGAAACCCATGATGAAGCAGATGGGCACCATGAAGACCATCTCGTGGAAGGCGGGCAGGAAACAGGCATTGGTCATGCCGCCCATGCGGAGCCCGGTGTTGTAAAACTCCATGGCGATGACCATGAAAAAGGACATGAAAATGGCATAAATGACTTCCTGAAATTTTGTTTGCGGCATAAAATCCTCACTTTCTTTATGAACCTCTATGAAAAAATTTAAACAAAAAAACAAGCGGCAATGATCAACTGGACTTACGTGATCATCACCACTCGTTTATATATTGATTATAACATAATTATTTTGAAAATTTCAAGGGTCATTTTCAATCCTTTTTCAAAATATTAATTCAATCTTCCTGCAAATACGCATCAATGGCGTCCGCCGCCCGTTTTCCGGCCCCCATGGCCAGGATGACGGTGGCCGCACCGGAGACCGCGTCCCCGCCGGCGAAGATGCCTTCCCGGGAGGTGGCACCGGTTTCGTCGTCAGCGACGATGCACTGGCGCTTGTTGGTGACCAGGCCCTTGGTGGTGCTGGAAATCAACGGGTTGGGGCTGGTGCCCAGGGCCATGATGACGGTGTCCGCTTCGATTTCGTATTCGCTGCCGGGGATTTCCACAGGGCGGCGACGTCCGCTGTCGTCGGGTTCCCCCAGTTCCATCTGGATGACCCGCATGCCGGAGACCCAGCCGCTTTCGTCTTCCAGAATTTCCACGGGATTGGTCAGCAGGTGGAACTGGATGCCTTCTTCTTTGGCGTGGTGGACTTCCTCTACCCGGGCGGGAAGTTCCACTTCACTCCTTCTGTAGACGATGTGGGTCTGAGCTCCCAGACGCAGGGCGGTGCGGGCGGCGTCCATGGCGACGTTGCCCCCGCCGACGACGATAACCTTCTTCCCAATCTGGATGGGGGTATCGTAGTCCTTGAAGGCTTTCATCAGGTTGTTCCGGGTCAGGTATTCATTGGCGGAGAAAACCCCCAATGCCTGTTCCCCGGGGATGTTCATGAAGCGGGGCAGTCCCGCGCCGCTGCCGATGAACACGGCCTCAAAGCCTTCCCGGTCCATGAGCTCATCGATGCTGGTGGATTTGCCGATGACGACGTCGGTTTCGATTTTGACGCCGAGCTTGGTGACATTTTCCACTTCCCGGGCCACGACCTTTTCCTTAGGCAGACGGAATTCGGGGATGCCGTAGACCAAAACGCCGCCGGCTTCGTGGAGGGCTTCAAAGATGGTGACGTCGTAACCCTTCTTGGCCAGATCCCCGGCGCAGGTCAGTCCCGCAGGGCCGGATCCGATGACGGCGACTTTCATGCCCTTACGTTCTTCCGGAGGCTTGGGGGTAATGCCCTGGGCCATGGCCCAGTCGGCGACGAAGCGTTCGAGCTTGCCGATGGCCACGGGTTCGCCCTTGATGCCGAGGATGCATTCCCCTTCACACTGGCTTTCCTGGGGGCAGACCCGACCGCAGACGGCGGGCAGGGAGGACGCTTCGGCGATGACACCGGCGGCCGCGGCAAAGTCCTTTTCCTTGACTTTATTTATAAACCGGGGAATATCGATGGAAACAGGACATCCGCCGACACATTTGGGCTTTTTGCAGTTCAAGCAGCGGCCGGCTTCGGTGACGGCTTCTTCTTCGTTGTAGCCGTAGCACACTTCTTCAAAGTTGGTGGCCCGGACTTTGGGTTCCTGTTCCCGGACCGGGGTTCTTGGGATTTTGTTTGCCATTAGTTTGTACCTCCTGCTGCTTCGCTGGAACAGCGTCCGCATCCACCGTGGTGGGTGTCGCCTTCTTCAAGCTTCAACATGGCCCGGCCCTCTTGCGTTTTATACTGGGCCTGGCGCTTCATGGCCTGGTCGAAGTCCACCAGGTCCCCGGCGAATTCCGGCCCATCCACGCAGGCGAACTGGACCTTGCCGCCGACCATGACCCGGCAGGCGCCGCACATGCCGGTGCCGTCCACCATGATGGGGTTCAGGCTGACGATGCTGGGGATGCCCAGCTTTCTCGTAAGCATGCAGGCGAACTTCATCATGATCATGGGCCCGATGACGATGGCCTGATCGTAATGATTGCCGCTGTCGGTCAGCTCTTCGATGACCTTGGTGACCATGCCGTGGCGGCCGTAGCTGCCGTCATCGGTGGTGATGTAAAGATTTCCCGCAACGGCCTTCATTTCATCTTCCAGGATGACCAGGTCCTTGGTCTTGGCCCCGACGATGACGTCCACGTCCACGCCGTTCTGATGCAGCCACTTGACCTGGGGATAGACGGGAGCGGTGCCCACGCCGCCGGCGACGAAGAGCATCTTCTTATTGCGCAGGTCTTCCGGATCTTCAGTGATGAAGGCCGAGGGCTTGCCCAGAGGGCCGGTGACATCGGCGAAGAAATCGCCGGTCTTCAGCTCGGCCATCCGTTTGGTGGATGCTCCCACGGTCTGGAAGACGATGGTGACGGTGCCTTTTCTGCGGTTATAGTCGCAGATGGTCAGCGGGATCCGTTCTCCCCGTTCGTCCATCCGCACGATTAAAAACTGCCCGGGTTCGCAGTGTCTGGCGATACGCGGGGCTTCCACATCCATCAAAAAGATGTTGGCCGCCAGCTCCTGGGCCTTGATAATTTTAAACATATTCCCTCCATAATAAGTTTCATCTTAAAAGAAAGGCAGAAACGGTTGGTTTCTGCCTTGGTTTGCATTTCATCGCTTCTGAAATGGGCCGTTGGATTATTTCTGAGTGGTCTTAAATCTTTCCAGCATCTTCCGCGGTGTGACAGATTCACGTTCGTAGCGCGGGCATTCCGCTCCGTCAAAGCCAGCCAGGTATTTGGCGATCTTCTTCAGCTCTTCCAAATCGTAGCGGCTCATCATGGTGATGGTTTCCATCAGGGGCGATCCGCCGCCGTGGAGGCCGGCCACGCACTGGGCGCCTTCGAAGGAGTCGCACAGCTTGTCTTCCATCATCCGCATGACGCGGTGGGTTTCTTCCGGCGTGTATTTGGGGTTGCGCATGATGTACTTGTTGCACAGCTCCGCGGTTTCCGGTGCGAAGAAGCTTTCTTCCGTGGGCAGGGAGGCGCAGACACCCCCTGTGAGGTCCGCCAGGATTTCGTATTCATGGTAGATGTTGT
>Ga0268357_101811_pt1 | contig 11929 bp, 11 predicted proteins | sample BioMet10_FD_192466 | JGI IMG/M metagenome (GOLD analysis project Ga0268357, IMG submission 192466) | Sewage microbial communities from Oakland, California, United States - Biofuel 10 (Illumina Assembly) | ecosystem: Engineered > Wastewater > Sewage > Unclassified | place: USA: California... | reverse complement strand
TTTTATTAAGAGATTGAAGCCCTTTAAATTTGAGCTTAAATCCAAGCAATTCGACTTTTTGGGCATCAACAGCGCCATTGCCAAGTTTGCCATGGATAACATGATGCCTTATGAAATGGTGTATAATATTCAAAGCCTCTTTGAGGAATTGTTTATGCAAGCCATTTTACCGCGCTTACCGGAGAATTTTGACGCAGCTATGGAGCTAGGCTGGTCTGACCGCAATAGGGATTGTGAGTTTAATTTGCATTATGCAGGTGAAGCTTATAATCCTCTGACAGATGCCCAGGCTGATGAAATTTCTCTGAAGCTGGTTAAAAAAGCGGCGCCTGATCTGTCTTACACTTATGAGAAAGGTATTAACTCGTTAATGGTTGTATTCAAAGCATGAGGATTACCGGCGGTAAGGTAGAAAAGTGCTAAATTTTGTTAGGGTGTAGTGCTGTATAAAATAAGCTTTTACTAAAAATAGGAGATGGACCACATGAAAAAAATTATTATTTTAAACGGAGCAGCAAGAAAAACGGGGAATACAGCTAAATTGATTCAGGCTTTTACAGAAGGTGCTAAAGGTGCCGGTAACGAAGTAAAGGAATTTTATTTATTTGACATGAATATTCATGATTGCAAGGGTTGCTTGGGAGCAGGGAAGGATCCTAAGTCTCCTTGTACTCAAAAGGATGATATGGAGCAAATTTATGCTGCCTTTGCTGACTGCGATGTAGTAGTATTTGCTTCTCCTGTTTATTTCTGGACCATTTCCGCTACCTTAAAAACTGTGGTAGATAGATTGTATGCAGAAGTAGAATGTCTGGGCTACACTAAGTTTGCCAGAGAATGTGCTCTGCTGATGACTGCCGGCGGCGAGGATTATTCTAATGCTTTGTTCTGGTACAACAAATTCGCTCCCAATCTGCATTGGAAGAACCGTGGTACCGTGCTGGGTGCTAAGCTAACCGAAGAAGCAAAAAAACTGGGAGCTTCATTATAAAAAATCAAAAGTACCGTTTCCAATTGTTAAATTGCCAAGTGGAAGCGGTACTTTTTTAAACAAAGGAGTGTGCTAAGCATGGCTGGCTATCAGGAATTAATTAAAAATTTTGCTAAGCTGCGTGATTGCATGCGCGACTTCTTTGTTTATGGTTTCAAAACACGTGATGATTTTAAATTTATGAGTGGCAGGACATATGATAATGAGCGCAGACATATTGAAAATTTCTTAGGGAAATATGTGCGTTGGGAATACAGTAAAACAGGAAAACGAGTATTTCTATCTTTTAATACTCTACGTTTTACTCAAAATCCTTTTTATCAAGCTTATTTGGCCAAGAGCTTTACGGGTAATGATATTGTTTTGCATTTCTATCTTTTGGATATGTTTAGTACCGGTTTTTGCGGTGGAGCAGATGCTATTACTGATGAAATTGCTAACCGGTATGACCAATGTTTTGATGCTCAAACTGTACGTGCTAAATTATTGGAATATGCCAGATTGGGAATTTTGCTTAGGATAAGGGTGGGACGGAGCTATCAGTATAGGCTACAAGATACTACGCTAAAAACACTATTTGCAGATATCAAAAACAGGGATGATGCCTTGAGCTTTTTTACAGAGGTGGCGCCGCTGGGAATAATTGGTCATTATTTACAACAGGGAAATAACCTGGTTAATAAAAGCTTTATGTTCAAGCACCATTTTATTGCGGCAACCTTGGATGACGAGATTGTTTTAACAATACTGCAGGCTATGCATGAGCATAGATATTTGCAGTTTGTTAATTTTAGCGAACGGGTTGGCACAGAAAAAACTTTTGTGGGAATGCCGGTTAAAATTTTGGTAAGCCTGCAAAATGGTCGCAGGTATGTAGCCGTTAAACATGGTAATAAGCTTGCTTGCTTCCGCCTGGACTATATAAAGAAGGCAAAAGTGGGAGAGAAGGTTAGTGGCTGGGAGCATGGTAAGGCTTGGACTGATCATGTCTTAAAGCAAGCTTGGGGTATTGCTCATGCTTGGCGCAGTAAAAAGGAAAAGATTAGTTTCGTACTTCACATCGATGAGCAGCAGGAACTTTATGTGCTGGAACGTTTGCAACGGGAGCGCAGAACAGGAGAAATTAGTAAGCTGGCGGATAATATTTTTTGCTATTCTGCCACTGTTTCTGATGTCGGCGAATTATTGCCGTGGATAAGAACCTTCATAGGGCACATAAAAGCTTTTAATTGTTCTAACCTAGAAGTACAAAAACGTTGGGAACAGGATTTACAGAATATGTTTGCCTTATATGGAGGTGAGTGTTAATGGAGCTGTTTTCCGAAATTTATGGCAAATATTATAAGCTGATAGCTTCCTTATTGACTAAACTTCCTCTGACCAGGCAGGAAATTAATGGCTATGTCACTAAAGAAGGTTTTGCGGAAAGTAATCTATACCTGCTGCCCAAGTTGTTAGATAAAAATGGCTGGCCATTACTTACCTTGGATAAGGATAAATATACGAGTAAAATAGCGAGTAAGGTGGTTCTACCTGTCACTATTTTAGAAAAAAGATGGCTTAAGGCTATTTGTTTGGATATTCGATGCGCAATATTTTTTACCCAGGAAGAAAGAACTGCTTTGCTGGCTAAATTGGCTGATGTTGAACCATTATATCAGCAAGCTGATTTTAAGTATTTTGCGCAGTGCTTGGATGGCGATCCTTTTGCTGACAATACATATATAGCTAATTTTCGAACAATCTTGCAGGCTTTACGTGAGAAAAGGGTAGTATATATTAAGTTTGTCAGTGGTAGGCATCATAGTAACGGCGGCAATTATGTCCCTCTAAAACTTGAATATTCTACCAAGGATAATAAATTTAGGATTTACTGTGCCAAGATAGTGCACTCTTCAGTTAAAGGTTGCTATATTATTAACATGGCAAGAGTAACGGCTGCACAGGCAAGGGAAAAATACGCTAAGCCCTTACCTTCTATTGCTTCTTATATTGAAGCTTTACGCTGCAAGCAGCCCATAGTTGTTAAGGTTAGTAAAGAACGCAATGCTTTGGAGAGATTTATGATAGAATTTTCTCCTTATGAGAAACGTGCAGAAATGGATGAGCAAACAGGTATCTGTACGGTAAAGCTATATTATCAAACCATGGATGAAACTGAAATTTTAATTAAGCTACTCAGTTTTGGTCCTGTTATTGAAATAGTAGGACCTGCTTCTTTTGTTAAAGCAGTAAAAAATAGGATAAAAGTACAAAAAGAACTCTTATTTTAAACTCTCGCAACTTTTTTCACAGGAAAAGCAAAAGTTTTTTTGCTATAGTGTGTATAAAAGTTAAAGGAGTTGATTGTTATGACTATGAATTTAAAAGAGGCTTTTAGATTTCAAAACAAATTAAATGAAGTTATTGCCGGAGCTCAATTGTTCTTAGAAAATAAGGACAATGTTGTTAATGTTACCATCCTACATTTAAGGGCTAAGGCAAAACCCGGCATACCTAACGAAACTTTGCAAATGGACAAAAGTGGCAATGATGTTATTGCCTCTGCCAGCACGGTTGTAGAATTTTTGTTGTATATGCTGGAAGAAAAGGCAAAGTTATGCCATGCAATTAGAGATACCAAAAAAGGTATGGATGTTGATTTAGATGGCGAGATTGAGCTTAATGTAAAAAGGCAAGCTATTTATAGAACCTTAAGCCAATTGGTAGCTATTAAATCTACCAAAATTTTGGATACTAATGAGGGAATTGGTTATTGCTTTAATAACGAAGGTAACCAAACTTCCTTTAGGTATGATGTGGAACGTACCACAACTATTTGTTTTGATCGAAACAAGGTCAAAGCTTTGGAACAAAAAATAATCAAGGAAGCAGATTTGGTATCCAAAGAAATGGATAAGCATATGATTTGCGAGCAAGTAGAATACACTGCACCTTTTGATGTTAATATTCCTTTTGCTGAGCTTGTTAATAGCTTTGATGCGGAAAATAAAATCTTTGCTTGAACAGTCTAGAGCTGTTCAGCCGGGGATAAGGGGAGAAGGATGGCAGATCCGGTTCAGGTGCAGATGAACTACAAGGCTGCATGTAATGCTCCTATTGTAAGGAGCTACATAATACATATGTCTTGAAAACATATTGTATATTGGGCCTTAGCCCAATCAACAGAAGAAGCACTAATCATTAGCTGCTTCGCCGAACCAACTCTGCTTTGCATACTTTGTAAGCTGTTAACTGCTTATGGATGTTCTTCCTTTATTGTGCTTACGGTCCTTTAGTGGATAATCATAAATTTTTGCTAGTTAAGGAAAATTTATAAATTGGATCTACAAACTAATTTTCTTATTCCCGGCTGAGCAGCCCTAAAGCTGACAGCGGACCCGTCCTCTTGTCAGCTTCTTAGTTGCATGTTATACTGACCATGTAGTTAAATATTGGGGAGCTTGTAAGGCAGGCTGAGAGGAAGTGTCATAACTTCGACCCTGGAACCTGATGTGGATAATGCCACCGTAGGGAACTAGAGCAGTATGTTAAAAGAGAGCTCCAAGGGGGGCTCTTTTTTGTTATCCCCGGAAAGAAGTATTATATGGAGAAAAAGACATCAATTTGGGAAAATAGCGTTATTTGGTTTGGTGCAGCGGTATCCTTGGCGGAAATATTTTCCGGCACTTTGTTTGCACCTTTAGGTTTTACCAAAGGACTGGAGGCAATTTTACTGGGCCACGTCATTGGCTGTCTGCTTTTATATGGGGCAGGACTTATAGGTGGACTTACAGGTAAAAGTGCTATGGAAACGGTGGGTATTTCTTTCGGCGAAAAAGGCAGTACTTTCTTTGCCGTTTTGAATGTTATCCAGCTTATTGGCTGGACTGCCGTTATGATTGCCGGTGGCGCAGCTGCTCTCACCTCTCTGGTGCCGGGTGGTGTTGTAATCTGGAGCTTTGTGCTGGGGGCATTGGTTTTAATTTGGACGTTTACCGGGACTAGCCATGTTGGTAAGGTTAATATGGTGGCCATGGGCTTGCTCTTTATTCTTACCTTAGTGCTATCTGTTTTGATTTTTGGTGGCGGTGCTTTAGGCACTTCCTCTGGTGAAGCCTTGAGCTTTGGTGCTGCTGTAGAATTGTCCATAGCAATGCCTTTGTCCTGGCTGCCACTGCTCTCTGACTATACCAGACATGCCCAAAAGCCCTACAAGGCAACAGCAGCCAGCTGTATTGTGTATGGCCTGGTAAGCTGTTGGATGTATGTAATGGGTATGGGCATGGCTATTTATACCGGCAGTACTGATTTAGGTGTGATTATGCAAAAGGCAGGCATGGGTTGGGGAGCCTTGGTTATTATCTTGCTTTCTACCGTAACCACCACCTGCCTGGATGTTTACTCTGCGGCAATCAGCAGCATCAGTATTAATAAGACCTGGAGCTCCAAGACTGCTTCTATAGTGGTATGCGTTATTGGTACTTTGCTAGCAGCTTTTGCGCCAACTTCTAAGTTTGAAGAGTTCTTATATTTTATTGGTTCTGTATTTGCTCCTATGACGGCAATCATGCTTACAGATTATTTCTTCCTTGGCAATAAGGAAACTAATCACTTGTGGCGCTTGGATAACCTTGGCTTATGGGCTTTTGGTTTTATTCTGTATAGATATTTCTTAAATTTAGATACGCCTATAGGCAGTACCGTGGTAGTCATGGTGGTGCTGATGGTTATTTGTTATGTGGTGCATTGGGTAAGACATTTGTGTGGTTGTACTGACTGAGAAAAATTGGGCAAAAAAACATCTCTGCTTTTTAGCAGAGATGTTTTTTATGTTGTATTATTTGTCATTGAAAACAAGCCTTCCCTTGCCGCGAGGGCCTTCATAGCTATTGGATACTACTGTAACTAACAAATAAGCTACGGGGTGTAATAAGGTTAGCTTGTTAAAGGTAACGGCAGCGGTTGCCGTTTCTCCTGCCGCTAGGGAATCTGACAATTTGAGATAAGATGCTTTGTCTCTATCCACACCATTAGTGCCACCGAAAGAAAGCCTGTCAGGGTAGAACATGAGATAGGGTTCTTCCAAGGTGTAGGCGGAATTATTGGTAACAGTAAAGCTTATAGTAAAGCTTTGGGGTGCAGCCAGGTGGATGGCATGTGCATAATCGCCACTTTGGAGAGGCATAACCTGACTGTTGCTACTTGTATAGTAGGTAATGACAAAATCATCATCCTTAATTGGCACAAAGTCTCGTTTGGGTTTTGCTGCTACAGGGGCGGAAGGCTGGGACGGCTGAGTATTAGCGACCTTATCTGTTGCTGCTTGATTTTCTAGTGTGTCTTTATCAACTTTAGGGCTTTGGCTGTCCGGGACAGCTTTTTTACCGAAGACGAAGCCGGGTAATTTAATATTGGAGGGCATGGTAGCTTCTTGCTTAGCGTTGGAGGGGGAAGAACTTGGACGATTATAAAACCACAGGCCAATACCCAGCGCAGCAAGACAACCGACCACAAGCAGGCAAGAGGTCAAACCAAATTTTTTCTTGCTTTTTTGTAAAGCTTTTCCCATAGAGGCTGCATCTTGATAGCGCTTGGCGGCGTCTATTTGAGTGGCTTTTTTGATGATGGTAAGGAGATAACCCTGATAAGAGGGGCCTAGCAAAACTTCCATTGTTTTGCCTAAGGCATAAAGGTCGCTTCTGCCATCCGTCGGGGCAAAACCATATTGTTCCGGTGGTGCAAACCCCTTGGTACCAAGCAGACGAGTATCACTGGAGGAGTTGTCGTGAATGGTTCTGGCTGCATCAAAATCAATAAGCTTCACCTGGCCATCGGGCTGCTGAATAATATTGGAAGGCTTAATATCGCGGTGCAGTAGCTTATGAGCATGTAAAAAGGCCAGCACTTTACAAAGCTGACCGGCAATATCTTGCACTTGCTTTTCAGAAAAAGCTTGCAGGGCTAAGGCGTTAGCCAAATTTTTCCCGTTAACATATTCCTCTAAGACCGTTGTTTGTCCGGCTGTTTCGTTAACATAATAAATTTGTGGCAAGGCAGGGTGCTGTAGCTTTTGCAAGTCATGATAAGGTAACCCGGTACGTTTAATCTCCTTCAATACATAGAATGACCCACCTTGATCACTGACGATAGCGACATGGCTCTGAGCAGTGCTTTTTAATTCTCTAACGAGCGTGAAATTAGTATGCAAATACTCCTGAGCAGCGGTGTCCATGCTCCTTCTCCTTGTCAGACTACGGAAATAGTTTATAATAAAAGTATAGCATAAGGGGGTTGTAAAGGCGATGCCAAAATCAACGGAAGAACTGTTTCATGAACTGGAAGTTGCAAATAACGTTGGGGATTATTTGCAAAAGAATCATCAGGAACTACAAGCGCCTGATTTTAGCTTATATTTGCGGGCTCTTTTGAAAGAAAAAGGCTGTAAGAGGGCAGAAATCATACGAGATGCCAATTTGGAAATGAGCTACGGCTATCGCTTGTTTGATGGTAGCAAATTACACCCCGGGCGTGATAAAGTTCTGGCATTAGCCATAGCCTTTCGCTTAACTACGGAGGAAGCTAATCGCCTTTTAAAATATGCAGGAGCCAGGGAGCTTTATCCAAGGGACCGCAGAGACAGTATTGTTCAATTTGGTTTACAGAAGGGCTATAACTTGTATGTTATTAATCAAACCCTGCTTGCCTATCAGTGTCCGGAACTGGAACTGGTGAAATGAGTTAAATTTACCACTTTTCGACATCACCGGTGGTAAAAATATGGTACAATAATGATATCTTAGGAGGCGATAGTAATGAAAGCATTAAAATACGTAATAGCAGCCCTGTCTTGTTGCCTTATTTTAGGAGTTGGGCAGACAACCTTTGCTGCAGCTAAAGATACTATCAGTGTAACAGGAACAGCAGTAACAGACGCTAATCCGGATATGGCCTATGTGCATATGCATCTAGACGCTAAAGGTGAAACAGCAGCTGAAGTACGCCAGGCCTTGGCAGATAAGCTAGATACCTTGAAAAAGGTTCTGCTGGGTCAGATGATTGGCTCAGCGGATGTCAAAACATCTGGCTACAATTTTGGGCCTCGTTATGTTTACGAAAAAAATAGACAAGTAGCAAAGGGGTTTCAATCTAGTATAGAAATTGTGGCTAAGGTAAGAAATCTGGATAAATTAAGCGATGTAGTAGATAAGAGTATTAATAGAACAGGTGTTAGTGTTAATAGCGTAGAGTTTGGTTTGCAGGATAGAAATATAGTTGAGCAAAGCTTACTGGATGATGCAGTAGCCAATGGTCGTGCTAAGGCTGCAGTTGTAGCCAATGCAGGTGGTAGAACGTTGGGCACTCTGCAAAGCGCTGATATTAATAACGCCGGTGGTGAGGCTAGAGTAATGATGCCCCAAGCTAATCTTGCCATGATGAAAAGTGCTGCTGATACTATGACGCCTACGGAGTTTTCACCTGGAACTATTACTGTGAGAACGACCATTAGCATGGTATTTGCCTTGTTATAGAGAAAGTTAAGAAAAGACTTGCGCCTTTGCAGACGTAAGTCTTTTTCTATTAGTGACCTTTTCTAACTTGTGTTATAATAAATCTTAAATAAAGGCACTATTTTGGAAGGTGACCACAGTGGGAAATCCAGGCGTAACTCAACATAATCGGTGGAGCTTAGCACCCTTGTTTTTTCGCTTTTTAATTATTTCTACTGTTATTTGGCTAACCCTGTTAGCTGTTACCTTAGGCGTTACTTTGCGTTTTTCTCATGCAGTTATGCAGGAAAAATTGGAAAATGAATTAACTTCTACAGCTATTACGCTGGGTAATAGCGAAATAATCAAACGAGCCATGTTAGAAGGCTATTGCTCCAGGGAAACTCTGGATTATTTGGATTCCTTGATAAAAAACAACCCGGATTTGGATATTATTTCTATAGCAGATAGTAAGTCCAAGCGTATCTACCATGTTAATCATCAGCAAATTGGTAAGCAATTTGTAGGTGGCGATCAGGACAGGGTCCTTTTAACAGGTGAAACCTACCTTAATGATGCAGTGGGAACTATGGGCTTGCAGCATCGCGCTTTTGCTCCGGTCCGAGATGGACAGGGTAATATCATAGGCTTTGTCATGACTAGTACGACTATGAACAGTCTTGATAACTTGCGTAAAAATATTACTACTGTTTATGGCAAATTAGCATTAGGTATGTTGTTGCTTTCGGTTTTAATTGCCTGGCTACTTTCTCTTTTAATCAAGCATATGCTTTTGGGACATTCTCCGGGTGACTTGGTTCATGCTTATTTAGTGCAAAGCGAAAGCTTGAATAATCTTGGTGAGGGAATTATTTCTGTTGATAGTAATGGCTATATACAATTGGCTAATGCTGCGGCAGCAAAAATGCTAGAGCAGAGTGCGGAACTGCTGGAGGGTAAGAAGCTGGATGACCTGTTGACAGATGCTAAGGGCCAAAGCCTTTTGAACGAAAAGAGAATCAACGAGGGAACTTCTAATCCTAATGTGCTGTGCTCCAGCATACCACTGACAGAAAACGATATACGGACTAGCACAACGGTAATTTTAAGTGATAAAACAGAGGCTATGCAATTAGCCCAGCAGTTAAATGGTTCAAGGCATGTTGTTTCTATGCTGAGAGCCAATAAACACGAATTCATGAACAAACTTCATGTTATTTCCGGTATGCTACAAATGGGCAAACAAAAAGATGCGCTGCAATATATTGATAGCTTTGCTGCTGAGCAGAAACTTGTCACGGGGCCACTTTTGAAGTATATCAAGAATACTAATGTGCTGGCACTTATTTTGGGTAAGCTAAGTAATATGCGGGAGCTGGATATTCAACTTATCTTGCTTCCTAACAGTAATCTTCCTGAGCACAGCAGGTATCTCACTACTAATGAATTGATTACAGTTTTAGGTAATCTTTTGGAAAATGCTATTGAAGCAGTTAACATGAATCAGGAAGGAAAGCCTCGTAATATTGTTTTGCAGATTAGCGAAGATGACAAGGGACTTTCCATTAATGTTTCGGACACGGGTATTGGTATAAAACCAGATATTTTACCCAAGATTTATGACACAGGTTTTAGCACTAAGGACAAGAAGAATCGTGGTGTAGGAATGAGCTTAGTTAAAGCTGTCGTAGATAAGCACCATGGCAATATTGAGGTTGATTCCGAACCGGATAATGGCACTTCTTTTTCTATCTATATTTTTGAAAAATGCCAGTAGGAGGGACGACAATGATCCATACCATAATTGTAGAGGATGACCCTATGGTGGCAAAAATTCATCGCCAGTATTTAGAACGCTTAGGTGGGTTTTCCATTGATGGTATTTTTAATGATGGCACAAAAGCTTTAGATTATTTAGAGAAACATACTAATGATCTTATTATCCTGGATATTTATATGCCTAGGATGACTGGCTTGCAGCTTCTGCATAAGCTTAGAGCCATAGATGTAAAAAGCAGTGTTATCATGGTTACGGCTGCCATGGAGACTAAGATAATAGGGGATGCGTTAGAACTAGGTATTATAGATTATCTTATTAAGCCCTTTTCCTATGAGCGCTTTCGTGAGGCTATCAACAGATATTTAAGCAAAAGGCAGTTGTTACAAAATAAACAGGTTGTTGATCAAGCTGAATTAGATCGCTTGATAAGCAACAACCTGTTGTCCAAACAAAATATTTCAGAGCTAAGTAAGGGCTTGAATAAGGCAACGTTGGATATTATTACTGAACAACTGAAAAAAAGTGGTACGGAAAAATGTACTTGTGAAAATCTTTCCCAAGCTTGTAATTTATCCAAGGTTACCATTAGACGTTATCTCAATTATCTTATTGAGATAGGACAAGCGGAAAATACCATTGATTATGAAACTGGTGGACGACCCAGAACTCTATATTTCTTAAAATACTAACTTCTTTCCGAATGGATACGTTCAAAGGCTTCCACGGCAATAGCGGGTAAAAGCTTATACAGTATCATTAAATCACCATTTTTTAGTTGTAAGGTTTCAGAATTGATGGGAATATAGGTTAGATCATCTAAGTTAAATTTTTTAGGTAACAAGGTTAGCAGATATTCGTAGGCGGCTTTTTCTAATTGCTTATCGGCAGCCAGGGCGCTGTAAGCTTCTTTTTGGACTTTAACCTTTTGGTAATTTGCTACAATGCCTAGCACGCCACAAACAAGTGCAGCCAGGCCTAGAAGACGAATAGCTCCCAAGGACCAGAATAAATAGCTGACCACTAAGCCAAACAAGAAAATGGCACCAAAAATTAAATATTGCTTATGTTCTTTTTGATGATTTTTTTGTAGATAGCTCAGGTAATGCTGCGCACAAGCTGCACAAATGGCGCAGTCTTTAAAGTCACCTAAACCTTGTATTCTTTTATCACCGGGCAGGTCGCGGACATGGAGTGTTCTAACTTCTAACACTCTGAATTGGTACTTGCCGGGTTGACCGCATTTTAAGCAGTTCATGATTCTCATCCCATCTCAATAATAAGCTTAAAATAAAGGCGCTGCCCCAAAAGCAACGCCTTTATTTATTACACTTTAAATTGGTTATAACATTTTGCCCAAAGCAGAGAGCAGTAAGCTACCAATCAACAGAATGATAGCACCGCCCAAGCGGGAAGAAATCTGTGCGAAAGGCATTAATTCCATTCTGTGTGCAGCGGACAATACTGCTACGTCGCCGGTGCCGCCCATATTGGACATGCACAGACCAGCAGTAATACCAGCTTCCAGAGGATAGAAGCCAACGAACTTACCAATAAAGGCTGCGCCAAAGAAGGCACCAAAGCAAGTAACAAAGCAAAGTACCAAATAAGTAAGATTGAAGTTAGCGATAATGGTATCCATGCTCATGTAGCACAAACCGATACCAACCAGCAAGGTAGGAGTTAAGTTCT
>Ga0268357_101807_pt1 | contig 11969 bp, 6 predicted proteins | sample BioMet10_FD_192466 | JGI IMG/M metagenome (GOLD analysis project Ga0268357, IMG submission 192466) | Sewage microbial communities from Oakland, California, United States - Biofuel 10 (Illumina Assembly) | ecosystem: Engineered > Wastewater > Sewage > Unclassified | place: USA: California... | reverse complement strand
CGCCGCCGCGAGCTGCCAGCACCTTGGTGATAGCAGCGGTCAGCGTCGTCTTGCCGTGATCGACGTGACCGATGGTACCAATGTTAACATGCGGTTTAGTTCTTTCATAATGTTGTTTAGCCATTTGTATTTCCTCCTAACTAATTATTAAATCTTATTTGGTTCCTTTATTCTTTTCGATGATATCTTCAGCAATATTCTTCGGTACTTCTTCGTAGTGGTCAACTTCCATAGAGTAGTTGCCACGACCCTGCGTCATACTGCGCAGGTCGGTCGCATAACCGAACATACCGGAAAGCGGAACAAAAGCGTGAATTGCCTGAGCGCCAGCCTGGGCTTCCATGCCCTCAATGCGGCCGCGGCGAGAGTTCAAATCGCCGATAACATCGCCCATGTAATCATCAGGAACAAGAACTTCAACTTTCATGTACGGCTCAAGCAGAACAGGGTTAGCTTTTTCTGCGCCGTTCTTAAAGCCCATGGAACCGGCAATCTTGAAGGCCATTTCCGAAGAATCGACCTCATGATAGGAGCCATCGTATACCGTTACGCCAATGTCTACCATCGGATAACCGGCAACGACGCCGTTGGCCATGGCCTCTTTTACACCAGCTTCGATCGGGTTGATGTATTCCTTAGGAATAGCACCGCCCACGACCTTGTTCTCGAAGGTGAAACCTTCGCCAGCCTTGTGAGGAGTAAGTTCCAACCAGCAATGACCATACTGACCTTTACCGCCGGACTGACGGATAAACTTGCCTTCAGCCTTGACGGTCTTGCGAATGGTCTCACGATAAGCAACCTGGGGATTACCCACGGTGCAGCCTACCTTGAATTCGCGCAGCAGACGGTCAACAATAATATCCAAATGCAGCTCGCCCATACCGGAGATAATGGTCTGACCACTTTCTTGATCAGTACGAACCCGGAAGGTCGGATCCTCTTCAGCCAGTTTCTGAAGCGCTATACCCATCTTTTCCTGGTCTACCTTGGTCTTAGGTTCAACGGCTACGGAAATAACCGGCTCCGGGAAGACCATAGATTCCAGAACGATAGGTTTATCTTCATCGCAAAGGGTATCACCGGTAGTGGTATCCTTCAAGCCGACTGCCGCTGCGATATCACCGGAGTAAACCGTTTCAATATCCTGACGGTGGTTAGCATGCATCTGCAGGATGCGGCCGATACGTTCTCTTTTATTCTTGGTAGAATTGTAAACGTAGGAACCAGCATTCAAAGTACCGGAATAAACACGGAAGAAAGCCAGCTTGCCGACAAAGGGATCGGTTGCAATCTTGAAAGCCAAGGCTGCAAACGGCTCATTATCATCAGTAGGACGTTCTTCTTCTTCCCCGGTCTCGGGATTAGTACCTTTAACGTGAGCAATATCGATAGGAGAAGGCAGGTAATCCAGCACAGCATCCAGCATAGGCTGAACGCCCTTATTCTTGTAAGAAGAACCGCACAATACAGGGAACATCTTGCAAGCCAGGCACTGTTTACGAATACCATTCTTAATTTCCTCTGCGCTGAGATCACCGGTTTCCAGATATTTCTCCATGAGAGCGTCATCAGTTTCAGCAACTGCTTCCAGCATAATCTCACGGTATTCCTTGGCTTTATCCAGCATATCAGCGGGAATTTCTACGAACTCTTCATCCTTGCCCAGGTCATCGGCATAAACAATGGCCTTCATTTCAATCAGATCGATCATACCAACAAAGGTATCTTCAAAACCGATAGGAATCTGAACCGGAACTGCATTAGCATGCAGCCTGTCCTTCATCATCTTAAGTACATTGTAGTAATCGGCTCCGGTCATGTCCATCTTGTTGACATAAGCGATACGAGGTACATTGTACTTATCAGCCTGGCGCCAAACTGTTTCAGTCTGGGGCTCAACGCCGCCCTTAGCAGTGAGGACTGCTACGGAACCATCCAGCACGCGCAGGGACCGCTCAACCTCAACCGTGAAGTCAACGTGGCCCGGTGTGTCAATGATGTTTACACGATAGCCCTTCCAGAAACAAGTAGTCGCCGCAGAAGTGATCGTGATACCGCGCTCCTGTTCCTGTACCATCCAGTCCATGGTAGCTGCGCCATCATGAACCTCACCAATCTTATGGTTCTTACCGGTATAGAACAGAATACGTTCGGTAGTAGTAGTTTTACCGGCATCGATGTGAGCCATGATGCCGATATTTCTCGTTTTCTCTAACGGATATTCTCTGCCCACTATTTTATCCTCCTCAATAAACTAGGATCAGGCCATTACCAGCGGTAATGCGCAAACGCTTTGTTTGCTTCTGCCATCTTGTGGGTATCTTCACGTTTCTTAACAGCAGCGCCGGTGGCGTTGGCTGCGTCCATGATTTCGCCGGCTACGCGTTCGCACATGGTTTTTTCACCACGCAGACGAGCATAGCTGACAATCCAGCGGATACCAAGAGTGGTTTTGCGATCAGCGCGTACTTCAACAGGAACCTGATAGTTTGCGCCACCAACACGACGTGCACGCACCTCAAGGAGCGGCATTACGTTTTTCATGGCTTCATCAAAAACTTCCAAAGGATCTTTGCCGGTCTTGGAACGAATCAGATCGAAAGCATCATAAACGATGCGCTCGGCAATACCCTTCTTACCATCTAACATAACTTTATTAATGAACCTGGTCAAAATTTTTGACCCGTACACCGGATCCGGCAGTACGTCTCTTTTTGTTACGGGGCCTTTTCTCGGCATGTGTTTCCCTCCTTACAATATCATTCCATGCGTTAACTTTCGATTACTTCTTGGCAGCGGCCTTAGCACGTTTTGCACCGTACTTGGAACGGCCCTGGTTGCGGTTAGCAACACCGGCAGTATCAAGAGAACCACGAATGATATGGTAACGCACGCCCGGAAGGTCTTTTACCCTTCCGCCTCTGATCAGGACCACGCTGTGCTCCTGAAGATTGTGACCGATACCCGGAATATAAGCGGTTACTTCGATTCCGTTAGTCAAACGTACACGAGCTACTTTACGCAGTGCAGAGTTAGGTTTCTTAGGGGTTGTAGTGTAAACCCTGGTGCACACGCCACGCTTTTGGGGACATTCTTTTAATGCCGGAGCGGTGGATTTAGTGTTCAGAACCTGTCTGCCCTTACGGATTAACTGATTAATTGTAGGCATATCGGCACCTCCTTTCCAAACTTGTAGATTTAGTGTTTATAAAAACCTCTTTTTAAGGTCCCTATCAACTTTTAAGTATCGCGGCCGCAGCTGCTCCTGCATGGATGCCACAAACCTTGCCCAGTTCCTGCATGGTACTAACCTTTATACAGGGAACTTGTTTAGCTGTGCTGGCTTCCACTATAGGAGTGATAATTCGTTCATCAGCATCCTCAGCTATGAAAACCATCTCCGCAGAATCTTTCTGCAAAGCACGGGCGGTTTGCTTGACCCCAGCCACCTTATGGCTTGCAGCTTTTAACTGCTCTATCGTCATCCGCCTCACCCTTTCAACAGCACATACTTCACCCGAGATACTTGAGTATTGTAACATCTCTTACAGTCTCTGTCAATAGGTTTTTAAAAATTTTTTTACGTCTAAAGTCACTATTTTTGCGTGTTGCGCTTACCACGTATCCGTGTGTTTCTTGAATGTTTTATTTTCTATTCTGAACGATAAAAAAACTCTATAATGTACTACGTTCACAGGAAAAAAAAGACGGAGCAGAAAAATTTCTGCCCCGTTCCTTACATTTATTTGCCTTCTTCCGCATCCAGAACTGCCTGTTTGGTATTGTACTTAACCTTAACATCGCGATAACGGCTCATGCCGGTCCCGGCAGGAATCAACTTGCCGATGATGACATTTTCTTTCAAGCCGATCAAAGGATCAACTTTGCCTTTAATAGCCGCATCTGTTAACACACGGGTAGTTTCCTGGAAGGAAGCTGCCGACAGGAAGGAATCAGTATCCAGCGAGGCCTTGGTAATGCCAAGCAGGATAGGACGGCCTTCGGCCGGTTCCTTGCCCACATCGATAGCAGCACTGTTTTGTTCCTTGAACTGAGCCAGGTCGATATAATCACCCGGCAGCATACTGGTATCGCCCGCCTCATCAATACGAATCTTGCGCATCATTTGACGTACCATAACTTCAATATGCTTATCGTTAATTTCTACGCCCTGAGACTTATAAACGCCCAGGACCTGCTGCACGATATAACGCTGGGTAGCTTGAACGCCGCTGATCCGCAAAATATCATGGGGATTTAAGGAACCTTCAGTTAAGCGGTCGCCCACCTTGATTTCCTGATTCTCCACCACAGACAACTTGGCTGCATAAGGAATAGCATAGGCCTGTTCAGGAATCTCATCCTTGGGACCGCCTACCACCGTTACCTTCCGCTGACCATTTTCCTCCGTGATATGGACTATGCCGTTATTCTCGGACAAAAGACCAGGATGTTTTGGTTTTCTGGCTTCAAACAGTTCCTCGACACGAGGTAAGCCCTGGGTAATATCGCCGCCGGCTACGCCGCCCGTATGGAACGTACGCATGGTCAGCTGAGTACCAGGTTCGCCGATGGCCTGAGCCGCAATCGTGCCTACCGCCTCGCCCACATCCACAATCTTATCCGTGGCCAGGTTACGGCCGTAACATCTGCGGCAAACGCCAAACTTAGATTTACAGGTCAGAACGCTGCGGATCTTTACTACCGTACGCAGCTTAGCGATAACATCCGCCATGGGTTCGGTTACATAGGTGTTGATTTTATACAGCACCTTGCCGTCCTCATCTTTAATATCCTCAGCCAGACAGCGTCCTACAATACGATCCCGCAGGGACTCGATCGTAGACTTGCCTTCGGTGATGGCTTCAATCTCAATACCCTCAATTTCGTCGTTACGGACTAAGAACTGATGTACCTTGCCATCACCCAGCACCTTATCCAGCATGGCTTCCGTTACTTCCTCGCCAGCCTTGAACAGAATCTCACCCTCAATATTTACCACGTCTTCAGCCGTATGCTTACCAATGAAATGGTTCATCATATGCTCTTTAAGAACCTTGTTGGCATACTCATCCGTAATGTTAATCTGCATTGTTTCCGTTGCTTCGCCAGTGGTATCATCCTCTTTGTAAAGAGTGATTTCCGCCACCTTTTCTTCCTGCAAACGGTTGTACAGATCAGCCGAAATATTGGAGTCAGCTTCAGCGATAAGCTCCCCGGTTTCCTTATTGATAATATTAGAAGCCAGAGTACGGCCAATCACCAACTCCCGCATCTTATTGGCACTGGCCCCTAAAGTATTCTTGCAGAGGCGGTTACGCTCTTTGACCAGGTTCATGCTGGTCACGTCGCAATCATCCTCCCGCACGATTACGTCCTGGGCCACGTCTACCAGACGACGGGTCAGATAACCAGAGTCAGCAGTACGAAGAGCCGTATCCGCCAAGCCTTTGCGGGCGCCATGAGTGGAAATAAAGTATTCCAAAACGGTCAGGCCTTCGCGGAAGTTAGCTTTGATAGGACGGTCGATAATCCGGCCGGAAGGATCTGCCATCAACCCACGCATGCCGGCCAGCTGACGAATCTGCTTCGTATTACCACGGGCACCGGAGTTAGCCATCATATGGATAGGATTGAAGGGGTCCATGGCCGTTTCCATCAGCTTATCACCGACATCATCGGTAGCCTTGGTCCAGATATCAATAACCTTACGATACCGCTCGTCGTTACTCATAATACCGCGACGATACAGCCGCTCAGTCTTATCAATGGTTTTCTCGGCATCAGCCAGAATTTGAGCTTTTTCGGCCGGAATCTTAATATCCGAAACCGCAATAGAAATACCGGCTTTGCAGGCATTATCATAGCCCATCTTCTTCACGATATCCAGAATCTCGGCCGTACGCAGGTTGCCGTAAAGCTTATGAGCCTTAGCCACCAGCTTGCCCAGTTCCTTCTTATCAATCAGTTTGCTTAAATGCCATTCCTCAATAGGATTACCTTCGTTGTCGGTCCCTTTTTCCTTATGATAGTAGCGCATTTCCTTAGGCAGGGCTTCGTTAAAGATAGCATTGCCTACGGTTGTAACTACCAGACTTTTGCCCTCTTCCTTAGGCTCAGCCACAATATGGGAATTAGGGATTAAAATCTTAACCCTGGCCTGCAGGGCCACGGCCTTATGGAAATAGGCCAGCAGGGCTTCGTTGACGCTGGAGAAATGCTTGCCTTCACCATAAGCGCCTTCCTTCAAGATGGTCAGATAATAGGAACCCAAAACCATATCCTGAGTTGGAACCGCTACAGGTTTTCCATCCTTAGGTGCCAAAATATTGTTAACCGACAGCATCAGCATGCGGGCTTCGGCCTGGGCCTCAGCGGACAAGGGCAGATGCACGGCCATCTGATCGCCATCGAAATCGGCGTTATAGGCAGTACATACCAGAGGATGCAGCTTAATCGCGCGACCTTCCGACAAGATGGGCTCAAAGGCCTGAATACCTAAGCGGTGCAGCGTCGGGGCACGGTTTAACAGTACCGGATGTTCCTTGATAACTTCTTCCAGCACATCCCAAACCTGAGCGTTAGCCCGTTCTACCATACGCTTAGCATTTTTAATATTAGTAGCTTTCTTTTCGTTGACCAGCTGTTTCATCACAAAAGGCTTGAACAGCTCCAGGGCCATTTCTTTAGGCAGGCCGCACTGATGCATCTTCAGCTCAGGGCCTACCACGATAACGCTACGGCCGGAATAGTCAACCCTTTTACCTAACAGGTTCTGACGGAAACGTCCCTGTTTGCCCTTCAGCATATCGCTTAAGGATTTTAAGGGACGATTGCCGGGACCGGTAACCGGACGACCGCGACGGCCGTTATCGATTAATGCATCCACGGCTTCCTGCAGCATCCGCTTTTCATTGCGCACGATGATATCCGGCGCATGAAGTTCCAGCAGACGTTTTAAACGATTGTTACGATTGATGACCCGGCGATATAAATCGTTCAGGTCAGAAGTGGCAAAACGACCACCATCTAACTGCACCATAGGACGCAGCTCCGGCGGGATAACCGGTACGACGTCCAAAATCATCCAGGAAGGCTGATTGCCTGATTTCACAAAGGCCTCGGCCACTTCCAGACGGCGCACGATCCGCACCTTTTTCTGGCCGGTGGCGCCCTTTAATTCCGCGCGCAATTCCTCAGCCATGGACTTGCAGTCAATCTCCATCAATAATTCCTTGATGGCGGCCGCACCCATCTCAGCTCTAAAGGCGCTGCCATACTTATCCCGGTTAGTCATGTACTCCGCTTCAGTTAAAAGCTGCTTTTTAACCAGAGGTGTCTCGCCCGGGTCCAGCACGATATAATTAACAAAATACAATACTTTTTCCAGATTGCGGGGAGAAATATCCAAAATCAACCCCATCCGGCTGGGAATTCCCTTGAAATACCAAATGTGAGAAACCGGCGCCGCCAGCTCAATGTGGCCCATCCGGTCACGACGCACCTTGCTGCGGGTAACCTCTACGCCGCATTTGTCGCAAATGATGCCTTTATAACGGATACGTTTGTATTTGCCGCAATGACATTCCCAATCCTTGGTGGGTCCAAAGATTCTTTCGCAAAACAAACCGTCCGTTTCCGGCTTCAAGGTTCTATAATTAATTGTCTCCGGTTTCTTAACCTCACCATAAGACCAGGATCTGATCAATTCAGGCGAAGCGAGACCAATACGCATTGATTGAAAATTATTAACGTCCAGCAAGAACCGTCCGCCCCCTTCTAGTTATTGTCATCATCCGAATTGTCCAGCTCATCAGCATTCTTAATGCTCATGTTGCCAAGCTCGGCGATGATGTCATCTGCCTTGTCATCGTCTTCATCGGTTTGACCGTTGTAGTGTTCACTCTCGTTGTAGGATTCTTCCTCAGGAGCAGCCGGGGCTGCCGGAGCAGAAGCTGCCGGAGTAAAATCAGCATTTTCCGGATTCTCCGGGATATCATCATCATCCTCGTCCTGTAAAGAAATCTCTTCGTCATCCTCGTTCAGGACCTTGATATCCAGACCAATGCTCTGCAGTTCCTTGATGAGCACCTTAAAGGATTCAGGCACGCCAGGCTCAGGAACGTTTTCGCCCTTCACGATGGCTTCGTACGTCTTGACACGGCCTACCACATCATCGGATTTAACCGTCAGAATTTCCTGCAAGGTATAAGCAGCGCCATAGGCTTCCAGGGCCCAAACTTCCATTTCACCAAACCTCTGGCCGCCAAACTGGGCTTTACCACCCAGAGGCTGCTGGGTTACCAGGCTGTACGGGCCGGTGCTGCGGGCATGAATCTTATCGTCAACCAGATGATGCAACTTCAGCATGTAAACCAGGCCTACGGTTACCGGGTTGTCAAAAGGTTCGCCGGTACGGCCGTCATATACGGTAGTCTTACCGGTCATGCTAACCCCGGCCAGTTCCATCGTGTCATGCATATCTTTTTCATGGGCGCCGTCAAAAACCGGCACCGCCATCTTCACGGCACTGATGTCTTCCTGACCGAACTTGTCAATCTGGGTAATTTCCGGCAGGCCGTATTTATCAACGTCATAACCTGCTTTAACCAAACGCTCTTTTACGCCGGGATCATTATTCTGAATCTGCATACCTAAGGCACGAGCCGCCCAGCCCAGATGACACTCCAGGATCTGGCCAATGTTCATACGGGAAGGTACGCCCAAAGGATTCAGTACGATCTGAACCGGTTCGCCGTTAGGCAGGAAAGGCATATCCTCCCTGGGCATGATACGCGAAACGACACCCTTGTTACCATGACGGCCGGCCATCTTATCGCCCTCAGAAATCTTACGCTTCTGAGCGATATGGACCCTGACCTGCTCATTAACACCGGGAGGAAGCTCATCGCCGTTCTCCCTGGTGAAGACCTTTACGCTGACAATTATGCCAGCCTCGCCATGAGGAACCCTCAACGAACTGTCACGCTCTTCCCGGGCTTTTTCATTAAATACCGCACGTACCAGGCGCTCTTCTGCGCTCAGTTCGGTTTCTCCCTTAGGCGTAACCTTGCCGACCAGAATATCGCCGGGGCGCACTTCCGCACCAATGCGGATAATACCGCGCTCATCCAAATCCTTCCGGGCATCTTCCGCGATATTAGGAATATCACGGGTAATCTGTTCCGGACCTAATTTGGTATCGCGAGCATCACAATCATACTCTTCAATATGAATAGAAGTATAAATATCTGCTTTAACCAAGTCCTGGCTTAACAGTACCGCATCCTCGTAGTTATAGCCTTCCCAGGGCATATAGGCTACTACGACGTTATGACCCAGGGCCAGCTCGCCATGATCCGTAGCCGGACCATCGGCCAGCACCGAGCCTACCTTAACCTTATCGCCCTTATAAACAACCGGACGCTGGTTAACACAGGTTCCCTGGTTGGAACGTTTAAACTTCAAAACGGTATAAGTATCAACTTCGCCATTTTCCGTCCGCACGGAGATAGAATCGCCGGAAACCCGTTCTACCACTCCGGCCCGTTTGGCCAGAATGCAGTTACCGGAATCCACCGCTACCTTATATTCCATACCGGTACCGACAATAGGCGCCTGAGTGGTCAAAAGAGGTACGGCCTGACGCTGCATGTTGGCGCCCATCAGGGCACGGTTGGCATCATCGTTCTCCAGGAAAGGAATAAGCGCGGTGGCGATGGAAACCACCTGTTTAGGTGATACGTCCATGTAATCCACCCGTTCCGGCGGAATGCTCAAGACATCGTTCCGGCGACGGGCCGTAACACGATCCTCCAGGAAGTAACCGTTCTCATCCAAAGGTTCATTGGCCTGAGCCACGATATACTTATCCTCTTCATCAGCCGGCAGATAATCGATATCATCGGTTACCCGTTTGTTCTTCTTATCCACCTTACGATAAGGAGTTTCCATGAAACCATATTTATTGATAACCGCAAAGGTCGACAAAGAACCGATCAAACCGATATTAGGACCTTCAGGGGTCTCAATAGGGCACATGCGGCCATAGTGGGAATTGTGCACGTCACGTACTTCGTAACCGGCACGTTCACGAGACAAACCGCCAGGTCCCAAGGCCGACAAACGGCGCTTATGGGTCAGCTCCGCCAGCGGGTTATTCTGATCCATGAACTGGGACAGCTGGCTGCTGCCAAAGAATTCCTTAATAGCTGCCACTACCGGACGAATATTAATCAGTGCCTGAGGCGTAATAACCTCTGCATCCTGAATGGTCATACGTTCCTTAACCACTCTTTCCATACGGGCTAAGCCGATACGGAACTGGTTCTGCAGCAGTTCGCCGACGCAGCGTACCCGGCGGTTGCCCAGATGATCGATATCATCCTTTTCGCCGTGGCCATCCATCACGTTCAGCAGATAACCAAAAGAAGCCAGTACGTCCTCAACCGTAATAGTACGCAGCTTCTCCGGTATGCCGGAGGTAAAGATCAATTTAATAGGTTTGGTTTTTTCAAGAATATTAATAAAATAGAAGCCCTGCTTTTCGTAAACACCGCTCTTAGCAATAGCATCCAGCTCATCTCTGGTAATAGTGGTACCTTCCGGGACAATAATCTCGCCGGTTTCCTTATTAACCAGGGGTTCAGCCAGGATAGTACCCTGCAGGCGGTTGCGCCAGCCCAGCTTCTTATTTAGTTTATAACGTCCCACATTGGCCAAATCATACCGCTTATTATCAAAAAAAGTAGCTTCGATAAGCTGGCGGGCATTTTCCAAAGTAGGCGGCTCACCAGGACGCAGCTTTTTGTAGATTTCTACTAAAGCTTCATCCCTGTTATGGGTGGTATCTTTTTCCAAGGTAGTAAGAACGGCCTTAGATTCACCAAACAAATCAACTATGTCCGAATTTTTCTCCAGGCCCATCGCACGCAAAAGCACGGTTGCCGGAAGTTTTCTGGTACGGTCCACCCGGGCGTAGATAACATCGTTCAAATCAGTCTCATACTCAATCCAGGCACCCCGGTTAGGAATAACAGTCGTGCCGTAGAGCTTTTTGCCGCTGGGATCGATTTGAATATCATAATAAACGCCGGGAGAACGGACCAACTGACTGACAATTACACGTTCGGCGCCATTAATAATAAAAGTGCCGGTAGGAGTCATCAGAGGGAAATCACCCATGAAAACCCTTGATTCCTTAATCTCACCTGTATCCTTATATAAAAGGCGTACATTAACATTCAAGGGTGCCGAATATGAAGCATCCCTTTCCTTGCATTCCTCAATACTGTACTTAGGCTCTCCTAAGTCAAACCCCTCAAAGGACAACTCCAGATTACCGTTAAAATCTTTAATCGGAGAAATGTCATGGAAGATTTCGCAAAGGCCCTCATCTATGAACCACTCATAGGACTTCCTTTGCAAATCAATCAAGTGCGGCATCGGCAGCACTTCGTTGATCCTGCCATAACTGTACCGAGTCCTGTCACCCACTGGTACCGGTTTAAACATGTAATTTCTCACTCCTTAGTCTATGAACTCAGGCATACCAAACAAAGCACTATTTCTGCAAACAAAAAAACAAGGCTCTTACCTCAAGGACCCTGTAATTAACTTGCGATGAAAGTGCTTCATCCCATCCATATTAGCAGCGTGGTGCGAACCACTACACACCCATGCTGTTATACTCAGCCTGTAAGGCTCTAAATACTGTGGTAAATAATAATACCATTTTTTGTTAATTATGTCAAGGAGAAAAATTAAAACATAAGGATTATGCCTCCTGGTTTAAGTGTTTTCCCGAGTTTTGCAGCTAATTAATAAGTAATGATATTGCAATTCCGCATCCTTATTTGGATAGCGGATTAATTTTTATTTATTTTTATGAGTTTTTTTTGTGGACTATTGTGATTTATTGTGGTATAATAGTATTTAAGATGTAAATTGAGGTGATAACAATGTAT
>Ga0268357_101803_pt1 | contig 12014 bp, 24 predicted proteins | sample BioMet10_FD_192466 | JGI IMG/M metagenome (GOLD analysis project Ga0268357, IMG submission 192466) | Sewage microbial communities from Oakland, California, United States - Biofuel 10 (Illumina Assembly) | ecosystem: Engineered > Wastewater > Sewage > Unclassified | place: USA: California... | reverse complement strand
AAAGGCTTTTTCTCTCTTCCTGGCCGTCCCGCTCCCATCCCCTCCCGTGGCGTGCATCCTCGCGGCGCTTGCTGTTGCAGGGATTTCCGGTCGCGTTCCGGCCTCTCGCCCCGCCACCTGTCCCCTTGCCCCTCGGCCTAGGCCGGAGCGGTGCGGGGTGCGGGTGGCTGCTCGTTGAGGAGAATCTATCCAAGTTTGGGTAGTAATGCAAGGTCAATTTCCAAACTTGAATAAGATAGCCCAAAAAAAATCCCCGCCAAGCCGAAGCCGGGCGGGGATAGAAATAGAGATGGCGGGGGTTGGCTATCCGGCCAGGGCGGCCAGAAGCTCATCAGCGGATCGGTAGATATGCACGCACGAGCACTCGATCATGGCGTTTGCTACCGAATGGGCAGTGTCGCCTGCCTGCCGAAAGTCCGTTCGCAGGCCGATAACCGGCAGGCCCCGGGCGTAGGCGTAGCCGATCTCCCAGGCCGTGCCGTCGTCCACCTGGGGGCCGTCCAGGATGGCCACTATGTGCGTGGCGGCGTGGATCTCGTCACGGCAACCGGCGAAGATGTGCTGTTTGGCCTTGGGACCAAGGGAGGCAAGGTGGGCATCGTCAAAGAGGTCGCCCGGCCAGGTCACGGTGACATGGGTGAGCTGGCGCAAGCGGTCGCGGAGAGAGGCCATAAACTGGCGTTCCGCGTGGGTGAAGAGGGGGCCGGCGAGGTAGATGTGGTGCTTCATGCTGATTGGATAGCGGATGGGTCGGGAAAAGAAAAGCCCCGCGTCGGCGGGGCTTCCTGACGCCGCGTGGGATTGCATTCTTCGTTGCGCGGCGGCCTTGCGGACGAACCACAAGGACTTAAACACCCAGTGGGTGCAGACATATTCCCTATTCTATAAGAGACATCCGGCGTTGCCGTATAACACCAAGTATCTTTATTATTGACCTTGTATCGCTCACGACTTCCCCGTTCATATCGTAGGAAGTCGTTTCAAGTATCTTAACCTTCAACGCGTCTCCGGGCCTGATGTCATGCTTCCCGTCCCTGAACTCTTCAAGCCATTCGTTGTCGTCTATCTTGGCAGGGTATTTTTTATCTTCATGTCGAAACTCCCACGCCGTATCCCCAAGAAAATCAGGTCTCCTGACCATTAATATTTTTACGGCTTCATTTTGTATGGTTTCAAATGACAGTATCTCATTTATTTTTGATTGTTCTATGATGATGGATGATGGCACAAGCGCGTCACCATCGTCTGATGAAAATTTTACAGAATCGCCCTGGTCAAGTTTAGCAGTAGCGTCGGCCAACATCTTAATGCCACGGGCGATTTCAATCGCTGGTATTTTTTTGTAAACTGGGAGTAGCTTTACGTTTGTCTCTCTGGCAATTTCATTTATGCCAGTAGATATTGCATCAATGCTTTCTCGCGTCGGTAGTGGTTCCTTTGTGTCAATTTTGCTAAGCCAAAAATGCTTGGCCTTTACCAAATATTGACCGACGAGCGGCTTCCAGTCTAGTTTATTCAGCCCGTCATCAGGGAAAAATTCAAGAAATTGCTTTAGCCATACCTTTACAGACCCTGACTCGACAGAGTCAAGCAAAAGAACTGGCTTTATTTTTGAATCAATAGACTCAATAAGGATAGAATCAATCCCCTCCATGGCTTCGATCAACGAAGCCATGGACTTAAAAATTCGCCCTGGATTTTTGGTGTCCCTGGCGAATTCTATGGTCAGACAAAAGTCCGGCCGTTTGTCCTCGGGGAGGTCGCTCATTTCGATCATGCCTCAATTTTAAGGGCTCGAGGTTGATTTGTCCACCACCGCACGGTTTATCACTTCCCCGTAATATCCGACCATGCCCAAACGCAGCGTCCGACTATGGCCTTTGAAATTTCATTGTCATAATCGCGCTTTAGGCTGTATGTGTCCGCTGGATTCTCGGCCGCGTTCTCGCTGTAGAACGTGACAAGGATATCGTCCGGAACATCTTTCACGGACACCCGCTTGACCATGGCCCCGCCTTCCTGGCCCGGCTCGCGCACCAGAAAGATGCCGCCCGGCTTGGTCGGCTCGAAGTCGGTGCGATCCACGAGCACGATATCCCCAGGCCGCAGCAGCGGCACCATGGACGTGCTATGCTTTTCGATTTCAACGGCGAGCAGGTCACGCTTGAAGCGGATGGCGTGCTGGTGGCGGTAGACCAGCACCCACGACTTGATTTCCTCAGTCGGCATCACGCCCGGCCCGGCCCCAGCCTCGCCCACGAGCGGGACGGCAAAATAGCTTTCGGACGGCGGGAGTGCCTGCCCATTCCCGGCCGGGACGATCTTGGCATCCACCCAGCAGACGTCCCGGGTTAGTTCCTGGCGCTCGCCGGGGAAGACGATTCGCGCGCCGACGGCGTCTAGAAGCTTCCCCAAAATGTCGGCCCTCGGTGCGCCCTGGCTTTTGAAAATTCGATTTATGGTCGATTGGGGAACCCCGCTCAACCGGGAAAGCTCGGACTGATTATTTTCAAACCGAGCGAGACTTTGCCTGACATCTTCCAGGAACGGCATGGAAGGCCTCCAATCTTCCCATACCCAACCGCGAAGACTTTGTCTTACCCAAGTTTGGCGATTGATCATTGACTCGCTATCTAAGTTTGGGTAGTATCCCGTCATGGACATTTTGAAAGACCTCCAAGCGAAAAAAAACTCAGGACTTTCCGAGTCGGAAATCGCCAGGAAAAGCGGGGTTCCTCAATCCACCATCTGGCGGCTTCTCAATGTTGAGGGAGCCAAGCCAAGCTATGCCAATATCCAAAAGCTTTGGCCCTACCTCTACGGAGAAACCCATCCGCTCCACCCCCTCCCGTCCCCGCTATCCACGGCATTCCCCTCCGACCCCACCCAGCCCCACCCCGACGAGGCCGCGTGATGGAACCATACCCTGGCCAACGCGTTAGCGTTCGATCTTGCTGCAAAATTTGCCCGGGCAGGGTTGGCGTAATTCTTCATCGTTACCCTGGCGCAAACCCAACTTTGGCTTTGTGTCGTGGCGGCCGCTGGGTGGTCGGTTTGGATCGCATTCACCCCACGGCAGACCTTTCTCCTCGTTTGGAATGGCTTTGGGGCGACGAACTCGAACCGCAAGACGGAGTTTAATGATGGACCTCACCACATGGACCGAATTTGAACGTACCGGCCGCATCACCCCGGACTTTGTCCAGGGTTTGATCGAGCACAACGAGGCCGAAGAGAAGCGGAAGCGCGACCGGCAACTGGCCGATTTTGTGGACTGCTGCGATTTCTGCGACCGCGAACTCAACCGCGTTCCTTGGGGGTTTTGAGCGTGACCAGACGCTCGAAACACTCCGCATCCGCCGGCGTGTCCGTCTGGACCAGCCGTTGCGCCACCAGGCAGGCGCGCACCTCGACCGGATGTCGCTGCACGACGAGTGCATCGTGCCAGTGCACGCACTCGCTACAGGTCGGGGACATATCCGCAATCCTCCATGGGGAGCGGGAGTCTGTAGCAGATTTCCCCCGGCCAGCGTTCCAGGGCCATGCGCTCGGCCTCGCTGGTGATGTCGGCCAACGTGGTGCCGGCCGGCGGGCGGAAGCGGCGGAAGTGGGCGGCGGCTCTCGTGACCACGGATATGGTGACGAGAAGGCCGACGTCATCTTTTTCAATGGAGACGTTCAGGGTTTGCATGGGGCCACAATACAAGGCCCGAGAACAATAGCGAGGGACAGATGAACTTTCAAAAACCCCCGGTAGAGCCGTGGGAAATGATGGCGAATGCCAAGCGAATCCTTGGCTTGGCCACGTTTCAGAGGTTGCTTGGGATTGGGACAACACAAGCAAATAGGTATTGCCGCAATCCAAAATTCACCTCCGATTCGGAAAATAGTGTTTTGGTGCGACTCCGCAATCTATTTGACGAACTCCATGATGCCGGAGAGCCGGACGAGGTTCGGCAGATGCTCAACTACCTTGCCGAATCCATTAATGAGCGATGCGGCGGCAAGGCCACAACCGAACCCAACAAGGACACTGTGGCCGAAGAATGCCTAGACGATCTGCCCTCGCTGGCCCTTGTCCATGAGCTCATGCAGACCGGGGAACATCCGCGCGTCGTTCGAGACGCCTTTGACAAGCACGTGGACGAGGTGGGCCAGGATTTGGACCTCTACGAGACGCAATGGGAGCAGGAACACGCATGATCCCCTCCACCTGCCCGCAAAATCCCAACGTACCGCGTGAATCGGCCCTGTGCTGGGCAAACCTTGATCGGGAGTGCCCGGCCTGTCTCGTGTGCCCCGTGGGCCAGACGTTGACCATGGCCAGAGGTGGAAAATGGCGTTTGGGGACAAAGAGGGGGAATAACTGATGGACCTTAGTAGCGGACTTGGATCGCCTGTTGCCCACAGTATGCAAGCAGCAACATTTTTACGAGCTGCCGCAGCCGCTGACATCCATGGGGACCGTCGTGCGCACGGGAAAGACGCTCCGTGCGTGCGCGGTCGTTATAGGGGCTGGATATCGCCGTTTGTTTGCTTATCAGACTACCAGTCTGGGCAACCGGAGTGCTCCAGGGATTGCGGCTGTTCTATTGGGAAATTGTTGTTGGCTAAATATGAGGCTGGAGAACTTTCCCGCCCAACCCAGTCTCCTGCAATAATATACAAAACGAACATTATCCCAGAAAGAAAGCTCCAAATAAAGAAAAACCATTCTGTAAATAAAAATAACGTTTCTTTTGTCAGCAAACAGACAATACAAAAGGCCAAAAAGAAGCCAAATCCAAAACGAAAATACTTTGAGGCAGCACCATTTATCCGCAAAGCTTTTCGCGCATTGCGCGGAACTCCGTCTGTCCGAGCCGTCCTTAATTTAGCTGTAAAATATGGTGGTCCAAATTTTCGGTATCAACATCAGCGTTATGCCGTCGAGGCGGCCGGATATACCGTGGATGACATAGACGGGATCGCGCGTGTTGTTGGGAAAAAAAGAGGAAAGTCGGCATGACCGAAGGCCGAAAGGACGATGGCGGAAAGCTCCGTTACGACCTCGTTCCGCCGGACGCGCTGGCCGAACTGGTGCGCGTTTATACGGTCGGGGCCGCTAGGTATGGCGAGGGAAACTGGCTCAAGGGGATTTCCTACAGTCGTATTTATGCCGCCCTGGAGCGCCACATGCAGGCATGGCGGAGTGGCATTGCCTTGGACCAGGATGACCAACTCCATCACTTAGCCCACGCCGGGTGGAACTGCTTTACGCTCATGGCCTACGAAATGCGAGGCATGACGGAATTTGATGACCGCCCGAACCTGATGGAGTGGAGATTGCCGTAATGATCCGCATCGTCACTGATTCCCGAGAGCAGGAACCATTTCCCTTCGCCGGCTACGACGCCGAAGTGGTGCCTGGAACGCTCCAGGCCGGCGACTACAGCCTTGTAGGGCTGGAGGACATGGTTGCAGTCGAGCGCAAGTCCTTACCCGATCTGGTGGCCTGTTTGGGGCGCGAGCGGGAGCGGTTTGAACGGGAGTTGGAGAGGCTGCGGGCGATGGAATCCATTTTGTTGGTCGTCGAGTCGCCCATTACCGATCTTGCCACCGGCCAATACCGTTCCAAGCTCAATCCCAAAGCCGCGTTGGAGTCCGTTTTCGCGTTCATGAGTCGCTATCGGCTTCCGTTTTATTTTGCCCAGGACCGGCGCGGCGCCGAGCGGGCGACATTTTCATTCCTGCGCCACTACTGGCGCACCGTCGAACGGCGCTATCGGGCCGTGGTGGGTGGGTAGGACTGTGGCCGAATATAGAACAATGCGCGTCTCATTTTGGGATGACCCATATATTGAAAGTCTGCAACCTTTAGACAAGCTCCTATATATCTACCTGTTTACCAACCCTCACGTAAATAACCTTGGTATTCTCGATATCTCCCATAAAAAAATTGCATTTGAGACCGGCCTCGATGTTGGGGGTGTAGCCTCTGGCCTTTCTCTTATGGAAAAGGACAAAAAGGTTGTTGTCGATGGATCGTTCATTTTCACTGTCAATTTCATCAAGCACCAGACAAACACCAGTCCAAAAATACTCCTTTCCCTTAAAAGACAGTTTGAAGCTGTCGAAAGCCTTAAAATCAAAAAAGAACTTTGCAAACGGTATCCTCAAATTTTCGGGGAATTTGATACCGTATCCATACCATCAAATACCGTATCCATACCCTGTCAGGAATTGGAAAGGGAATTGGAAAGGGAAGATTTAAAAAATAAAAGCGCGCACGCGCATATAGCAAAAACTGAGCCAAAAGATCCCATACCTGCCTCACCCGAGGACAACCCGGACGCCCAGCCGAACGCCAACGTGTCCGACCTGAGCGAGTGCCTGATTGAGTTCCAGGACATCGCTGCGGTCTTTCAAGATGCCGGTGGAAACGTGGACACGGTCACGGCCTACAGCACGTTTTTGCCTATGCGCTTCAATTTCCCGAAAGACCGAGTGGTGGACGACATCGCCACTCGTGGTCAGTCCGACGCATGGCGGCGCATGGACGTGCCCATGAACCTCTCGACATACCTGAGCAAAAAGAAATGGCTCGATCCGATCCCGAAGCCGCGCGAAAGGGCCAGGGCAAGCCCGCAGCCGCGCACATTCCGGGATCAGCGGCAGATGGAGAGCGAGCAAACAGCCAAACGCCTAAAGGCGGCAATGGGGATTTCAAATGCAAGCGTTGACGCAGCAACAGGTCAGGTCAGCCATGGATTTGTTCAACATGCGGCTCTCGGCAGCGGCGCAGAAAAGCCCGGATGAGCTGGATATCCTGGCGGCCATGATCCTGGATGACCTGCTGGAAGAGCGTTGGACGTCGGAACGCTTCGCCAACGCCTGCCGGAAGCATCGCAAGATATCCTCGTTCCTGCCGACGACGGCCGACTTGCTGGCCGCAGATAAGGCTTTAGCCGATGCAACGCCTTACCGCGAACTTCCCGCCCTTCCTGCCTGGGACACGGACGTCGATGGGCAATATAAACGCAACATTGAGGGTGCGCGGAAAATCCTGGCCATGGTGAGCCAGGGGAAAAGGATGCCGCAAAGCAGGCCGCGTCAGGATGAAGAATGGGTGCAATGACCCTCCCCTGCTCAACCTGCCCGGAAATCCCCTGTGCCCATGCCGGCCTCTGTTTTGGCGTGACGTACTGGGACGGGAAGCCCGGCAAGGCAAAGCCATTGGAGCAGGTGGAAGAGTGCAAGTGGATCGAAAAGTGCCGGGAATGGTACAGGAGACAAAGATAGTGGCTGATTTAAATCGCTATGAGTGCTTAGGCCGTGTGGGGAGCCTCAAGTTGTCCTACCTGCCCAATGGGAACGCCGTTATGGACCTCTCCGTGGCTGTGGACCGAAGTTACAAGGGGCGTGACGGCCAGAAAGTTGAGCGTACCTTATGGGTCCGTGTGAAGGCCTTTGAGAAACAGGCAGAGTTTATCGACCACTGGATTCGTAAGGGCAAGCGTGTCCTGGTCCAAGGCGAAATGTCGGAACGGTCCTGGGAGGATAAGGACGGGAACAAGCGTAGCCAGGTGGAAATCCTGGTCGGTGCTCCGGGCATGGGTGTCACGCCCATCGATTGGCCGGATAAGGACGACCAGCCGCCGCAGGAACGCCCGCAGCCGGCCAGGGGGAATCAAAACTCGGGGAGGAGGCAATACGAGCCGCAACCCGGAGAGCAGGATGGGCCGGCGTTCCCAAGTGAGGCGTCGGGCATGGACGACGTGCCGTTTGCCGTGTTGTTGGTGCCCTTGGCCGCTTTGGTTGTGGCTGCACTGCAAAGTGGATTGTTGGTGTAATGAACATCCATCATCTGCTTGTTCCGTTGTATGAGCGCATAGCCGAAGACCCAGAAAATTGTGATGATGGATTGTCGAGGCAGTGTGTTAATTTTGTCGGATGCGGTCCGCGCCCAGGATGTAAACGTCCCTGCAAACGATGTCTGTTCTGGACTGGATACTGTATTGACGATCCAGAAATACAGATATGGATCAAAGAAAGCACTATCAACCCGGCCTAGCCGGCAGGAGGAAAGATGCCTGACGTTGGCCAATATGATTTTTTCGGTTCGTGTGACCCAGCCCATTCGAGCGTTCAAGGAAACAATTTTTCCTTGGGAATTTTTCAGTGGGTAGAAAAGGCTTACCCGCAACCAAGGAATGATCGTGTAAAAAAAGGAAAGGTATTTTCTCGCGTCGTTGGTCCAAAAGACGATGCTGTGAAGGTGCGTGAAACCGCAGCACGCGTATGTTCGTTGTTGAACAGGGGTGTTGTTATGCCGACAGAACTGAAGAAAACAATTCAATGGGATTCTGATTATTATATCAAGAAGCCTGCAAAAAGATAGGAGGAACAGGAAATGGACCAGAAAGAAGCGATGCAAGCGGCTGTTGAAATCGTGCGCGCCCAGGCCTCGGCTCGCCCCATGACCGAGGACGAAATTGTCTCGATGATCGGCAACGTGGCCCACGGCATCCAGGTCGCGGCGGGGACGATGTCGGTCCCTGAGCCGGGCGGAAGTCCCGCCCCGGCCATGGACCCCAAGAAGGCTATCCGGGAGTCCTCCATCACCTGCCTTGAGTGCGGCAAGAGCTTCAAGGTCATCACCCGCAAGCATCTCGCCACCCACGGCCTGACTCCCGAGGAGTACCGGGCCAAGTGGGGCTACAAGAAGGGCGCGCCCCTGGCCGCAAAATCCCTGCAACGGGAACGGCGCAAGAAAATGAAGGACATGCGCCTGTGGGAACGACGGACCAAGAAGCCGGCCACCGAAGTGCAGCAGTAGGAGGACAGAGAAACATGAACGACTACGAAAAGATCATGACTCCCATGGGTCAGGAAAAAGCAGAATTACAACGCCAGTCTCTCGACGACTGCAAAAAACCGTGCTCTACGCCTCCGAAAGATCCCTGGCTGCATCGTTCGGACGGGATGCGGTGCCACACCTGCATGTGGTTTGTGGCAAAAAATTATCGGCCTGTTACTGTCCTGGAGACCAGTGATTCCCGGGGTCCTCTCGGACGCTGCCGTCGGCACTGTCCGACCATGAACGGATTTGTGCCGGTTTTTGCGATGGATTGGTGCGGTGACCATCGGTTGGACGAGACGCGGGCTTAGCCAGCGCAACGCAGCCCCGTTCGACGATGGGCGGGGCAAGGAATACAGGATGGACAAAAATGATAGGCTTGAGGTCCACTCCTCTTGGAAATGTATGAATTGCGGGATAATTGCGTATTCGTTTATGCCTCAGGTTATTTGCCCAATGTGCGAACGACCGTCCATGTTTGCGTATGACGTGGCCACGGAAGACGATATGGGAGATGCGCAATATCGTCGAAAGACAATTGCTGGTCTACAAGCTATTGTTGAAGAGATATTGGAGCAGAACTTAGAGTTGAATGGACGCCTATCTAGAATTAGAGAGCGCTGCGAGGCCAATAACTGGATGGGGACCGTGAGAATTCGCGGGGATGGGGGATAAATGAAAGGATTTTTTGGAAGATTATTATGTAAACATGATTATGTATTAAAAAAAGAAACATATTGTGGATGGGAATACCATCTTATTTATGGGTGTAGAAAATGTGGCAAAACAATAATTGTAAGGCATAAATTTACTGGAGATTTTACGAAAGTGCCCTATTTGTGTCCATATGGCGGATGGTCGGAAAACAATGAAACCAAACAAGATGATGACGAGGGCATATGACATGCTTTTCGAGGGTAATAATGGCCAAACCAGTCTGTAAAACAGAAAAGCGGTTGTTTGGATGGTGTTGGCCAAAAGAACCACGGTCATGGGGCAAGGTAGCGCGAAAAATTATGGCACGCGCCCGGCGCCGTCTCTCTCGAATCGAAGTAAAAAAACTTTATAAACAAATATGATTTTGAGGAGGAATAATGCAGTATCTGGTTACGATCTTAATGCAAATGATTTGAAGTTCCTTATCAGCGCCTGGAACGATCTGCATCGGATGAGGGGATGTGAGGAAGATAGAATATGAAACTCATCGGTAAAAAGATGTACGATGTTTGCCCAATCTGCGGGCAGGTTGTCTGCCTAAACAAGTTTATATTTGGGAGTGCACATGTCTGTCTTTCTCCAGAAGAGAGACGTAATATACAAAACAATCCAGAATCCAAGAAAAGACGAGATGATTTTGTCCAGTATCAAGAAGAAAAACTTAACAACTTATGACCCAAGAATCCTACCCCGCCTCCGCCCTCCACGCCTATCCCGGCGGTCCCGCTGCCTGGATTGCCGCGATGTCGGCCAAGGCGAATAGAGAGGCCTCAGTGTGTGCAAAAAATGCACATACTGATTTTTGCGTCAAATCGGTCACGAGAGGCGCGATGGGTAGTCGGGACGAACAATCTACCACGGATGGGCAGAAAAACGCAGCAGGTGGCAGCATAGGACGAAATAGCCACACGACCGGGGTGCCCAACCAGACCGAACAGCGGTACCGAGATGAATTTTTAATCCCGCGCATCCTGTCAGGGGAGATTGCCGAGTGCGTATTCGAGGGGCGCACATTCGAGCTGGCCCATCGCTGCACCTATACGCCCGACTGGTGGTGTCGGCTGGCAGACGGTCGGGAGGAGTGCCACGAGGTTAAAGGCGCCCACGTCTGGGATGATGCCAGGGTAAAAGCAAAAGTCGCCGCGAGAATGAATGCAACCATTTGTTTTTATTGGTGCCAGTGGAAAGGCGGGAAGTGGAGAATCAAGCAAATTCCGGCGTAATTTTGAAACCGGCGAGTTGCTGCGTAGGGACCGGCGAAGGGCTGCGTAGGAGGTGGATAGGGTGAGCGAGTTGACGTTGTGCCCCAATTGCGGGGCAAAAATCCGTGTTGTCGAGACGGACCCCCTCGAAAAATCCATCGAGAGAGTCCGTCTATGCCCGAAATGTGGGCGTCAGGTTGTGACGGGGGAAACTATTTTGAGGGTCAGATATCCAGGGGATCAACCTTACGCTTAGGGCGTCCACCCTTCCCCCTTTCGTGAGCCTCCACATCCTTGCGCTTAATCATCCAGTCGCGTCCTTTTTTCTCGGCCGGGAGACGGCCGCGCTTGATGAGAGATTGCACGGTTTTGATGCTCAAGCCAAGCGCGGCGGCGGCTTCGGTGGTGGTTAATAGGATCTGGTTCATTGCTTTTGCCAGACACCAAGGACTGTGGCATTCTCTATGACAACTTCTCTTGTGTCGTTGCCTTCTTCAAAATTATCACCAGCTATCAGCATTATATAGTCTCCATTGTACTTGTTCGAAACTTCAATAGACTTTTCAATTGTTCTGCCATTGATGTTCACACCGCACGTACCGTCAAGTAATTCGTATTCGTTCCAGTTTACCATGAGCACTCCACCTTCTCCCCAATACCCGTTGGCCTGCATTAATTCAGCGTCTTCATTGGTCATACGTTCATAGCCCATGCGTTCAAATTCTCTAACGTCTCCTTCGGCGACCCATCTATAGGAGTTGACCGGGGAGCCATCGTACCACCTACGGCTAGCCGGCATCGTTTGACCAATAATCACGTGGTCGGAGGCAACCCTGGTAGCGTAGCAGGCGTATTCTCCGGACTCTATGATCTCGTGGATTTCGCTTATCACGCTCATGGCATTCTCGCTCGTTTTAGCCCCGGGCCTATCCCGTCCGCCGTTAATAAATATATAGGCCTAGGCCTGTAGATTGTCAAGTCGGCCCGAAAAATTTGTCCAGATTTTTCCTATATAGCCCATATACCCTAGTTTTCTCGCCCCGCGCATGGTTAGCCTCCACCCAAAGCCCGGACCGTCCGGGCGGGAGGCGGCATGGGCCAAAAAATCAGTCTCACCGATGCGCTCCGAGCTGAGTATGCCCGGCTCTATGCCGAGGCCACGATCCGCCCCGAGCGGCGGGCTGAGGTCGCCAGAGTGGCCCGCAGGCTGGCCGCGTCCTGGCCTCGGTATGAGGAGGTAGCCTCCTCCCTGGGTT
>Ga0268357_101796_pt1 | contig 12041 bp, 16 predicted proteins | sample BioMet10_FD_192466 | JGI IMG/M metagenome (GOLD analysis project Ga0268357, IMG submission 192466) | Sewage microbial communities from Oakland, California, United States - Biofuel 10 (Illumina Assembly) | ecosystem: Engineered > Wastewater > Sewage > Unclassified | place: USA: California... | reverse complement strand
TCTCAGGAATACTTTTATCTTTCCCATTACCTCTCGTGCGCTTCTTCCCTGGTTCCTTTTGGTCAGCAATCTTAACCTGTCCTTGGCTTTCGCCAAGGACTTACGGTGGACACGGATATATATCCCGTCTCTGTTCTTGCCTAACGCAAATCCCAGGAATTTGAAGTTCTTCTGGGCTAGTACGCTTACCACTCTGCTCTTTTGTACGTTCATCTTGAGCTTTAGTTTCCCTTCCAGATACTTCCGGCAGGATTCTAACAGGCGTTCTGCCGCCCGTTTGCTCTTGGCCAGCACCACAATGTCATCTGCATAGCGAACCACCTTCTGCGCATAAACAGGTTCCCCTGCCGTAGAACGCATGCTTAAAGCCACCTCACGAACCACCTGACCGTGACCACCGGCCCCCAGAATAAGCAAAGACTTCGGCATTGTAATCACCTCACATAAAATATGGAATAAGAAGTTTGATTGTCAATTTTTTCTGCTAACCTTTTTTGTCCGCACCTCCCACCTGCTCTGCGGCATTGTCCACGAGCTATCATTTTCGGCCTCTTGCTTTGTTCATGGTAGTGTCAAATATTTCACTACCTTCTTTAATAAAAACCTCTTAACCATGGGGTTTGTGTTACTTTTATTAATAAAATAACAATGACCCCCTTAAAAGCAGTATAATTAGAGTGCTAACAACCAATTATCCGCAAAGGAGATCATTGCTATGTACTTAATTATACCGTATTTACTTGACATAATTCAAGACCAAAACAAACAAATTTCTTATTTATTACATTTTATCTGCCGTTTTATACCTCTTAAACAATGGTTGTTTGACGACTCTCATTCACCTAAGTACCAAAGGACAGCTGCTTTGCAAGGTTTGTGCTACAACCTTTTCTCCTTTGGATAACCGCTTCAGTAAGGCCATTACACTTAGATGCCCTCATTGCGGACATGTTCTCAGCCCAGTTAAGGACCGGAAGTCTTTTCGCATCCACAAATCCAGGTTGGATTATCGGTATGCAGCCGGTCAATAATTTCTTTACAGGCCAGCTCGGCTTCAGATATTGACGTACCACCATAATAAACGCTGGTACGGTTGATTTCCAAAAGCTCTGCTCCGGTAGCAACTGACAATTCCTTAGTCTTCTTCTATTATATACATATCTGGCATCTTCCGCCATGCACCAAAACCGCGCCAGCTTAAAGCCAGCGCGGCTGTTTTACGCCTTAAAGGCGGATAGATATGGTTTACGCCGGCACGGCTTGCGCCGCTGCCTGACGTATCGTGGTCACCTGCGCCGCCTCAGGCGGCTGGGCAGATTCCACTTGTACTTACGCCGCCCTAAGCGGCAGTCCGGCAATCCGGGTGCTCAGCTCCCCGATGACCTCGCTCAAGCGGGTCAATTTACCTTCGATGCGCACCAGAAGGTACCAGCTGAGGATCATGGGGAAACCGTAGTCCGTGATATAGCTGAACAGGGTCTTTAGTTCCATCCGGGAGGGTTACTCCAGGATATCCACGTCCGTGGTACGCACACGGGCTTCTTTGATGGCGGCCAGGTCGCCGGCGCTGGAATCAATGACGTTGGCGGCAATAATGGCCTGCATGGCCGTGTCAGCCTCCGCCTTGGTAACGCCCTCCTTGGGGTCCCGGACGTTCAGGGTGGCGTTCTTGCCTAAAGCGCCCTTAAAAACTAACTCTAAAACTTTCTCCATGTGATGTTTGCTCCTTTGCTCACAAAATGGGAGAGGCTCCCGGCCGGGGCCGCCCGCCTGGGCGGACCGGACCGGGCTGCCTGCCCTTGTCTTACTAATCAGCACCGCCGCCAAGCAGTGCCAGTACTAACTTTCCTGACACTGCCCCTAAGGCAGCACTAGTCCTTACTCACCAGCCCCGCCTGAGGGCGGGGCCGTTTACGATGCTGTCTCCAAAACAGCACCGGCCTTACCGGTTACCTTACTCGCCAGCCAGCATAGCTTTCTCGGTCAGGTTGACACCGACCAGGTTGTGGGCGGACAGCGCAGACAAAGCATGCGCTAACGCCATGATCTTCTCGGCTTCAGCGCCGATTTTGATGCCAGCGTAGGTGTAGTTCTTGGTGACGGGCTTGCCCTTGGCATCCACGCCATTGTCCATCGTCAGCACCAGGCTGCGTTTGGTAGTAGTCTGAGATACGGCCATTATATTTTCACCTCCCTTCCGTTGCGGGAACTGCGCACCTGATACCAGGCCGCCTTGCCCCTAAGTACTTCCCCGCCGGGGTGTAAGCCCTGGCGGTAGGGCCAGTCCGGCAGATACCAGAGGTCCCAACGGGTCTGTTGGTCGCCGGAACCAGGTCCGTAACCGTCCTCCGCCGCTGCCTCGCAATGAGTCAGAACCGTTTCCGGCGTGATTGGCAGCTCCAGATTTTGAGTTAATATGCAAACCACTCGGCTCAGCGTTTCAATCTGCAGAGCGGTGGGCGGTTCCGGTCCAAAATCGGTATCCAGGCCTTGGTTAGCCTGAGCTCCCAAAGCGCAGCACAAGGCGATACCGACGGTGCCCTGGTTGCGGTGCCAGGTATGCTCCAAAACCTCGGTCAGGTCACTGACGGGAGCATAGAGGCGGCCGTAGTTGTCCACGGACAAATGGTAATCATCAAACACCTGATGATAGTGGCCGGCAGTCCAGTGGAGAATGAGCGAATCAATCTCTCCCCGGGCCCGCTGGGCCATCTGAATCAGGCGGTCGTAATCAATCTGGCAAAGCTGCGGTTTAGCAATCAGCATTTAGTACACACTCCTTAAGCCCTGAGGGCCAAAATTTGGTTGAGGTGATTTACCCCTCTAACCATAGAAACGACGAATTTTAAAATCTTCTCCAAAAATATTTTTCGAGGGTAAAAGAGGCCAGAGCGTTTTACCCCTCTAACCATAGAAACGACGAATTTTAAAATCTTCTCCAAAAATATTTTTCACCGCCGGTTCTTTCTCGTAGTAGTATTATTATATTATTAATATATATACTTACTACGGAGTAACAGAAAAACAAAGTACTAAAGCAATGAATACTTGTAAACATAAGCTTAGTACCAGATAAAACCCCAAAATCTTAACCTACGTAACAGATAAACGCTAAATCAGAAAATACCACTACGCAGTAACAGGCAAGGCTGAAACCTAACACCTTGTACGAAGTAGTGTCCGGGCAAAAACTTAACAGCTTCTTCGTAGTCTCTCAAAACCTAAAACCGTAACACCTTGTACCACGTCTCTTAAGAATGCCAGGCTCCCTAAAGCAAATTCAAATGCTTTAGGGAGCCTGGCGTTTTCGTTAAAAAATTTAAATGCATGTAATATACCAGAGTAATATATCATGAAATTTTATCTAATTTCAGGTAAAATAAATTTTTTCACGTTTTACTATTGACAGAATATTATAGCATCAGTTATACTGATAAGCGTCTGCTAAAATTATTTGTGGCCGCAAAAACTTTTTACAGATAGTCTTTCACTTTTACATTTTATTTTTTACATCGCCCTCATGAAACCCTCAAAACTACAGCGAAAGGAATTGATGAAATGCCATTATACCCTGCCAACGATATGCTTTCTCAGAGTTTTCAAGCCTGGTTGCAAGAAAATCTGCAAAGTTCTCCGGCAAAAGATGAAAATAAAAAAAGCGAAGAGGAGCAGAAATTTTGCAGTAATCCTGAGTTATTCAGATGCATTAAAAATATCAGCAAAAAACTAGCTAAAAAAACCGGACTGGACAAAGAAGATCTTTTTCAAGAAGCCTTCTACCTGCTGCTGAGAAAGCCGGAACTCCTGGTTCACAAGGACCTTTCGGACGAAGAACATCTGGGACTCATTATCACCTGCCTGAAGAACGGACTGATAGATTTTTTAAAGAAAAATGAGTTTAAATACCAGGAAACCTGCCTTGTCACCGATATGACCGGAGCCATGAACCAAGGCACCCTCTCCACCACGCCCAACGGCGTGGAAGAAACCACCGCTGAGGAAACACTGGTACGTAAGGATCAACTACAGCTTTACAAGGATTTAGAACCTCTGGTCTTAGAGTGTTTCTATGAACTGCCACCAGAAGATCAACGAGTTCTCACACTCGTGTATTACGACAAGTGTTCCGTTAAAGAACTGGCCGCCGAGATTAACACCTCGCATAAAAATGCTTATAAGCGCAAGGATAAAGCCTTGACTAAATTGCGAAAAGCGCTGAAGCAAAAATTATTAAAGACGAACAGCTCTTTAAAGGACGAACTAATCCTGGCTTATTAAGCACAAAACAGCCCAAAAGCATGAACATTTCACCACAGTAAAAATATTTTTGGAGAAGATTTCAAAAGTTGTCGTTTCTATGGTTAGAGGGGTAAATACCCTCCAAAAAATTTAAGGAGGATCAGAACATGATCAACAATGCCAAAGATATTTTAAACATGGTCAAGGAACACGCCAAACAAAAGGGCCTCTGCTTCAGGGACGTCTGCGACATCGCCGGCCTCAACTCCGGCACCGTCTACAAAGCGGTCAAAGTGGACAACCTGAGGGTTGATGTAGCGGCCAGACTCCTAAACGCCCTGGACATCAAGCTAACCATCTGCACGGAAGGAGAACAACATGATCCTAGGAACCAATAAGGCGCCGGATGCTGCCACGCCCCTAAGCGGGCCCCTGGTATACGGCAGCATCTGCCGCCTGAGCCTCTTTAAAGGCCTGTCCCAGGAACATTACCTGGAGCTGGCCGGCAGCGATGCCAAAGCCTTTGAACAGCTCAAGGACAACTTTGAAACCCTCACCCTGGACCAGCTGCAAAACTACCTGGAACCGGTGGGGCTGGAACTAGTCAGCATCAAAAAAATTCCCCTGCCCGGAGATGCCAAACTCCGCGGCAAAACCATCACCTACTGCCACCGGATCGGCGGCGGCAACATCACCAGCGGCGAACTCTTAAAATACTTCGCCAAGCGGGGCGTTGAGCTCCAGCTAAGGTCCCGGGCCTGAAAAGCCTGAAACTGCAACAAAGCACCCCAGGGACGCCAGCTTAACCACCCCGCCCCCCAAGCACCAAATAAAAAACTCTCTGTTCCTCAACAACCGGCGTATGAAAAATACGCCGGCAAAATACGAAAAAATTTAACATAAAGGTGGTAATAACCATGATCGACCATACAGCCAGTCAAATGATCTCTAATAAAGCTACCCAACCCGACACCACGAATCCCGAAAACGAACTGGTGCGGCTGCTACAGCAGATTAAAAAGCAGCACCACCAGGCGGATTTAAACTTCCTGACCCACTTTGGCCCTCACATGCTGCAGCTCAGCCTGCAGGAATGGTTATACTACCATGCGTCCAACTCGGCCGCCCTGCTGCTCCTGTTCCGCAAGAAACCATTGAAATTCTGGCAGGACTATGACCAGCGGGACCTCATAATTAAGCATACCGAAAACGAGGAACACTGGCACAAAAAACTGTGGTTCCTGATCCTGGAAGACGAATCCCTGCAGCTCACGGTGGCCGACCTGCACTCGGAACTTTACAAAGTCCTGACCGCCGGCTTCTATATGTTCTACCTGGCCCGACTGCCCTACCTGCTTAAAGATGCCGTCTGGCACCGGTGCCAACTGGACGGCACAGAATGCCTGCAGCTGGCAGACATGTGCCAGTACCAGATTCCCGCCGAAATCCACCACCACCTGGAAAACTACTACGAAGCCCACTGCTACCTGCTGGACCAGCTGCAAAGAGACCGCAAAAACATGAACCTGCTGGCCTGGACCAACGTCTTTGGCGCCGACACCTACATCAAGGATTCTACCTGGCTGTTCCGCCTCCTGGACCTGACCGGCCTTATCGATTCCTTCCTGCCCGACGCCCGCGAAGAGGAAGAAGACCTGAGCCTGGTGGTCGAAGACGTCATAAACATCATGATGGACAGCTTCCGGGAGCGCTGCCAAAATCTGCCGCGGCTGGACGAAACGGACGAGGAAGACGACGAAGACGATGAAGCCGAAGGACTTTAACCGCGATCTCAAAGCGCCAATCCAGCATCAATAAAAGGCTTTTAAGGAAGCTGCCCGACGGCAGATGGCTAGCCAGAGCAGCTTCCGGAAAGTCGTAGTTTTAAAACTCCAGTTCGTAGTCATAGTTACAAAAATCGTGCCAACCTGTACAAGCAGATTGGCACGTATTTTTAGTAAGTGAGTCTTTCATTCTGAACAGATAAACTGTTTAACAGTAGCAGGAGTATTCTTGAAAATTTCCAGCAGCCGCTGCGCAGAACCGTTAGGGATATTAGTTCCAGCTTCCCAAGCCTCCACCGTTTTAATAGAAACACCTACAAGCTGAGAAAAACTGGCTTGCGTAAGATGTAAATTTTGACGTAAATTTTTAATGTCTTGACTTTGATAACAAGGCAACGGTTTAAAAGTAATCTTCCTAATCCTGGCTGGCGATATTTGGCCGTTCTCAATTTCTATAGCTTCTGCCAGGCTTGATTTTAAGCTGTGGTAGAGTTTACTCATGATTAATGCTCCTTATACTATTTAATAGGGTAATTTTAATTATATTATATTTTTGGCAAGTAGTAAAGTTGCTTTCCCTCACCTCAACCCCCTTACCCTCTTCACCACCCAAGCTACTAACACCCCAACTATAACCCCCACCAAGTCCAGACATACATCTGAGAACTGGCACGAACGACCCACGCTAAACAGCTGTAAACATTCATCCACCGAAGCGATGATAAAGCCCAATGCCAAAACATTCCCCACATTGTGCCAGAGTTTAGATACTTGCAAGTGCACAAATAGAGACATCAGGGCATAGCCAAGCGCGGCAAACTCAGTCAGATGAGCCAACTTACGCAAGACATGATCCAACCAACTAATAGAAAATGACGCCGTGGTGACTGCAAGCAGCCTACGCACCAAGGCAACAAAATATAAGCTGGCACGTTCAGAATTAACTGCATCCTGCAAAGAATTGTGCCAGATAAAAACGGTTATACCAATAGATAAAACAAGCCAAAAATAGTTTTTCTTCGTTTCTGTCATTTTTATAACTTTCTTTATAATTTGCTAATAATCATTTTAATTATTATTGATTTATTATACCACCATCACACATACATAATCAACAACTTTATAAACTTCAGTTCGCAACTACTGTTTTTGCTACTCGCTTTGTCACCCATTTGCTCTGCGGCATGGTCCACTAGCAACCATTTTTGGCCTCTTGCTTTGTCCATAACGGTTAAGGGGTAAACTTTTACCGAGATGATAGCCCATTTTTCCCGTGCAAGTGGTTCAGTCGCACCGGAATATACAACCTTACTGCCCGCATCCACTTGCCAGGAACTACTTTTTTCGCTATAATGAATTTAGGGAAACTAAGCGCTTAAGGCGCGCAAAGGAGCTGACGCAATGCTAATAAAAAGGACCCTGGACGACTTAACAATCCAAGATGACTACATGTTCAAAAAGGTGATGGAGAACGAAGCTATCTGTACCAAGATGCTAGAGAGAATCCTCCACATCAAGATAGGAAAAATCACCTACCGAGAAGCTGAAAAGAGCCTAGACATGAAGCTTGAGTCCAAAGGAATCAGACTTGATGTCTATGTTCAGGATGAAGAGGGAACGGTCTTCGACATCGAGATGCAGACGACCAACTACCGCTCCGAACTAAAAAGGCGTGGTCGCTATTACCAAAGCATTATGGACCTGGATCTTCTGAAAAAAGGCGAGCTGTACGAGCAGTTGAACCAGACCTATATCATCTTTATCTGTACCTTTGATTTATTCGGGTTCAATCGCCATATCTATACCTTCAGTAACCGTTGTCTGGAAGTACCCGGCCTAGACTTAGACGACAAGGCGACCAAAATATTTTTGAACAGTAAGGGCACAGCAGACGATGTGGATGATGATTTAAAAGCGTTCTTACAATACGTAAACGGCGTTATTACCGAAGACCCCCTCGTACAGGAAATCCATCAGGAAGTTCACGAAATTAAACAAAACGAGAAATGGAGGGATGAGTATATGTTTATGGCAGATAAAATACGGTTTATCCAGCAAGAAGCCATAGAAGAAGGCATGGCTACCGGCATGCAAAAAGGCATGGTCACCGGTATGCAAAAAGGCATGGTCACCGGTATGCAAAAAGGCCGTACAGACGGCCAAAAAGAAATTATCGCCAACATGCTTAAGCAGCAGTTAGACTGTGCTCAAATCTCCAAACTGACCGGTCTTGCTGAAAAAGATGTTCAGACCATGGCTCAAGAGTTAAAGGCCCAATGATCAAGTCCAACTAAATTTATACTAGTACTTTATCCAATAAAGGCCAATCTGCAGCGCAGATTGGCCTTTACCTTTCCTTCCTTTCCTTTCTTCCCCTTCCCTTCAATCCCGTCTAAATATATCCCTGGTATACACTTTCTCCTGCACATCGTCCAGACACTTATCATACCGGTTGGCAATAATCGCATCACACTGCCCCTTAAACGCCGCCAAATCGTTCACCACCCGGCTGCCAAAGAACGTGGTCCCGTCCTCCAGCGAGGGCTCATACACAATCACCGTAGCCCCCTTAGCCTTAACCCGCTTCATCACGCCCTGGATAGAACTCTGCCGAAAATTATCCGAATTAGCCTTCATGGTCAGGCGATACACCCCGATCACGCACGCCTTCTCCTTAGACTCATCAAACGCACTGCTCGCCTCGTAATAACCCGCCAAGTTCAAAACCCGGTCCGCGATAAAATCCTTCCGGGTGCGGTTGCTCTCCACGATGGCCTCAATCAAATTCTCCGGCACATCCGCATAATTAGCCAGCAGCTGCTTAGTATCCTTCGGTAGACAATAACCACCGTACCCAAACGAAGGATTGTTGTAATGACTGCCAATCCGCGGGTCCAGGCACACCCCCTCAATGATATTCTGCGTCTTGAGCCCCTTCATCTCCGCGTACGTATCCAGCTCGTTAAAGAAGCTCACCCGCAGCGCCAGATAAGTATTGGCAAACAGCTTCACCGCCTCCGCCTCGGTAAAATCCATCACCCGTACCGGCACGTCCTCCTTCAGCGCCGCCTCCCGCAGCAGCCCCGCAAAATTCTGCGCCGCCTGCACCAGCCTGGCATCCGCCAAATCCGTCCCCACGATAATCCGGCTGGGATACAAATTATCATACAGCGCCTTGGACTCCCGCAAAAACTCCGGCGAAAAAATAATGTTCCGGCTCCCGGTCTGCGCCCGGATATGCCTGGTGTACCCTACCGGAACGGTAGACTTAATCACCATCACCGCCTCCGGATTATACTCCATCACCAACGCAATAACCTGCTCCACCGCCGAAGTATCAAAAAAGTTCCGCTTGCTGTCATAATTAGTCGGCGCCGCAATAATTACAAAATCCGCACCCGTATAAACCGCCCGGGCATCCAACGTCGCCGTCAGGTTCAGCTCCTTCTCCGCCAAGTACTGCTCCAGATAATCATTCCGCAGCGGTGACTGCCGCTTATTAATCAAATCCACCCTCTCCGGCACAACATCCACCGCCATGACCTCATGACGCTGCGCCAGCAAAACGGCCAGCGACAACCCTACATAACCAGTTCCCGCAACCGCAATCTTCATCAGGTAAGCCTCCCAAGATTATTGATACCGCCTTATGGGCGGATGGAAAACACCTATGACCCAGTCTAAAACTGAATGCCAATAAACAACAGTACCCCGCCTTAACGGCAGATACTTACCTCGAAATATCTGCTCATCAAACTCCAGTTTGTTACTACTTCCTGCTCTGCGGCATTGTCCACGAGCAATCATTTTTGGCCCCTTGCTTTGTCCATTGTTTTTGCCAACCTTTTTTGTCACCCATTTGCTCTGCGGCATTGTCCACGAGCAACCATTTTTGACCCCTTGCTTTGTCCATGAGAAGTCGTATATATCTTAACTTTGCATAAAAGTTACACTAAAGTCAATGTTGCCATTTCTTAGTAGTAAAATTAGCTAAGCTCAGACAGCCAAAAATGTCATTAATTCTTGCAGGCTTTTGCCACTTTTCCGAAACGCCTCCATAACCTGCTTACTTTCATATTCCTGTTTCTTCTTCTGTAGCTCCAATAGGCGCGCAGTCAGCAACTCTTCCTTTTCTTGTAGTTTTGCAAGTTCTGAATTAAGTTTATTTATTTCTGTTTCAATTGAATTCATAGAACGAATCCTCGCCATCGTCCTCTACCTCCTGACCTATTGCACCTTCATCCGGCAGTAAAGAGCTGTTATGGCTCAGTAATACACTAATCTCAGACGAAAGGCTGCGTATGCTTGAGTCATCCATACCAAAGGAGCTTAGAATAGTTTTTTGCCGTTTGGAAACGGCATGGTCTAGACGGTACCTACCGTTATTACAACGCACCATCTCAATTTTTTCCAGTTCTCTAAGGGCAGCAGGAACAGTCAGGTAGTTAGCTCTGTTGTCCAGCCGCAGCAAGGTTTCCTTTAGCAGGTTGTAAATTCTGTTTCTAATAATGAGTGCTATAAACTCAACAAAAATCTTGGCTTCAAGCGATTCAGCACTTTGCACACGCATGCTTTTAGAACCTATAAAAGATTTATCTGTCTTAAAGATTTTTTCTGAGATATCACGTCCTTTATAATGCATCAGCGCTTGAGCGGCGGTCAGGGCCTCTGACGTGACTATGCAAAAGTATCCGCATATTTCCAACATGCTTTTTATAGTATCTTTCTTTTCTTCATAGGCAACAAGCACCTTCTGCCTATTGTACCTTAACGAAAAGAATTCGTTGTACAAAGCACCCAAGGTTACTGCCTGACCAAGATGTTTGTCCAGATAGAGTTTAAGCTTATCAACGGTCTGCTCCAGCTGTTCTCTTTCGGCCGCTTGTCTGGAAGGATTGAAGAACACATGGAAGTACCTTTCGGCAGCATCATCTTCATAGAGCTTTGCCGTAACAGTTTTTCCATATACACGGTAGGCGCGTATAGCACAATCTCTATCCGTTTCAAAGGTATTTCTGTTTGCTTCAATTAGCCTGCGAACCAGCTTTTTACAGCCCTTTACCATCATGACGAAGGCATACTTGTTAGCGTCCAGGTAGCGGATGTTGTCTTTGCTGAAATATCCCCGGTCAAGGATGAAACCGACTTTTTTGTAGCCAAACTCTTTCACCTTATCGACCGTGTATGCAAACTGGGCAACATCAGTAATGGAGCCGCCATAGGTCTCGTAGAACAAGGGAACGCGGTTGGTCTTATCAAAGGCTAGGGCAAGGTTAAAGATGGCAGAGCCTACGTCAACCTTTGCCTTTCCATACTCTAGAATATCAATATCTCCAGCTTGGCAGTTCTTATTGGTAGAATCATAGGAAATGTAGATGCGGTCCTTATGGTCCCGGGATTTATTCCAGTCATTAAGAAAACCGTTCATCTGTTCTTGGGTAACATTTTTGAAAAAACGGCAGATTTTAGAATCGCTGTAGATGTGCATCTGGTTAGAAAAAAGGGGATGGGTAAATGCAAAATCAGGATAATGCTGACCGGCATTTTCTTCATCAACGATTAGGTAGGACACCAGATCCATAAGAAGCCCGGCATCTTTACCAAACCATTTCTGCAGCTTGGGCTGGAGCTTGTACTCATCAAAAGTTCTTTTGATGACAGCATAGGAGCCTATTTTCAAGGCACAGCTTCTATAAGATTCCGGGAGCTCTTCCAGAGCATTGTTCTCAGGAAAATATTCTTGATATTTTTCATTAGGGTACATATGCGTAGGCTTAGCAGGATTAATCTTACCAATAATTGTACGTTGAGGAACAGAATATTTTTTTTCAAAATTGTATTTTTGTCCATATTGGAACAAAACATAGGTAGCATTACCTTTTTTCTTAATGATGATTTTGCCTTTTACATTAGGAATTTGAACTTCAAAATTATAGTACATGATTTTCTCCTTTAGTGTAACCGTTACACTAAAGATTATACCATATTTTGAAGAAAAAAGCTAGTAGAAAATGGTGA
>Ga0268357_101795_pt1 | contig 12047 bp, 14 predicted proteins | sample BioMet10_FD_192466 | JGI IMG/M metagenome (GOLD analysis project Ga0268357, IMG submission 192466) | Sewage microbial communities from Oakland, California, United States - Biofuel 10 (Illumina Assembly) | ecosystem: Engineered > Wastewater > Sewage > Unclassified | place: USA: California... | reverse complement strand
CTGGGGACCACGCGGAGATAACGGTGGAGCTTATCACGAAGGTTGCGATGGAGAAGAATCTCCGTTTCGCAATCCGCGAAGGCGGACACACAGTGGGCGCGGGCGTAGTCACTGAGATCGTCGAGTAGTTTAACGGTCCGGCAGATTCCTCTTAAAAGGGGAAAATAAAGAAGGTCCGGAAATTTCCGGGCCTTCTTTTTATTGTTACAGCAAAGCGCGCGTGTAAGGTAGTAGGGAATTACAAAGCCGCGTGTTTAAAAAACGTTTGTCGGAGAGCCCGGAGTTTTTCGCGGGCCTGGCGGCGGCAGGACCGCGGTCGTAAGGAAACGTTTTAACCGTCATTGAAAAACAGTAAAATATACGCGGCGTTTCCGGTTCCCATATTTTTATTGAGCGGAGCGCGGTAAATGTGATATAATAACAAAATGAAGTCTAAAAGCTTCAAGTTACTATTAGCGGAGTTAAATTATGGCAGAAAGAATTCATATCACCCTCGGCTGCACGGAATGCAAAGACAAGAATTATCATTTCGCGCGCGGCAAGAAGCAGGAAAATAAAGTGGAACTTAAAAAGTTCTGCAAAAAGTGCGGAAAAAGCACTCTTCACAAGGAAGTTAAGAATTAGTTTTTCAGACGGGAGCGTCGGTTAACGGTAAACCAGCGGTCTCCAAAACCGCAACTGAGGGTTCGATTCCTTCCGCTCCCGCCATTCAAAGATCTGAAGATATATACAAATGTCAAAAATAACAGGATTTCTCAAAGAAGTTTGGGCTGAGCTTAAGAATGTTACGTGGCTGAGCCGCAAAGATATGTACCGCTCAACGATCGGCGTCGGCTTCGTGGTTCTTATTTTTTCAATATATATAAGCTTAGTGGATCTCGGCCTTACTAATATCATCAAAGCGATAATCGAATAGGAATTTCCAAAATGTCTAAAGCATGGTACGTTATACATACCCGTACGGGGTACGAGGACAGAGTCCTGAAAACAGTGCAGGAAATGATCGACAGCGGAGAAGCAGCCGGCAAAATATACAAGGTTATGATTCCGACTGAAGAGGTCATGTCCGTAAAGAACAATCAGAAAAAAATCTCGAAACGCAAATTTTTCCCCGGTTATGTCCTTATCAATATCGAAGTCACGCAGAACGTCGAGACGAAGAATCTGGAAATGGGGAACGAGACATACTGGAAAATAAGAAAGATAATCGGCGTAAGCGGCTTTTTGGGAGACGACCATCCGGTCCCGATGCAGGAAAAAGAGATGCAGGGGATACTCGATCTGATGAATGCGTCGGAAGGTGAGAAGCCCAAGCCGGCTGTGCAATTTGAAAAAGGCGAGAACGTCCGTATTACCGAAGGTCCTTTCAGATATTTCATGGGGCGTGTGGAAGAGGTAAACGAGCAGCGCGCTAAACTTTGGGTTACGGTCACAGTTTTCGACCGCCCGACGCGCGTCGAACTGGATTTCTTGCAGGTTGAGAAAGTATAATCGGGGACGGAAGCTTCACCGTTCCCCCGGCGCGGCTTGTTACGGGTCTCGGCCGGAAAAATACGTTTAAGGAGAATACCGTAAACAAAATTCGGTTAAATCAAAATGGCAAAAGCAAAGAAAGTAAAAACTTTAGTTAAATTACAGGTCGGCGCAGGTTCCGCTAATCCGGCACCGCCTATCGGCCCAGCCCTCGGGCAGCACGGCGTGAATATAATGGACTTCTGCAAGCAGTTCAACGAGAAGACCAAGAAACTGGAAAAAGGCATGCCGATACCTGTGGTCCTGACCGTTTACGAAGACAGATCGTTTACGTTCATAACCAAGATGCCGCCTATGGCCGCTCTTATAAAGAAGGCCGCCGGTCTCGCTAAAGGCTCCAATATGCCTAATAAGACCAAAGTGGGCAAAATAACGGTCGCCCAGGCCGAAGAAGTTGCGAAGCAGAAGCTCCCCGACCTCAATACGAAAGATATAAATCAGGCCGTGCAGATGGTCAAAGGCACTGCCAGAAGCATGGGCATAGACGTAAAATAAATCTTATAATTAAGATAAACGCGCCGGGGATAAACAGAAGCCCCGGCGTCTTTACGAGGAAGCGGTGCCTTGCCGCGCAGTAACCTCGGAAGAGCCGCGGTAAAACGGCCTTCGGAAATAAAAAGGAGAAATTAAGATGGGAAAAAGACTGGAAAACGTAAAAAAAGACATAGATTTCGGGAAAATATATAAGCTGCCCGAGGCCGTGGCTATACTTAAGAAAAGCGCCAATACTAAATTCGACCAGACGGTCGAACTTCATATGAAACTCGGGATAGACGTTAAGCATTCCGACCAGCAGGTGAGGAGCACGGTGAGCCTTCCTTACGGCACCGGCAAAACGAAAAAAGTCGCCGTTATAGCGAAAGGCGATAAGGAAAAAGAGGCGCAGGACGCGGGAGCCGATATCGTAGGCAGCACCGACCTGGTGGCTAAGATCGCCGGCGGATTCATGGACTTCGACGTTCTGGTTGTAACTCCGGATATGATGCGCGAGGCCGCCAAACTCGGCAAAGTCCTCGGGCCTAAAGGCCTTATGCCTAATCCGAAGAGCGGAACAGTTACCATGGAAGTGGGCAAGACGGTAAAAGAACTTAAAGCCGGCAGAATTGAGTTTAAAGCCGATCCGCAGGGAATAGTCCACGCGGTGGCCGGAAAGATATCTTTCGATGAAGATAAGATAATCGGAAACGCGCAAGCTGTGATAAACGCGGTCCTGAGATGCAAACCGTCGAGTTCCAAGGGAGTCTATATGCAGTCAGCCTATATTACTACCACCATGGGCCCCGGCCTTCATATAGACGTGGATAAGAAAGAAATAAAGTAATATATTATCCTCTCGATGAATTTTATCGGTCTTCAGTAGATTTATCTGCTGAAGACTTTTTTTTGATAATTAATGTTTTATTTATACTTTTTTAAGTATTACACTGTTATGATAGATAAGGTACAAACAAGATATTTATACGCATCTTTATTTTTTTTAGCTATTATAGTATATGCTTATAGTATATCTTTTGGAATTACCAGTTATGATGACAGTTTTGTCCTTTATGCCGAAAAAATATTTTATTTTTCTAATATAAAAAAAATTTTTTTCTCTGATGTAATGCTTAATAATAGTTCTCAGATGTATAGACCTTTAATGAATTTATCGTTTATTTGGGATACAGCTTGGGGCGGTGGGGTTCACTTTTTCCATTTTACAAATATACTGTTAAATTCATTTGCTGTAATATGCGTTTTTAAGATCCTTTTATTGTTAAAAACAGAAAGAATAACGGCCTTTTTATTAAGTTTATTCTTTTTACTTCATCCAAGTGTTGCTGAAGCGGTGGCTTGGATTCCTGGGCGTAATGATATAATAGCTGCCTTATTCTCTTTTATCGCGTTTATAAGTTTCATTAAGTATTTTGAAAATAATAAATTGGAATATAAGTGTTTGTTTTCCGTTTTTTTATTATGTGCTATATTGACTAAAGAAACTTGTCTTATGATAGTTCCTGTGGCGTTTTTCTATCTGTATCTTTTTAAAAAAGATGTTTTATCCGGGAAAAAAATTTTTTACTTTATTCCTTTTTTTTTATTCCCATATATTATATATTCAATATTAAAATATATCGTTTTTTTAAATTACAGTTCTCCTAAAGCAATAAGTGTTTTTTTAACTTTAAAAAATTTTATTTATATCCCTATTATTGCATCGAATAATTTATTCCCGTTTAATCCGGTAACTTATAAAGTATTGTCCTATTCAAATATAGATTCTTATATTTACTATTTAGTATTGATTGCCCTGTTTGTTTGCGCTGCGGTTATTATGTGTTTGAATACTAAAGATAAACGCAAGATATTATTTGGGGCTTTATGGTTTATACTTTTCCTCATTCCAACTTTTGTAGAGATGAAACAAGGGAAACCTCCCTTTATATATGAAAGACGTTCTTATCTGCCATTATTGGGACTTATTATAATGTTTTCTGATTTTTTTTCATTATTTATAAATGGAAAAGATAAAAGAATAGTTTTTTCTTATGTTTTTATTTTTATTATTTTCTTTGCTTGTAATTCATATATCTATTGTCAAAATTATAGAAATCAATACAATTTTTATCTTCAAGCTTCAAAAGATTCCCCCAAATTATATTATCCATATTTTGTTTTAGGGAAAATAGAGTATGAGAGGGATTTATATGCTGCGGCAGAGCCCTATTTAAGCAAAGCCTTGGAACTTGAACCGTCAGACAGTGAAATCGCATATATGCTTTTAAATATATATTTAAATAAAAGAGATATTAAGAATTCAGAAAAAATGATTAAAATTATAATTGAACAACTGAAAAATGATACGAATATTCCATTTAATGACAAAGCCAAACAGATAAGACAAATTATTAATACTTTTAATTATATTAAATATCTTTCAAAGGCAAAGAATGGTAATTTTAGTATCCAATTTCATCTTACAGCAGAAAGATGAAATTAAAAGTGCTTTTATAGACTTGAAGTTCTTTACAAAGCTGGTCTCTTTTTTACACTATGACACCTAATTAGTTTATTTGTTATAATTTATAAGAGTGGTTTTTCACTGGAAAGGTGTCCGAGCGGTTTATGGAGCCGGTCTTGAAAACCGGTGTGCGGTTATACCGTACCGTGGGTTCGAATCCCACCCTTTCCGCCAGATTTTGCTAGACGCGTGTTCGTGAAACGGCCGCGTCTTTCGTCATTTAAAGCATGGCTGGCAGAAAATAATGTAAAATATAATCGAATAGTATTTTACGGGAGGATTGAATATTTTGTATCGCAAGAACGACAAGGGAATAAGAGTCAACAGACAGATAACCGCATCGCAGGTGCGTCTTATAGACGCCGGCGGCGCTGTGGTCGGAATTAGGTCAATATATGAAGCCGTAAGTATGGCGAGGGCAGCAGGTCTGGACCTGGTTGAGATATCGCCTATGGCAAATCCCCCGGTCTGTAAGGTAATGGATTTTTCCAAATATCTTTACGACAAAGATAAGCAGGATAAGGAAAATAGAAAAAAACAGAAGGTGGGCGTGCTGAAAGAGATACGTCTCAATCCGCGCATAGCCACCAACGACCTTCAGACGAAAACACGTCATATTGCGGACTTTTTGAAAGACCGCAATAAAGTGCGCGTCACCGTTGTCTTCCGCGGCAGGGAGAACCAGCACCGCCATCTCGGCGAGGCGATTCTCAACGCAGTGGCTGAACAGTTGGCTGAAGTAGGTGCGCCCGAGGGTAAACCGCAGATGCTTGGCAACCGCATGAGCATAATGCTCTCCCCCGTATCAGGCAAATCACAGCCGAAAAAACAGGACGCGGCACAGACACCTCCCGTTCCGGAAAATACTTCCGCGGACGGGAATAAATAAAACAAAAGAGAGAGTTAACAATGCCAAAGATTAAAACGCACAGCGCGGCAAAAAAGCGCTTTAAAAGAACTTCGTCCGGCAAATGGATTCACCGTAAGGCCGGGCTCCGTCATCTTCTTACAGGTATGTCCTCGAAACGCGGGAGATTCCTGCGTACTCCGGACGTGAAAGAAGCCAAGTCTGCAGAAGCACATTTGCTGAAAGTAATTCTGCCGTATAAATAAAAAAAGAGGATGATGAATTATGCGTATTACATATAGTGTTGCCCGTAATAAAAGAAAGAAAAGAGTACTGAAACTTGCCAAAGGCTATTATGGAGACAAAGGCGTAAGACTCCGCCAGGCTAAGCAGCAGGTAAACAAATCGCTTACTACCGCCTATATACACAGGCGTGATAAAAAAGGCGATATGCGTTCTTTGTGGATCATAAGACTGAACGCCGCCGCCAGAGAGGAAGGGTTATCTTACAGCAGATTTATGGACGGGCTGCATAAAGCCAATATAAATCTGAACCGCAAGATGCTTTCCGAAATAGCGATATCAGATCCACAGTCTTTCAAACAGCTTGCCGAGATTGCCAAAAAAGCGATAGCCGCTAAATAAAGGTAATTCGGTGACTTCTAAAGAATGGAGAGAAAAACTGCTCTTGATAAAAGACAGTTTTTCTCTTTCTTTATCAGATAAAAGTGCCTCTGCGGAAGCCTTGGAACTGCGTTATTTAGGCAGAAAAGGCGAACTGTCCCTTCTCCTGCGGGACCTGAAAGACATCCCGCTGGAAGACAGAAAGCAGCTGGGCGCTTTAGGTAATGCCGCGAAAGTGGAATTTACTCAGGCTTTGGGCGGATTCAAAGGCGGCTGTCCCGGTAAAAAAGAAGTTAGGTCGGATCTCGATCTCACCCTACCGGGAACTTATATCCCGAAGGGCGGTCTGCATCCCATAACGCAGACGATAAACCGTCTGTCGGAGGCTTTCCTCAAACTCGGTTTCTCAATGGCCGACGGGCCACTCGTCGAAGACGATTATCATAATTTCGAAGCCCTTAATTTCCCGGCTTATCATCCCGCGCGCGACATGCAGGACACTTTTTATGTGAACCTTAAAGACAAGACAGGGAAAGACAGGCTTATGCGCACGCAGACTTCCGGTGTGCAGATACGCTCTATGGAAGGCAAGGAACCGCCGTTCAGGATATTTTCCCCCGGCAGGGTTTTCAGGAACGAAGCGGTCGACGCCAGCCACTCTTTCATGTTCCATCAGGTGGAGGGACTTTACGTCGACAAAGGCGTGAGCATGGCTGACCTGAAATGGACCGTCGACGCCTTTATACGCGATCTGTTCGGCAATACCGTGCAGACGCGTTTCCAGCCTTCGTATTTTCCTTTTACGGAACCTTCCGCGGAAGTGGAGATGTCCTGCATTTTCTGCAACGGCAAAAAAGAACATTGCCCCGTCTGCAAGGGCTCAGGGTGGATCGAAGTTCTCGGTTCCGGAGTAGTGCATCCTAACGTGCTTAGGGCCTGCGGCTGCGATCCCGAGAAATGGAGCGGTTTCGCCCTTGGCGTAGGCGTCGAAAGATTTACTATGTTGCTCTACGGCATAAACGATATGCGCACGCTTTTCGAAAACGATATCCGCATACTCAGACAGGTTCAGTAGGAAGTGATGAAATGAAGATTCTTTACTCATGGTTGACGGAATTTATCGAGAATCCTCCGGCTCCTGAAGAGTTGGTGCGAAAATTGAACCGTATCGGTCTTAAAGTTGAAAACATAACTAAGACCGGGGCCGATTTCAGCGGCGTCGTCGCCGCGCGCATAGAAAAAATACTTCCCCATCCTAATGCCGATAAACTTCACCTGGTAGATGTGAACGACGGAGAAAAAGTTTTCCGTATAGTCTGCGGGGCCAAAAACATAACGGAAGGTCAGACTGTGCCACTAGCCGAGGTAGGCGCCAGACTTCCCGGTGGAGTGCTTAAACCGGCGAAGATAAGAGGTGTGGAATCATGCGGCATGCTGTGTTCCTGCTCGGAACTGGGGATAGAGGGCGACGCCTCCGGAATAATGAAGCTGCCGGAAGGCACTGCCGTCGGGACTCAGGTGATAAGTCTTTATCCTAAAACTGATACTCTGCTGGAGATAGAGACCCTGCCTAATCAGGGACACTGTCTTTCGCATTATGCCGTGGCTCGTGAACTCAGCGTTTTTTACGGATATAAACTGAAAGAAGCTAAGATTCTGGAAAAGAAGGCGTCAGGCGCTTCGGTCCCCGTCGAGGTAGAGGCCCCGGAATTATGCCTTCGCTACACCGCTATAGTTATGAAAAACGTGAAAGGCGGACGCACTCCCGATTATATCGCCGAAAGACTCGCGGCAGTGGACTGTAATCCCAAGGGGAATATCCTTATCGACGGGTCCAATTACGTAATGTTCGAGATGGGACAGCCGCTGCACTGTTTCGATATAAAGCGGCTGGACGGCCCTTCGATAAAAGTCAGAAGAGCTTCCGCCGGGGAACAATTCGTGACTCTGGACGGCGGGAAACACAGTCTTACGCCTGACAATCTCGTTATCGCCGACGCCGGCAAAGCTTCCGCTCTCGCCGGAGTCATGGGCGGCGTCAACAGCGCGGTCAGTGACGGCACTGAAGAGATACTTATAGAAGCCGCATGTTTCCTGCCTTCGGCGGTACGCCGGAGTTCGAAACTGGCTAATGTCAAGAGCGAGTCCTCTTACAGATTCGAGCGCGGGACGGACCCGGAGGTCACTGTCAAAGCGGCCAGACGTTTCGCTGAACTTATCTCCGAGGCGTGCCCGGAAGCCGAGGTGCTTCAGATCACCGACGCATATCCGGGCAGAGAAGCTCCCGTGAAGATAGACGTCACCGCGGACAGAATAAATTCCATACTCGGCACCGATCTTACGGCTGAAGTCATAGGCGGGTGCCTTTCCGCTTTCGACGGTTCCCTGATTCCGGGCGGCAATGCCTGGACCTTTACCGTCCCGTCTTACAGAAGGGATATAAGCAATATGAACGACGTAGCCGAGGAAGTCGCGCGTTATGCCGGCTACGATCTGATTCCTTCCGTTTCTCATATGCCCATGCGTGCCACTTCAGTGACAGCTCAGTGGTCTGTCGATGAAGAATTGCGCCGGGAACTTGTCGCCGTCGGTTTCAACGAAGCCTACACTTATGATTTTCTCTCAGAGAGAGATCTTAAGGCTTTCGGCAGTCCGAAAGAAATGGCGCTGGAGGTGAAGAATCCGCTTTCTTCGGATCTTCAGTATCTCCGGCCCACATTGGCTTTAAGTCTGCTTAAAGCTCTCAGATATAATATAAACAGAGGCCGCGACACCGTAAGCCTGTTCGAAATAGGAAGAAAGTATTCAAATGACCGGACAAAGACGGAGTGCAATGCCTGCGCCGGACTTATGTACGGTATGTATCCCGAGGAAGGCTGGCAGACGCCTCAGACGAAAGCCGATTTCTACCGCCTTAAAGGCGTGATGGAAAGACTTTTCGCCGGAAAGCGAGGTTTCCGCTTCGAAATGCCGAAAAACGATCTTCCAGGCTGGCTGGGACAGGACGCAGCTCTGGAGATGAAACTCGGGGGAGAAACTCTGGGCTTTTTCGGCAGGGTGAATAAGGATACCTGCGCCGCTGTCGGAATCAAGGATGATAATATATATCTGTTCGAGATAAACACCGAGATCCTCGCCGCCTTGTGGAAAGACGAATTCTGGCTCAAGATAAATAAAGCGGCTCCTGTTTCCATGTATCAGCAGATAAAAAGGGATCTGTCCGTGATTATCGACGAGAAACATGAGTGGACGGCGGTGTCCAGAACTTTTAACGGCATAAAAGATCTGGTGTCCGTCAGGCTAACTGACGTCTTCAGAGGAAAGAATATTCCCGCCGGTTTCAAGAGTTTCACGATCCGTTTTACTTTTTCTTCTATGGAAAAGACTTTTTCCGAGGAGGATATAAACGGAGCGATGTCTCTGATACTGAACAAACTTTCGGCGAAATTCGGGGCGAAACTCCGGGAGTGACGGAAAGTTTGTCTTATGAAAAAGCGGGGCCCCGGCGGTCCCGCTTTTTTTATCACTTTAATCTTAAGACTTCAATTTTATAGAATTAAAGCTGGAATATATCAGAAGGAGTCTGCCATGTCCATAGGTTTTACAGAAATACTGCTTATTATAGTTTTCGTAGTCGTCGTTTTCGGGGCCAAGCGTATTCCCGAACTGGCCCGCGCGCTCGGGAGAGCGGCTTACGAATATAAAAAGGCTAAGTCCGAGATAGCGAAAGAAGCCGAGAATGTTATAAAAGATTCTGAGAAAAAGTCCGAAGACGGAAAAAATTCTGAAAAGTGAGCCTATTGTCCCCGACGCAGGAAATAATTCCGCATATCGAAGCGCTGAGGAAAACCCTGCTGCTTTGTATCGGCGCAGTTTTTGTCCTGTATATTCCCGCTTATGCGGCCGCGCCGTGGTGTATAAAACTGCTCACGGCCTGGGCCTGCCCGGCCTCGCTGGGTCCGCTTAATTATTTTTCTCCGATGGAAGCTTTTTTGGTAAGGCTTAAATTTTCTCTAGTTCTTTCTCTCGTTTTTTCATATCCCTGGTGCGTTTTCCGGATATGGAATTATGTCGCTCCGGCTCTTTACGAGCGGGAAAAAAGAGCCGCACGCTTCTGGGTAACCGCCGCATCCCTGCTGTTTCTCGCCGGAGCAGTCTTCTGCGTGGTATTCGTGCTTCCTCTCATAATGAAGTTTTCTGCCGGTTACGCTTCCGACGCGCTCAAACCGGTCATCGGTCTTGCTCATTTTATAGATTTGTGCGGTATGCTGGCCCTGGCTTTCGGGACCGTCTTTCAGATTCCGCTTGTAGTGCTTATCGCCGTGAGATTTCGTATAATAAGCGTTGAGTTCCTGAAAGAAAAAAGGCCATATGTAATTACGGTTTTGCTCATAATAGCCGCGATTCTTACGCCGCCCGACGTAGTGAGCCAGCTTATGCTGTTTTTCCCGTCGTGGCTGCTTTACGAAGTCGGGGTTTTTCTGGCCGGCAGACTTCCGCGCGGCACAGAAACAGCCGTCGGCACGCGACTGAAAAATAAAAGTTTATGAAACATCTTTATATGTTTACGGCTCCGGCCGTGCTTATCGCCTGCTTTTTAGGAGTTCATCTTTATTCGGCTTCGTGGATAGCGCGGGCTTTTTCTTTTACTCCTGTGCAGTCTGCGACGATACGTTTTCTCTTTGTGCTGGCCGCCGTAATGTCTTTCGCGATAATTCCGGCCCAGCATTTCTTTTCGTCGGGAATCATACGCTTTTTATGTTTTGCCGGATACTCGTGGATGGGAACTGTCTGCGTAGTTTTCAGCGTTTTTTTATGTTCCGACGCGCTCAGGTTGATCGCCGGGCGTTTTTTTCAGCCGGGACAGTGGTATGTCTGGCTTACTCTCGCCTTAGCCGTCTCCGCGGTTTTTTCCGCTTTTTACGGCGGATCTAGACTGCCCGACGTTAAAAATATTTCTCTCGGAATAAAGAATCTTCCGCCGGAACTCCGCGGCATGAGGATAGCGCAGGTCTCCGACACCCATATAGATTCTTATTATAAGGCCGAAAGGTTTTTCAGAATAGTTTCCATGCTCGAAGAAATAAAGCCGGATACGGTTATAATCTCAGGAGATTTTGTCGACAGGGGCCTCGACTGTTCAGGCGCTTACGATATATCGTTTTTTAAGAATTTATCGACGAAATACGGTATTTTCGGCGCCCTCGGAAATCATGAATATTATTCCGGTTTAAAATGGGCGGAAAAGTGTTATGCGGCCGCCGGGGTTAAACTGCTGCGCAACGGTTCGGCGGATATCGGAGCCCTGAGAATTACAGGACTCGACGATATCCGCACCGGACGTATCGATAAGGACGGTTTAAGAAATATCGTTGGGAAACGAAAGGGGGCGGTGGAAATAGTGGTAAGCCACCAGCCGCTGTATTATTCGGAATTAGCGGAAGCAGGGGCGGCGCTTGTTCTCTCGGGGCATACGCATAAAGGCCAGATTTTTCCTTTTCACCTGATGGTCCGGGCGGCTTATAAATATTTTTACGGGCTTTATAAAATAAAAGACACATATTTTTATGTCTCCGCCGGCGCCGGAACGTGGGGGCCGCTCATGCGTTTCTTCGCCGCGCCGGAAATAACGGTTATAAAACTCGACGGTATCTAAGCGTAACAGTTGCCGGTTCCGATACCGTTCTGGATTTGTTTCCTGGGCGTATTCCCCGCGGGAAATCCGCAGAAGGGCCCCCTAGCGGGGCTCATTTGTTTCAAATGGTTTTCCGACGAGGAACAAGAAAAGTGTTGAAAGGCCGAGCGAATAAGATATATACTATAGAAGTAGTCCGAAAGCGAACTGCGTGATCTTTAAAGAAGCAAAGAGTCAGGCTGGGATTTCTGAAGTCTTGAACCGGTTTAGAAGCCGGGGGAAGCCAAGGAAGAAAAGGTTTGACAGAAGCGCGGGAAGTTTGATAGACTATACTTGTTGTCCGAAACAGAGACGCTGAAGTGAAATAAGCGGTCAAAACGCAAAACAACATTGCTCTTTTGGAAGAA
>Ga0268357_101793_pt1 | contig 12054 bp, 11 predicted proteins | sample BioMet10_FD_192466 | JGI IMG/M metagenome (GOLD analysis project Ga0268357, IMG submission 192466) | Sewage microbial communities from Oakland, California, United States - Biofuel 10 (Illumina Assembly) | ecosystem: Engineered > Wastewater > Sewage > Unclassified | place: USA: California... | reverse complement strand
GGACGACAGCGCGGGGCGGCTGGTGCGCGCGACCGCGGAGACGTGGTTCTACGTGATGATTCTCCTCGGCGGGGCGCTGGGCACCGTGCTCACCGAGAACTGGTGGTACCTGGGCGTCGGTCTGGCGCTCGCCGCGGCGCTTGCCTGGGCACGGGGGATCTAACGGACCACACTACCACAGAGGGAGAGGGTCACTAGTAGAAAAACCTTTGAGATAACCGGTCGTTTCATCAACCAATAGCTCGACATCGCAGACAGAATAGCCTTGACTGCTTTTACGGTTCGTAATTTTGTAGCCAACGGGGAAAGACGTAAGGTATTGCCGTTGGCAAGAGAGGAATTCATCATAGAGTGTAACAGATTTTTTGATTATTCCCCAAAGCTCATTGTAGCCAATGCCGAATATTCTGCTTCCCTTGTGTTTAAGCCTAAATTCAGAATTGTACAGGATATAGTCAGAATGCATAAATGCATTTCTGATGTCAAAGAAGAAAACATCTGTAAGCAATTCCGATATTGAATTTAGCTGCACGGATTGCGCAACAGTTTTAATTTCTTTTAGCTTTTTTGAAACAGAGGGAGGCTTAGACCCGGTATACAAGTCGAGGAAATTAAATACTTTTGGTTCTTTTCCTTTAATTGTATTCAGCAAGTTGTAAAATACATGATACATATAATTTGATTCAACGATGTGACAGTATAAGATTAATCCCATTCTTGTCTTTGTGTCATTGTTTAATGGTGAATTTATTAGCCATAGAATATCGCTAATGAAGGATTGCGTTTCGACAAAGGGTTGCCAGCCAGGAGCCTCTGCGCCAGAATCGATACCGAGTATGCTAAAAACAAATGCTAATTCATTTGTCCCCTTTGCATTTTGATACATCGCATTAAGTGCTGTGTTACATTTTGATCGAAAGTCTTCAAGATTCATAGCTCTACAACCTCACTTTTATGTTGGCTTAACAGGCGGCGAGGGCGTCCTATAGGGTGCAGAGTTAGTCTTAGGCTAAGCACTTAGTGAAATGCAATTTCCACCACAATCTTATTTTGTTGTGTCAGCTGTCAACCGATATTTGAAGTATTTATGCTTGGCGTATGGGTTAGCTTTGGAGGTGCGCCATGTTCGATTTCACGGGATTGCGGATCGTGGTGGCCGGGGCCTCCTCCGGCATGGGCCTGGCCTCGGCCCGGCTGCTGGCGGAGCTTGGCGCGGAGGTGGTGCTCTGCGCGCGTGATGCGCAAAAGCTTGAGGCCGCGCGGGCGGCTGTGGGCGGCAAGGCGCGGGCCGTGGCCTTCGACGCCGTGGACGCGGCCGGGCGCAAGGCAGCGCTGGCCGCCATCGGCCCCATGGACCACCTCGTCATCGCCCTGAGCGGCGGCAAGGGCGGCGGGCCCTTTGCCGGGCTGGTCGAGGCCGACCTGCGCGCCGGGTTCGAGGCCAAGTTCTGGCCGCATTTCTCCCTGGCCCAGGACGCCCTGGTCACCCTGCGCGCCGATGGCTCCATCACCTTCATTTCGGCCATCTCCGCTCGCGCCGGATTTGCCGGAACCTCTGGCCTGTCCGCGCTCAACGCGGCCATCGAGGGGCTGGTGCGGCCGCTTGCGGTGGAACTGCGTCCCCGGCGGGTCAATGCGATCTCGCCCGGAGTGGTGGACACGCCCTGGTGGGACTGGCTGCCGCCGGCGGACAAGGCCGAGACCTTCGCCCAGTTCGCGGCGGCCACTCCGGCCGGGCGCGTGGGCCGGCCGGAGGACATCGCCCAGGCCGTGGCCTTCCTCGTGGGCGACAGCTTCATGACCGGCTGCGTGCTGGAGTGCGACGGCGGCCTGCGTCTGGCCGGGCGTAGCTTGTAGGGAGCCTGCCGCTATTGCTGGATTTGCGGGGCGGCGTTTTCCTTGAGCAGGGCCTCGTTGATGCGCAGCTTGATTTCCGGGCCGAGCTCTTGGGCGAACTGGACTCCCAGCTTCTGCCCCTCGCGGAGGAGCTCCGGCAGGTTTTGCGCCATCTTTTGGCCCACGGACGACTTGTAGAAGTCCACGATCTGGCGGATCTCCTCGTGGCTGAAGCGGCTGGCGTACATGGGCACCATCCGGTCCAGCGCGCCGCCGGGACCGAGCATCTTCTCCACCACCGTCTCGCGCACCTCGCGCTCCACGCGGAGCAGGGCCTTTTCCGAAAGCTCGGGCCGCTTCTTGCGCAGGGCAATGGTGATCTTCTTGGCCAGGGTCTCCGCCAGCTGGGTCGTGATCCGCGTGCTGCCGGAGAGCGCCAGCAGTTGCTTGATGTCCGCGAGCTTTGCCGGGGTCAGTTCGTCCGCCGCGGCGGGGCGGGGCAGGCAGAAAAGGGCGAGGACAAGGGCCAGCGCAAGGGCGAGGGCAGGGGGTTTGCGTTTGGTCATGGCGGCTCCCGGGCAAGAGGTTGATGCTGTCCGCATGAGCGTTACCGTCTTCGCGCCATGGGCACAAGCCGAGTCGAGTGGAATCGGGGCGGAATCGGAGCGGAAACGTTGCGCCGGGGCGCTTCTGCGGGTATAGGGCGTAGAGGAGCGCCCCGCATGAAGACCCTGACCTTCCATGTCGACGGCCGCGTGCAGCATGTCTGGTTCCGCGGCTGGACCATCGAGACCGCGCGCGGCCTCGGCCTCACGGGCTGGGTGCGCAACCGGCCCGACGGTGCGGTTGAAGGCCAGGCCCAGGGCCGGCCGGAGGTGCTGGAGCGCTTCCGCGAGCTGCTGGCCCAGGGGCCGCCCATGGCCCGCGTCACCGAGGTCCGCGCGGAGCTGGCGGAGATTACGGAGCGCTTCCTCGACTTCCACGTCCGCCGCTGAGCCGTCCCGCCGCGTCCGGCGCGCGCGCCCTTGACGCATCCGGCGGGATGCCCTAGTTTTTTTCATGCGCAGAACGTGACCCGCCGTATGCGGGCCGCAAGGGGCTCGCCCATGCCGGAAGTGAAATCTTTCGCCGCCCGGACGCTCCAGGCCCTCCGGGACAACAAGCACTTGGCCATCCTGCCGCCGGCCATCATCATCGGCATCCTCGGCGGGTACGGGGCCGTGCTCTTCCGCTTCGCCATCCGCACCTTCCAGGGCATGTTCTACGGCAATTCCGAGGACATCCTGACCTTCGCCGCGAGCCTGCCGGTGTGGATGGTGGTGGGCATGCCGGCCCTGGGCGGCCTGGTGGTGGGCGCGCTGGTGAACTTCGGCGCGCCCGAGGCCAAGGGCCATGGCGTGCCCGAGGTTATGGAGGCCGTGGTGCTCAAGGGCGGGCGCATCCGCAAGCGCGTGGCCCTGGTGAAGATCCTGGCTTCGGCCCTGTGCATCGGCTCCGGCGGATCGGTCGGCCGCGAGGGGCCCATCGTCCAGATCGGCGCGAGCATCGGCTCGACCATGGGCCAGCTCCTGCGCGCCGGGCCGTTCCAGCAGAAGACCATGGTTGGTTGCGGCGCGGCCGCGGGCATCGCCGCCACCTTCAACGCGCCCATCGCCGGCGTGCTCTTCGCCCTGGAGGTGCTCCTGGGCGACTTCGGCCTGACCTCGTTTTCGCCGGTGGTGCTGTCCTCGGTCACGGCGACGGTGGTCTCGCGCCACTATTTCGGCGACTTTCCGGCCTTCGTCATCCCCGAGTACAGCATCGCCAGCCTCTGGGAATACGCCATCTATCCCTTCCTGGGCCTGGCGGCCGGGCTGGTGGCGGTGCTTTTCGTCACGGTGCTCTACAAGACCGAGGACGTCTTCGACGCCATCCGCATGCCGCGCCTCCTCAAGCCGGTCCTGGGCGGGCTGCTGATGGGCTGCATCCTGCTCGTGTTCCCGCAGGCCTTCGGCGTGGGCTACGGGGCCATCAATCTGGCGCTGGTGGACCGGCTCGCGGCCTGGATGTTCTTCGCCCTGATTCTGGTGAAGATCGTGGCGACCTCGATCACCATCGGCAGCGGCGGCTCGGGCGGCGTGTTCGCGCCCTCGCTGTTCGTGGGGGCCATGGTCGGCGGCGGCTTCGGCTGGATCGCGCACACGCTGTTTCCCGGCGTCACCTCCGGACCGGGGGCCTACGCCCTGGTGGCCATGGGCGCGCTGGTCGCCGGCAGCACCCACGCGCCCATCACCGCCATCCTGATCATCTTCGAGATGACCAACGACTACCGCATCATCCTGCCGCTGATGATGTCCTGCATCATCAGCACGGTGGTCGCCTCCACGCTCAAGCGGGGCAACATCTACACGCTCAAGCTCCTGCGCCGCGGCGTGGATCTCCAGCGCGACGTCACCCAGGCGCTGCTGCGCTCCCTGCCCATCCGCGACTACATGTGCGAGCGCGTGGAGAGCATTCCCGAGGACATGCCCCTGCCGAGGATCATCGAGACCTTCCGCACGCACAACGCGTCCTATCTCCATGTCCTGGACGCCTCGAACAAGCTCACGGGCATCATCTCCTTCCGGGACATCCGGCCGCACCTGGGCCGCGGCGCCCAGGAGAAGACCCTGCTCGCCCGGGACGTGGCCACCCGGCGTCTGGCCGTGCTCATGCCCGGCGACAGCGTGTTCGCGGCCATGCAGGTGATGAGCGGCGGACCGTACTCGCAGCTGCCCGTGCTCGACCCGGACAGCGGCCGGGTCGTCGGCACCCTGCGCCAGCAGGACGTCCTGGCGGCCTATGATCGCGAGGTCTTTCACCACGGCGCGCAGAAGGCCGCGGCCAAGGCCGGCGGCCAGGGCGCCTGATGCCGGACTTTTGCGTCCGGGCCCCTTGCCTTCCTTCAACACGGCATTACTCTAAGCGGTCGGGCCTGCGGGCTCGTTGCCAAACCGGCCCGCGCGGCCCAGACAGGACAAGGAGACCGGCCACTTGAAACGCAAAAAGAGCACTGTCAAACCGATCCGCCCGCGCCGGCGCGCCGACGCGCCCACGGCGGCCCAGCGCCTGGCCCAGGCGGCATCCGAGCAGCATATGAACGAACCGAAAGAATCCCCGCGGCAGGCCCTTCCGGACGAGCCCCATGAGGGCGGCATTCCGGTGGTGGGCGGCCCCTCCGGCGATGAAAAGGCCCAGCGCCCGGCGATCCCCGGCTCCATGCCGGTGCTCCCGGTGCGCGACATCGTCGTGTTCAACTACATGATTCTGCCGCTCTTCGTGGGACGCGAGAAGTCCGTGAAGGCGGTGGACGCGGCGCTCTCCGGCGACCGCTACATCCTGATCCTCTCCCAGAAGGACGAGTCCGTGGACGATCCCGGCCCGGACGACCTGTACCAGGTGGGCACCGTGGGCATGATCATGCGCATGCTCAAGATGCCCGACGGCCGGCTCAAGGTGCTGGTGCAGGGCCTTTCCCGCGCCCGCGTCAAGCGCTTCGTGTCCGACGATCCCTTCCACCTGGCCGAGGTGGAGCCCCTGGCCGAGGCCGAGCCGCGCGAGCTGACCCCGGAGCAGGAGGCGCTGATCCGCTCCTCCCGCGAGCTCTCGGAGAAGATCCTGACCCTGCGCGGCATCTCGCCCCAGGACATCATGGGCGTGCTCAATTCCGTGGGCGAGCCCGGCCGCCTGGCCGACCTCATCGCCTCCAACCTGCGCATGAAGGTCGCCGACGCCCAGGCCATCCTGGAGTGCGAGGACCCGGTGGAGCGCCTGCGCCTGGTCAACGCCCAGCTGGTCAAGGAGGCCGAGGTGGCCTCCATGCAGAACAAGATCCAGACCATGGCCCGGGAGGGCATGGACAAGGCCCAGCGCGACTTCTTCCTGCGCGAGCAGATGAAGGCGATCAAGCGCGAGCTGGGCGACGAGGGCGGCGAGGACGAGGAGATCGAGGGCCTCAAGAAGGCCGTCGAGAAGGCCGGCATGCCCAAGGACGTGAAGAAGGAGGCCCTGAAGCAGCTCCACCGCCTGGAGACCATGCATCCGGACTCCTCCGAGGCCACGGTCATCCGCACCTATCTCGACTGGATGACCGAGCTGCCCTGGAGAAAGCAGTCCAAGGACCGCCTGGACATCAAGGCCGCCAAGGAGATCCTGGACGAGGACCACTACGACCTGGAGAAGGTCAAGGAGCGCATCCTCGAATACCTCTCCGTGCGCAAGCTGAACCCGAAGATGAAGGGCCCGATCCTCTGCTTCGTCGGTCCTCCGGGCGTGGGCAAGACCAGCCTCGGCCGGTCCATCGCCCGCAGCCTGGGCCGCAAGTTCCACCGGTTGTCCCTGGGCGGCATGCGCGACGAGGCCGAGATCCGCGGCCACCGCCGCACGTACATCGGGGCCATGCCCGGGCGGATCGTCCAGGGCATCAAGAACTGCGGCACGCGCAACCCCGTGTTCATGCTCGACGAGGTGGACAAGCTCGGCACGGACTTCCGCGGCGATCCGTCGTCCGCGCTGCTGGAGGTGCTCGATCCGGAGCAGAACTTCAGCTTCACGGACCACTATCTCAACGTGCCCTTCGATCTCTCGAACGTGATGTTCATCTGCACGGCCAACAACCTGGACACCATCCCGGAGCCGCTGCTCGACCGCATGGAGGTCATCCGCATCCCCGGCTACACCGAGCAGGAGAAGGTCCGCATCGCGCGGCGCTTCGTCATTCCGCGCCAGGCCAAGGACAACGGCCTGGCCGAGGACGAACTGAAGCTCGACGACGAGACCCTGGCCAAGATCGTGCGCGAATACACGCGCGAGGCCGGCCTGCGCAACCTGGAGCGCGAGATCGGCTCCGTCTGCCGCAAGCTGGCGCGCAAGAAGGCCGAGGGCGAAAAGCCGCCCTTCACCGTGAACGCCAGGAACCTGCACAAGTACCTCGGCGCGCCGCGCTTCCTGGAGGACGAGAAGGAGCTGTCCCTGCCGCCGGGCGTGGCCACGGGCCTGGCCTGGACCCCCTATGGCGGCGAGATCCTGCATGTGGAGGCGAGCACCATGCCCGGCACGGGCAAGCTCCTGCTCACGGGCAAGCTCGGCGACGTCATGAAGGAGAGCGCCCAGGCCGCGGTGTCGCTGGCCCGGGCCCGGGCCGAGCAGTACGGCATTCCGGCGGACTTCCACGAGAAGCGCGACATCCACATCCACGTGCCCGCGGGCGCTACGCCCAAGGACGGCCCCAGCGCGGGCGTGACCCTCGTCACGGCGCTGATTTCGTCCCTGTCCGGCCGGCCCGTGGACGCGGAGACCTGCATGACCGGCGAGATCAGCCTGCGCGGCCGCGTGCTGCCCGTGGGCGGCATCAAGGAGAAGATCCTGGCGGCCGTGTCCCAGGGCATGAAGCGCGTGATCATTCCGGCCCAGAACAAGAAGGACCTCCAGGACATCCCCGAGGACCTGCGCAAGAAGATCGTCATCAAGTTCGTGGAGCGCGTGGACGAGGTCTGGCCGCTGGTGCGCGCCGCGGCCAAGGCGGCCAAGGCCCCGGCGGGGACTGCGCCGGAGCCGGCCGGAGCCAAGGTCGAACCCAAGGCCGAATCCAAGGCGAGGAAGAAAGCCGCGCCCGCCGTCAAGCGGCCCGGACCGGCGAAGACGAAGAAGGCGTGAAGAAGCGGGCGGCGTTGCCAGGGGGCGCTTTGTGCGCTACACCCTGGCCCGCCCGATGAACCCAGGGACTCCAAGACCGAGAGGTGCGCGAGATGCCCATTTTCGAATACGTCTGCAAAAAGTGCAAGAAACAGTTCGAGGAGCTGGTCTTCGGCCAGGACGAGGCCGTGACCTGCCCGCACTGCGGCTCGGACAAGACCGAGAAGCTCATGAGCTGCTGCCGCTCCAAGATGGGCGGCGCGGGCGGCCATGAGCACGCCCCGGCCGCGGCCGCTCCGGCGCGCGCCTCGGGCGGCTGCTCCGGCTGCTCCGGCGGCTCCTGCTCCTCCTGCCACTAGGCCCAGGACGCATGGACAAGGTCGTCATCGCCACCCGCGGCAGCGCGCTCGCGCTCTGGCAGGCGGAGCACATCTCCGCGCTGCTGCGCGCCGAGCACAAGGGCCTCGATGTCGAGCTGCTCAAGATCAAGACCACGGGCGACAAGATCCTCGACGTGCCCCTGGCCAAGGTCGGCGGCAAGGGGCTGTTCGTCAAGGAGATCGAGGAGGCGCTGCTGGACGGCCGCGCCGACCTCGCCGTGCACAGCATGAAGGACGTGCCCACCGAGCTCCCGCCCGAGCTCGTGGTCGGCGTGCATCCCGTGCGCGAGGCCCCCACGGACACCCTGCTTTCGGTGCGCTATGACGGCCTGGACGCCCTGCCCCGGGGGGCCAGGGTCGGCACCAGCAGCCTGCGCCGCCAGGCCCAGCTGCTCACCCTGCGGCCGGATCTGGACATCGAGTCCCTGCGCGGCAACCTGGACACCCGGGTGCGCAAGCTCCTGGAGGGCCGCTTCGACGCCATCGTGGTGGCCACGGCCGGGTTGAACCGCCTGGGCCTCAGCGCGCCCAAGCGGGAGATCCTCGGGCCGCCGCGCTTCCTGCCCGCCGTGGCCCAGGGGGCCCTGGGCATCGAATACCGCCGCGACCGCCGGGAGATCGCCGACCTCCTGGCCTTCCTGAACCACCCGGAGACGGCCACGCAGGTCGCCGCCGAGCGCGGCTTCCTCACCGGCCTGGACGGCGGCTGCCAGGTGCCCATCGCGGCCTGGAGCCAGCCCAACGGCGACTCGCTGACCCTCACCGGCTTCGTGTCCGGGGTGCGCGGCGAGACGCCCATCCGCCTGACCGTCACCGGCCCGGCGCACCGCGCCTGGGACCTGGGCGCGGAGCTGGCCCGCAAGGTCCTCGCCGCCGGCGGCAAGGCCATCCTCGACGAGGTCTACGCCCTGAACTCCCGGCCGGAGGGCTGAGGCATGTCCGCCCGGCCCGCGCCGAGCGCCGCCGATCCGCGGGTGCTCAAGGATTTCCGGCGCATTCCGGGCGTGGGCGAGGCCATCGCCCTGGACCTCTGGAGCCTGGGCCTGCGCGCCGTGGCCGATCTGCGCGGCCGCGACCCCGGGGAGCTGTACGCCCGGCTTGAAACGCTGGCCGGCCGGCACGTGGACCGCTGCATGCTTTACGTGCTGCGCTGCGCCGTGTACTTCGCCGAAACCCCCGAACCCGAGCCCGAACGCCTGAAGTGGTGGAGCTGGAAGGACTGACCGGCCAGGGCCGCCTTTCCGCTTGAGCCGCTGCGGCCCGCCCGCGCGGTCGCCTCAGAGCCTGGACGCGCCGAAGCGCCGCCAGACGTTCCAGAGGGCGTCCTCAAGATGCCGGGCGAAGCGCGCGGCGTCGAACAGCGGCGAGAGCCGGACGCGTTCGCGCAGTCCGGCGCGCACTGCGGCCAGGGCCGGAACGTCGGCGGCGCGGGCCGCGGCCTTGGCGACATAGTCGTCGGCGTCGGCCGCGATCCAGCCGGACAGATCGGCGTTGGCCAGGACGCCCGCGCCCTGGCGCGCCAGGAAGCTCGTCCCGGCCAGCGTCACGCAGGGCGCGCCCATCCACAGCCCCTCGGCGCTGGTGGCCCCGCCGGGATGTGGGAAGGGGTCCAGCGCGATGTCCACCCGGCCATAGGCGGCGAGGTAGGCCGCGCGCGGTTCCGGCCCCTCCAGAAGCAGGCGGCCGGGAGCCAGCTCCTGCGCGGCGAAGCGTTCGAGCGTGCGCCGGCGCAGGGCGGGGTCGGCCAGCTGCCCGGCCTTGAGCAGCAGGCGGGCGCCGGGCGCGGCCGCGAGCACGCGGACCCACAGGGCGATGACGGCGTCGTTGACCTTGGCCAGGTCGTTGAAGCAGCCGAAGGTCACGCAGCCGTTGCGCAGCGCCGGGAGCGGCGCGACTTCCGGCGCGTCCTCCGGCGGGGTGAAGCACAGGCGCGTCTCCGGCAGGCGCTCCACGGCCTCGGTGAAGTCCGCCGCGAACTCCTCCGGCAGGGTCCAGGGATCGGCCAGGACGCAGTCCATCTCCGCCAGGCCGGTGGTTGCGGCGTAGCCCAGCCAGGCCGCCTGGGCCGGGGCCGGCCGCCAGGCGAACACGGGCAGGCGGTTGCCCGCCGTGTGCCCGGAGAGATCCAGGAGCACGTGCGCGCCGTCGTCCCGGATGGCCCGGGCCGCCTCGGCGTCGCGGCCGTCGAGGGGCCGCCAGATGGCGAAACGCGGCTTGATGCGTTCCGTGAGCGCGTCCTCGCGCGGGTCCGTGGGGTAGGCGCAGAGCTCGACGCGCGCGGGATCGACGCGGGCCAGGACGGCTTCCAGGAAATGCCCGACCGCATGGGCGCGCAGGTCGCCGGAAACCAGGCCCACGCGCAGCCGCTGCGGCGTCGGCTCGCAGCGCCAGGACGTGAACGGCCGGGCCCGGCGCGCGGCGGCGCGGCCGTAGTCCAGGGCCTCCGCGCGGCGCATCGCGCGCGGGAACTCCTCCGAGTAGTTCAGCAGGTACAGCAGGTTGCTGCGCGTCTCCAGATCTTCCGGCGCGAGCGCCAGGGCTTGGCGGAAGCTGGCCAGGGCCTCGGCCAGCCGGCCGGTTTCCTTGAGGACCACGCCGAGATTGTTGTGGGCCTGGGCGAGCCGGGGATCGCGGGCCAGCGCCGTGCGGCAGCATTGGGCCGCTTCGTCGAGCCGGTCGGCGTCGCGCAGGATCGCCGCGAGGTTGCACCACAGCCGCGCGTCGTCCGGGGCCAGCGCGAGCGCGCGGCGCAGGCTGCCTTCCGCGGCGGCGGTCCGCCCCAGCGCGTTCCGGGCGCGTCCGAGGTCGGCGTGGCCTTCCGGAAGGTCCGGCGCGATCAGGACGGCGCGCTGCAGAACGGCCTCGGCCTCGGCCGCACGGCCCAGGTCCAACAGGACGCCGCCCAGGGCGACGAGCGCCCCGGCGTCGCCCGGCAGGAGCTCCGCGGCCTTGCGGCGGCAGGGCAGGGCCTCGTCCGTCCGGCCCAGGGCCAGGAGCACGGCGCCCAGATGGCCCCAGGCCGCGCCGTCCTCCGGATGCAGCGCCGCGAGCCGGCGGCAGCAGAATTCGGCCTCGTCCAGGCGGCCCTGCGCGGCCAAAAGGCCGCCCAGCTCCCTGAGGGCTCCGGCCAGGCCGGGGTCGAGCGCCAGGGCCTCCCGACAGCAGGCCTCGGCCGCGTCCGGGCGTTGCGCGGCCCGCCAGCAGACGCCCAGGTTGAAGTGCGCCTCGGCGTCCTCCGGCGCGAGGACCGCGGCGGCGCGGCAGGCGGCCAGGGCGTCGTCCGTCCGGCCCAGCCGCTGGCACGCCGCGCCCAGCACCTTCCAGCCGAACGGGTCCGCCGGGGCGCGCCGGCAGAACGCCCGCGCGGTTTCGGCCGTCGCGTCCAGGCGGCCGGCGAGGAAGTCGGCGATGAGCGCCCTTTTTTCGGCGAGATCCGGCGCGGTCTGTTCTTCCAGGTCGGCGTCGGACGGCAGTCCGGCCAGCAGGCGTTGCGCGCGCAATTCGTCCGGCGTGCGGCGCAGCACGGCCCGGCACAGGGCGCGGGCCTCCCAGGCGCGTCCGGCCTCCGCCAGAGCTTCGGCCAGCTGGAGCGTCTCCGTCAGGGGAGGGCGTTTAGGCGTCTCGCTCATGGCCTTGCGGTAGCGGATCACCCGGCCGGGGGCAAGCGCGCCGCAGGCCCTTACGCTGCGGTCAGCCGCCGCAACAACCGGCCGCTGGCCCAGATGGCCAGGGCGTAGAGCGGCAGGAACCAAGCCGCCGGGCCGGCGCTCTCCCAGAGGAACGGCATGGGCGCTCCCTCGAAGCGCCAGACGAGCCAGGCGAGCGCGGCCATGCCGGGCCAGAGCAGGGCGGCCGCGCGGCCGGCGGAGAGGGCCAGCGTGTTGCCATAGGCCTCCTGGGCCAGGTGGTTCTGTGCCAAATAGGCGTCCTTGTCCTGCGCGCGCAGGGCCGCCAGCGAGAGTTCGTGGCGGCGGCGGGTTTCGGCCTCCTCGCGGTCGCGCCGGGAGCGCTGCGCCCGCGACACCAGGGCGGCGCAGGCGCGGCCCAAGAGCGCGCTGACCAGGGCCAGGACGCAGACGCCCGTGAGGAAGCCGGCCTCGGGCGGCGCGACCAGGCGGAAGGGGGCGATGAGCAGGGCGTCGACGGCCTGGAAGGGGGTCATGTTCGTGGCTCCCATATTCGGCGG